>Ga0105352_1000763_pt1 | contig 18485 bp, 20 predicted proteins | sample EN8Hudsemesocosm_FD_83507 | JGI IMG/M metagenome (GOLD analysis project Ga0105352, IMG submission 83507) | Methane-oxidizing microbial communities from mesocosms in the Hudson Canyon - EN8B Hudson Canyon | ecosystem: Environmental > Aquatic > Marine > Cold seeps | place: Hudson Canyon...
AAATCTTCAAAATAATCCCAATGCCTTGTTCGTTGATGTGCGATCTTCAGCCGAACACAAGTTTGTTGGTTTTCCGGATAATTCCGTTTTAATTCCGTGGACTGATGAGCCAAGTTGGCAGCCAAACCCAGAAGGCTTTGCCGACGCCGTCAAACATAAATTAATTGAACATGCAGATGCTCTAGATACAGAAATTATATTAATATGTCGCAGTGGTTACCGCTCAAATGAGGCGCTTAAATGCCTTGAAGGTAGTGGTTTTACCCGTGTTTCTCACGTTGCAAGTGGCTTTGAGGGGGACTTAGACGAGCACGATCAGCGTGGCAATTTAAACGGTTGGCGTCACGACGGCATGCCTTGGTCGCAAGGCTAGATAGTACGCTAAAAAAGCTCCAAATTGGCGTAGGAAGTAATCAGCCATTTTGTGCCAGCTGATTTAAATTTAATCTGCACTCTGGCAGCATCACCACTACCTTCGTAGTTGAGTATCGTGCCGATGCCAAATTTCGCATGTTTGACCATTTTTCCTATCGAGTAGGGCGAGCTTGAGCTGGCCACCATTTTTTTGGATTCGCCGTACGATTTAGCCGACTCGGAATAGCTGTAATTTTTATGTGGGCTTTTAATGAGGTTAAGGTAGGCATTGGGTGTTTCGTCCAGAAAGCGCGAAGGCATTGAGTAGAATGACTGACCGTGAAGAAAGCGCTTATCGGCATATGAAAGAGTGAGTTTTTTCATTGCTCGTGTCATGCCTACATAACATAAGCGGCGTTCTTCATCCATTAAGTGCGGCTCATCTTTAGATTGTCTGGAAGGAAATAAATCCTCTTCCATGCCAACCAAAAATACACTCGGGAACTCTAAACCTTTGGCGGAGTGAATGGTCATTAACTGTACGCAGTCACGGTTTTGCTGATTGGATTCTCCGCTGGTGTCAAGTGTTGCTAATGCGATAAAGCCCTGTGTTTCACTCATTTCACTTTCTTCATCGTGGCTGTATTGCTCGGCAGCACTCACCAATTCGTCTAGATTTTCCTTTTTGCTGCCAGCTTTGTCGGTTTTATCATTGGCGTAGTGATCCATCAGCGAGGACTTGATTAATATTCCGTCAACTTTTTCACTAAGGGTTAAATGCTTGATGTCGTCCGCTATTGATTCAATCATGGCAATAAACGATCTCAGGGCGTTGGCTGCACGCGTTGGTAGTGAGTCGGTAATCGCAATGGCAGAGGTGAAAAGACTGCTGTGATTCTGGGCGCTGTACGCTCGAATCTTCTCAACCGTGGCAAGACCTATGCCACGAGCTGGAAAATTAACAATACGCTCAAAAGCTATATTGTCATTTTGATTTTCCACCAAACGCACATAACCCATCGCATCTTTGATTTCAGCGCGCTCAAAAAAGCGTAAACCGCCATAAATACGATAATCAAGATTGCGCTTAATTAGTACCTCTTCAAAAACTCTGGATTGTGCATTGGAGCGATAAAGAATAGCATTTTCACCAAGGTTTTGTCCTTGGTTAAATAAATCATTAATCACACCAACAACGTGTTGTGCCTCCTCTGTTTCAGTGCGGGCGTTATAGACGTCAATTAAATCACCATCACCTGACTCTGTCCATAAGGATTTATCCATACGGTTCTGGTTGTGGGCAATCAGCGCATTTGAAGCGCTAAGAATATTGCCGGTGGAGCGATAATTCTGCTCCAATTTAATCATTTTGATTGGTTGGAAGTCTTGCTCAATTTTTTGAATATTTTCGATTTTTGCACCGCGCCAGCCATAAATTGACTGATCATCATCGCCAACACAAAATATGTGATTGTCCTTGGTTCGCAATAGCTTAATCCACTGGTATTGAACGGCATTGGTGTCTTGGAACTCGTCCACCAAAATATGTTTGAATTGTTTTTGGTAGTGCTCAAGTAGTGATGTGTTGTTTTTCAATAATTCGTAGCTTTTTACCAATAGGCCGGCAAAATCCACCAAATCGTTGGCTTGACAATGTGTTTCATATAAAGCAAAAACTTTTGCGCTTTGCTTAACAAAGAAATTGTAGCCAGCGTCTATGTCGTTTGGCTTGATACCCTCGTCTTTTTGTTGATTAATAAACCACTGGACCTTGCGAATTGGAAACTTAGTTTCGTCGATGCCGCTTTCCTTCATTAGGCGCTTAATAATTCGATACTGGTCTTGCTGATCAAGAATTTGAAAAGTGGGTGATAAATTAGCCTCAATTGCGTGAGTTCTCAGCAGGCGATGAGCCAGCGAGTGAAAAGTGCCTACCCACATACGCCCAATCGGCCTTAATAGTAAGTCACCCAATCTTTCACGCATTTCGTTGGCAGCCTTGTTGGTAAAGGTGACGGCAAGGATAGAGTCAAGATAATGGTTTTTTTCAGAGACTAGATAATGTATTCTGTGGGTGAGTACGCGTGTTTTTCCGCTGCCTGCGCCAGCCAAAATAAGCGCGTTCATATTGTCCTCAAGGGTGACGGAAAGACGCTGTTCTTGATTAAGTCCATCAAGGCTTACGGATGTATTCATAATGCTATTTTATTTGTTAATTGACTGCTTAAAAAGATAGAGTGTTAGGTCTTTTGGTATAATTCTGGCACAAGGTCAGGCGACAAGCAATGAGTAAATTATAATCACCTTTGGTGATGTGTATTTCGGCTTGTTTATTTATTTATTAATTTTTGTAATTTAAATAATTTTTCATGAGTATCAGCTGGAATCAAAGCGTCAGAAACAGCATCAAAAACGCTGATGAAGCCAATAGTCAGTTGCATACTGAGTGCTTTTCTGAGGGAAAGTTTCCGATTAAAATTCCGTTGGAATTTGCCGACAAAATTGAAGCCGGCAATCCTCTAGATCCGTTGTTATTGCAGGTCCTTCCCTCAACAAGTCAAGCACAAGATGGCTTTAGTGATTCGCCTGTTGAAGATGAGAAGTATTCGCCAGTCCGTGGTTTAATACATAAATACCCCTCAAGAGTCTTATTGATTGCCAGTCGGGTTTGCGCGATTCATTGTCAATATTGTTTTAGACAAAATTTTGATTATGAAGAGCATGATATCTTTACTCAATGGCCCGAAATTAAACACTATTTGCATCATAATACTCAGGTCAATGAGGTTATTTTAAGCGGTGGTGACCCGCTGACGCTTAGCGATGGAAAAATTGAAAAAATAGTGAAGTCAGTCGAGGATATTAAGCACATTAAAACCCTTAGAATTCATAGCAGAACAGCTGTGGTTGTGCCAAGCCGTATCACTGACAAACTATCAGAAATATTGAGAAAGACACGTCTAAAAGTTGTAATGGTTTTTCATGTCAACCACCCACGAGAAATATCGGCTGATTTTATCAATCAAGTGAAGAAACTGCGGTCTTTAACACTTCTCAATCAATCCGTTTTGTTAAAAGGTGTCAATGATAATGCAGGCATACTACGCTCCCTCTCTCTCAAGCTATTTGAAAGCTCTATCATGCCGTATTACCTGCATCTGCTTGACAAGGTAAGTGGTGCTGAACACTTCTTGGTGACTGATGAAGCGGCCAAAGGTATTTATCGAGAATTACAAAAAATCTTGTCTGGCTATTTACTGCCGAAACTGGTTCGAGATGAGGGTGGTGACTCTAAGGCTCTAGTGGTATAAACTGCATCAATTCTTCAATGCCAATTTCGCCTATAAAGGTGTGCAGTAGTTCGCCCTTAGGGTTATAAATGAGTGTTGTCGGCATACCGACAAGGTCGCCAAATTTTGAGTATTCAACTTCATTATTGCCAGCATACAGAATGATGGGGTAATTCACATTAAAGCGCTCTTTAAAGGTGTTAACTGCTTCGAAATCCATGCCCTCGTAGTTAAGTCCTAGTATTTCAACTTTCTCTGAATAATTGTTATAAAACTCTACAAAAGCAGGGATTTCTTTAAGGCATGGTGGGCACCAAGTCGCCCAAAAGTTGATGATTAAATACTTGCCTGCGGTGTCGCTCTGGGTATAAACAGTGCCATTCATGTCAACCAACTCAAAAGCGAGCTTTGCCGGCGTACCAACAGGCTCAATTACTTCTACTTCGTTTGTTGTCCACAGCGGACCCAACCAGTCAAGGAAATCATCAAACACAGAGGCGTTGCATGTTTGAAATAACAATATAAGGGGTAGTACAAAGCTGAGTTGAGCGATTTTCTTGCTCAAACGAAACTTGTGCCCTATGGGTATAATTAGACTTTTTTTCATGGATTAATCGATGACGACTAAGATTTATCACAATGCACGATGCTCAAAATCTCGAGCAACATTGGCCATTTTAGAGCAAAACAAGTTCGATTTTGAAATCATTAACTACCTAGATACACCGCCCAGTGAGGCAGAGCTCACCACTTTACTGGCTGATCTTGGCTTAAGTGCGCGTGAACTAATACGCTCGGGCGAGGCTGAGTTCAAATCACAAGGTCTCTCGGATGACTCCCTTTCAGAGCAAGCCTTAGTTCAAGCAATGATTGCCACGCCAATTTTGATTGAGCGCCCAATTGTTAGAACGAACAAAGGGGTTATCATTGGCCGCCCACCTGAGAACGTGCTAACAATTCTCTAATAGTTTATTCTCGGTGGTAGGGGTGGTTGGTCAGTAAGCTGTGGCCACGATAGATTTGCTCCACCACCAATAACCTTGCCATTGAGTGCGTCATCGTCAGTTTGGACAAACCCCAAAGCTGATGACACTGAGCTTTACACTCTTCTGTTAAGCCGTCAGCGCCACCAATTAATAGAGCAACACTCTCCCCCTCTAATTGCCAAGTTTTTAATGCCTCGGCAATTGCTTGTGAGGATTGCTGTTTGCCTGTTTCGTCAAATGCTATCAGTATTGAGGCACCGCTAGCGGTCTTAAGTAGCATTTTGCTTTCAAGGCTTTTGATTTGGTCGATATTTTTTGTTTTACGGTTTTGTGCCTCTAGGGCGGTCAAGGTAAAGTTGTAGGGGCTTGGTAATTGTTTTTTGTAGTGCTCAATGCCAGCATTAATCCACTCTGGCAATTTTTTACCAATGGTGATTAGGTTAATCCTCATCGTCCTCGAACGACCAAAGCTTCTCTAGATTGTAATATTCACGAGTTTTCTCAGTCATGATGTGCGCAACCACAGTGCCAAGATCAACCAGTGCCCATTCGCCAACTTCAGAGCCTTCTAGGCCCAGGAAAGTCATATCAATTCTCTTGGCTTCAATTTTGATGTTGTTGGCAATACTTCGCACGTGTTGAACTGATCTGCCAGTTGCAACAACAATGGCCTCCATGTCTGCACTTTTCTTTAATACGTTAAAGGTGAGGATATTTTCGCCTTTCATATCATCGATAACATCGACAATAACTTTTATTTCTTGCTTAAGAGTCATGCTGTTTTTAGGTAGTTAATAAGGGTTTTTGGTAATAAATCATCAAGATTTTTATTGGCGGCTATTTTACAGCGAATCTCACTTGAAGAAATATCTATCAAGGGGCCAGAGGCAAAGTAAAGTAGACCATGTTGTTGTTTATTCAGTAATTGTTTGTCTTGAATTACTTCAAATGAGGCTGGTGCCAGATTATTGTATTGGTAATTCGGCCTTGCTAGGACGATTAAATGGGCAAAGGCAGAAAAGTCCTGCCAGTTTTTCCAACTTTTGAATTGATTAAAACTATCCATGCCAATAATAAGACAAAATGTCTCTTTAGGAGCCTCGTCCTTCAGCGCTCTCAGTGTATTTATGGTGTATGAGTCACCACCTTTGTCCATTTCCCGAGTGTCTATTTCCAATTCTGGGTAATTTTGTAGGCTGAGATTAAGCATCTCAAGGCGCTCATTGTCTGAGTAATGCAGACTTTCTTTATGTACGGGTATTGCACACGGCAGCAAAAGGCACTTACTTAGGTTAAGTTCATTTTTTATTGCTACTGCTGTCTTTAGATGACCTAGGTGAATCGGATCAAATGAGCCGCCGTAAATGCCTATCATAAAAGAGCGTTGACCTCGCTCAGCGTCATCGGCGACATCGGATACGTGCGAGTTACATCGTGCACCTCCATTCGATAGCGAACAAAGGTTTCTAGGTCTTCAATTAGTAGAAATGGATTGGCCTTTTTTTGCTGTGCCAGCGTGGTGCTAATTTCACTGCCATAGTCGTGGCCACACAGTAGCTGAATATCATCGGCAACTTGTGTTTTTAATTTGTTGAGCGAATGGAATAACTTTACTGGATCTGAGCCCGATAAGCTGCAAATACCGACACCGTAAACAAATAGCGTGTCACCTGCAATCAAATGATCATCCAGCAGGTAGCAAATGCCGCCTGCAGTATGCCCGGGTGTTTCGATGATTTGAATTTTTGTTTCGCCTAAAGTTAGCACATCTTTATCAGATAGTGTTTGCACAGGGTTTTTAAGATTTAGGTAAGGCAACTCGTTGATGCCGGCGTTAATTTTCGCACCGGTTTTATCTGCTATTTCATCTACAGCATTGGTATGGTCGCCATGCCAATGGGTGATCAAAATATCGGTTAAGGTGTAGCCTTTTTCTTCGATTCTTTGAATAAATAAGTCCGCCTCCCAAGCAGGGTCAACGATTGCACATTGTTTGGTTTTCTTATCCACAATAAAGTGGATTGAGTTTTCGTAAGCACCAATATGGTAAAGTACTTCGATTGAATATCGCTCAGCGTTAAATGTTTTTTCCATGATTTTTGTATCGGTCAAATAATAGTAAATATTTTACCAATTTTGACTTGACTGAATTAAGATACAGACTATAATTTACGTTTTTGCTGATTAACCCAGATTTTGGGGCTATAGCTCAGCTGGGAGAGCGCTACACTGGCAGTGTAGAGGTCAGCGGTTCGATCCCGCTTAGCTCCACCAGCAAAAAATACCTAACATTGTCCGGTTCGTCTATCGGTTAGGACTCCAGGTTTTCATCCTGGCAAGAGGGGTTCGATTCCCCTACCGGATGCCATATTCAGTGCCAAGGTTTTCTTGTAAAATGCAAGTCTTGGCACTAACTAAAGACACGCTTTTTGTCCCGTTCGTCTAGCGGCCCAGGACATCAGGATTTCATCCTGAAAACAGGTAGTTCGAATCTCCTACGGGACGCCAAATTCTCCATAAAGTCTACAAATTTCTAACTAGATTTCTTTAGCTTTGCGCTAGATTTTGATTGACTGATTGATATCATCTTTGTAATCAACAGTCCCCACTTCGTGATATATTGATTCTTTCATTGTATTTACTCAAATAGGTTGTATGACTGAATCATTTCGAGTAGCACAAAAAATTGGCCTCTTATTTCGACCCGAAGATGACATTCCTCGAGATATTAAAGACTGGGCAATGGGTCAGTTAAACACTGAGTCCAAATCAATTGGGATTAAGTCAATAGCAAACAGTCACCAAATTGAGCATTGGCCTGAAGAATACCTTCCCAGCCTGAGCGAGCGCGCTGAAATGCTACGCCAACTTCGATTGTATGAAGATATGATTCGTAAAGACAAAACGCTGTCAAAGATTGAAATGGATCGCTTGCTATGGATAAGTGAGAAAAAATATAACACAAGATTTTTGGATGAATTGCGATTTTCACATCGTAATGTGTACGCAGAAGACCAAGTGAAGCAGCGTTTTAGTCTTTTTTGGAGCAATCATTTTACTGTTGGTATTTCGGGAACAACCAGAGGCTTGATTGGGCATTTTATGGATGCTGCAATATTAAACAATTTAAATGGTTCTTTTGCCAATATGCTCTACAAGGCTACAACGCACCCGGCAATGCTGACTTATTTGGATAATATTTATAGCGTTGGTGAAAACTCAGAAAGGGCGATTCAATGCCGTAAAAATAATAAATGCAAAGTGGGCCTTAATGATAATTTGGGTCGAGAGCTGTTAGAGTTACATACTGTTTCTCCAGCAGCGAATTACACAGAGTCGGACATTAGAGCTGCTGCGCAAGTATTGGCGGGATGGGGTACGATTGTTGACAAGCCACAATTGGAAAAATTTGGTCTGTTTAATCATTGGGATGCATTTGTGTCTAACAGGGCGGAGCCAGGAACTAAGCTTGTGCTGGGAAAGGCTATTTACGCTGGAAAAGATGGTCTGCGTAATTTAACAGAGCATCTTGCATCTCACCAGCACACTCAGCGACATTTGGCTCGTAAACTTTGCCAGCACTTTGTTAGCGACGATGTACAGAGTGTTGACATTGAATACATAGTGAAAATCTGGCAACAAAGTGGTGGTGATTTACGCAAGATTCACCAGGCCGTTATAGAGCGGGCAATTGCCTCAAAAGCGCCAAAATTTCAATGGCCAGCGATTTGGCTTTTCCAAGTGTTGCGAATAAGTGATTCTACTTACTTTCTTGGTTGGGATGATATACATAAAGATCTAAATGATAGGCGTATGTCTGCAAAAAAAGTGTTTCAAGAGCTTGGTCAGCCATTTTGGGCAAAAAGACAACCTAATGGTTATTCTAGTAGTAAGTCATATTGGATTTCAGGGGAGTTTTTGGAGCGTCGTTTACGCTTTTCTGAGGCTATTTATAATACTGCTCATCCACAATTCACCCCTAAGGAAATGATGGATAGAATTGGGGTAAATTCAGCCACACGCAATTTGGTTGAAGGTCTTAGTGGTCGTAAAAGAAAGTTTATTGCACTTATGTGTAGTCCTGAATTAATGGGGGTGTAGAGTGGCTAAATTGGAAATGACTAGACGAGAATTTCTTAAGCTCACAGGGGCATCATTATTCCTATCTGCTGCTCCAGTATCTGGCTTTACTAAAGACCTTCCTCAAGGAAATATATCAGTTATTTTATTGCAAGGAGGTATGGATGGCCTAACCGCTGTTCCTCCAATTGGAGATCCCGCGTTAGCCTCTTTACGCCAGGAAATTGGCTTATCTAACCCAATTAAAGTTAATCCATTTTTTGGGTTGCATCCAAAGTTGCAGCATTTTTCTAAACTTATGGCAAGAGGGGATGCTTCGATTGTTCACGCAACGTCTTTCCCTTATACAAAGAGGTCTCACTTTGAAGGGCAAAATTATATGCAGGGGGGAGGTTCGAGCCCATTTTCGACAACCACTGGCTGGCTGGGGCGCGCCCTAGATTTGGCGTTGTTGCCAGGTCGAGCCATGTCTCTTGAGTTGCCGCTAATTCTGCGAGGTAGTCTGAATGTTGATAATTTTTACCCGGCTAGAGTTAACGGCTCAAGTAAGCCGGAAAAATGGCTAATAGAGCAAATTACTATGGCGCATCAAGCGGAGGAGGCAAGAGCCTTTAAGGCGGTCGGTGATAAAGTTGCCGATCAAGCAAGGTCTAACATTCCGAGAGATCCTGTCAGTTTGGCCAAATATGCCGGTGAGCAAATGTCTAAAAAAGGTGGCCCTGTGGCCTCTGTAATTCGAGTAAACCAATTTGATACACACGCTTTGCAGGGCGCAGATGAGGGAAGTCATGGCGATCGCCTAGAATTACTTGATGAGGTTATTAAGGCTTATAGAGAAGGGCTTGGCGATGCTTGGGATAAGAGCATCATTTTAACGCTAACAGAGTTTGGCAGAACCGCGTCAGTGAATGGCACGGCTGGAACGGACCATGGTTATGCAAGTGCAGGTTTGCTAGCTGGAGGTTTAATTAATAAAAGTCGAGTTATTTCTGAGTGGCCTGGTCTTGCTGATGCTGATCTGTATGAAGAAAGGGATTTGTACGCAACAATTGATTATCGTTCAGTTTGCGCGGCATGTATAGAAAGGGTTTTGGGGCTTGATCATGATTTAATTTCACAGAAGGTTTTTTTAACATCAAAACTAAAGCGTACTTATGATTATATTTTTTCATAATCTTTAATCTTGCAAGCATCCAATAAACCCATGATAAAAGCTTTTTTTTATTGTTTGTGTTTTATAAGTCTAATATCAACAAGTGTGACAGCGTCATTGCCATCTGATCAGGCTAAAGGCACTCTTGTAAAAGAGGACTCTATCAGAATTTACGAGGTTGATCTGGTGCTAGAAAATGCTACTGATGCATTTAGCAAAACTGATTTTGATTTCAGCCTATATGATATTAATGACACACACGGGCAAATGAGGTGTGGGTTTGGAATTTATCGTGCAATTTACGAAACCGGTGTAATTGAGGATTGGGCGCTAGTTAACGGCGACCTTTTAATACAAGACGTCTTAGTTAAGTTCCTCAATCATCGGTGGAGAACAAGGGGTTTATCCAATTCAAGTTATTTGACTAAAGAGGCAAATCTCAAGTTAACAAAAGAGGGTTATATGGTTGGGAAAATACCTTATTTTCATTTATTTGTTGATGAGGGGGAGCCGCCAATGCTACCTCTTTATGTTTCTTTTAAAGAGCATAAGAATTCAAAACCGATTGCTATAAATTCCTCTATTGGGATATCGGCTGAAATGTGGGTTGAAGTCGATGGCTGGGCTGACGGTGTTATGTATTTGCTTTGTAATAAAGTATAAATTAACGCAAAAAGGAGTGAATTTTCTTAAAAATTTCAGAATCTGAATTGGCCAATCTTTCAACAAGACCCATGTGGTCGGCATCTGGCTCTGCAAAGTATTCAATTTGAGGTTGATAGTGTTGCCACTTCTTAACAAACTCATTTGTTTGCCAGTGAAACGCGTCGGTTTCGCCACCACCCAGAGCCACCAAGATAGGTGTGTTTGTATGTGGCCTAAGAAACTGAGGGCTAAGAGCATGACTTTCCTTGTCATCTAAGCGCAGCGCCCCACCAATAGTGGTTTTCCTTATTGGGTCTAGCTGATAAAGACCGCTTAATGGTATGGCCGCTTTAATGATGTCGGTTGGCAATGAATAATCAAACGTCTGCCAATCTGTTGCCAGCAACATTGCTGTAATATGTCCACCAGCAGAGTGCCCGGAAAAATTGATCCTATTTTGAGAAATAGCTTGAGATTTGGCGTTGTGCCAAAGCCAAATAAGGGCTTGGCGAATGTTGTCGACAATGTTTGTTATGCTGGCTTCCGGGCAAAGTTGGTAGCCAATCAATGCAACGTCAATACCCGCATTCACAAAAGACTCCGCAACATAGCTGTAGATAGATTTGTCACCGCGTTGCCAATAGCCGCCATGAACGAAAACAAATAAGGGGGCGTTTAAATGGCCACAGCGAAAGATATCCAATTTATCTTTCTCTCCATCGCCATATGGCAGGTCGAGGCTGCAGTCGACACTTTCTCTGAAAGATTTACTGCGCGCCTCCCATGAGGTAATCAAGCCTTCAAAATCATTATGAAGAAGGCGAATGTTGTAGCCTTTTTCTAGCTCTGGATCAATGAGAGGGGTTGCATTCATAGGGTCTTGCTAGGTGGTGCGATTTTTGAAATAAGTGTCTTTATGGGTAATTAGACCATTTTTGAATGTCAGCACGTCAATGCTGTGAAAATCTTGGATTTCACCATTCTTTAACTCCGCTTTGCGATGGAATTCACAATAGGCCTTATTGCCAGCAATGTGAGAGTCAAGCGTTTCCCAGTGAACGCTTTTAACATTATTAAAAAGACTGCTAAAGACTTCTCTTAGGGTGTCCTTTCCACTAAAGCGTGTGCCAAAAATATCGGCACCAGCGCCATGATCAAAGATGGTGTCCTCGGCAAAATATTGCATAACCGCATCGATGTTGTTGTCGTTATATGCTTGGGTTATGGCATCAAGCAACTCTGCTGTAATTCTAGCTTCGTTTGTCGAGTTTAAATTCATTATGTATTGTTTGTTGGTTTAATCATATTCGCCGGCTTTTTCGAAAGCTAGCCATTCACTCGGTGAGTTGCCAAATGGCGCCATGGCGTTTTTCTGAAAAGCTTCACGATTGCATAATCGTTGATACCAGGCCTCAATTCCTGGAAAAGAAGGGCGCTCGATATCTAAAATAAAGTACTTGTGTAGTAGGACGCCGAGAGGGATGTCGCCAAAAGTAAGTTCGTCGCCTGCAACATAGTGATTGTTGAGTAAGCGACCTTCTAGAATGCTGAGAATATCCGCACTTTTCTTTGCCATTTTGGCAATTTTCTCATAATCTCTCTCAGACTCCTCGGTTCGCACGAGCTGCCAAAAGACTGGAAAAAAAGTACCCATCAAGCCATCGGTCGACCAAGTCATCCACTGATCTGAAAGGGCTGCTTTTTTTGGGTCATTGGGCCATAAGGTGCCTTGACCGTATTCTCTTGCAAGGTAGCGAATAATGGCGTGAGATTCCCATAAAACAAAGTTATTGTCGCGTATAGTTGGAATTTTAGAGTTTGGGTTTAAGGCTTTATAATCGTCTGTATCTAAGCCGCCAAAACTACCGCCGACTGTATAACGCTTATAATCCAAATTGAGTTCGCCAAGTGTCCACAGGACTTGGATAACTTGATTGCCGTTTTTTCTTCCCCAGATTTCTAACATGTTGCCTCTAGCATTTATTTCTTGACGCCATCTGCGCCAAATTTTGGCATGACTTTTTCTGAGAATAGTGTCATACTTTTCAGAATTTTTTGGTATTCAATGCCCGGAAATTGTTGTAACAGCATGATGTGCTTTAGGCCGATTAACTCTTGGTATTTGGCAATTTTCTCAGACACATAGTCGGCAGTTCCTACCCAAATAAGTTCGTATTTCATTAAAAAGTCAAACCACTCGCCATTAAGATCTTCATTCGTCGGTTCGGCGTCATCGTCGAGGTAGGCTCGCCTCCCCCATTCGCCTGCTGGGCGAGAGCCGCCCAAGTATTCGTAATAGCCATTAATTGCTGGGCGAATCGTTTTGTCGGCTTCTTCCATCGTTTCGGCGACATAAATTACCACACAAATACCGGTATTGTCTCCGCGCTCATGAATAACTCCGTCTTTGGCGTCGGCGTCACAATAGGCGTCCCAGCAACTTAACAATTTGCTTGGTGGGCTAGACATGCCAATCACATTAAAACCTCGCTCAGCAGCCATCTTGTAGGTGTGTGGCGCATTCGACATCAACCAAACTGGCGGATGTGGATCTTGGTAAGGGCGAGGGTGGACGTACATTGCTTTGTATTCACCATCTTCGTGGTGATATTCCTCTTCAAGTGGCATGAGAAAGCGGTTGGTTTCTTTCCAACCTGGAACGGGGAATTGATAAAACTCGCCTTTATGGGTAAAGGCAGTTTGTGTCCATGCTTTTAGAATAATTTCGAGTGATTCTAAGAATAAGCGGTAGCTTTTTTCATTATCTCTTCGGTCGGCATTAATATTGAACTGCAATGTGCAGCGCTCATTGATACCCTTGGCAACACCGAAATCTACACGACCCTCAGTCATATTGTCAAGAAGGGCAATATCTTCAGCGACCCGAAGTGGGTGCCAGTCTGGCAAGACAATTGGTGCTTGACCTACGCGAATTTTGTCCGAATGAGCTGCCAAGTCACACGACATCATAATTGGATTGGGCGGTGCATTTAGATAGCCGTTATGTGCAAAGTGATGCTCCGTTAGCCAGACAGTTGTAAAGTCTGCTGCATCGGCTAGGCGTGTTTGTTCGCGCATCATTTTAATGACCCGATCCCATGGTAAGTTCTCACCAGGATTAAAAAACGGCACGAAATCAAAACGCATACATACACTCCCACACACCTATAGACTTGCAGTATAGTTAATTCTTATTTGAATTACATTATTTTTTTTGATACTAGTAAATAGTTTCCTCTGCCTATGAAGAAGTCTGGCTTATTGTTGATTATGTTTTTTTTGTGGCCCGTTTGTGCTCTTGCCGACGCTTTTCAGCTTGTCAAGATTGCTACAGGTTTGGGTGTGCCATGGGGAATGGTGTTTACCTCTGATAATGAGATCGTTTTTACAGAGCGACAAGGTAAACTTGGCATCCTCAATGTTAACTCTGGATTGTTAGAGTACATAGAAGGATTGCCAGAAATTCATGTGGCAGGCCAAGGCGGTCTAATGGATGTGGCAACATCACCCAATTACAATTTTGATGATTGGCTTTATTTTACTTACGCCAAACCTGTAAATAGTTACAGTGAAACTACTCTTGCTAGAGCGCGTCTAATCGATTCGCATTTGGTGGATTGGCAGGATCTTCTTGTGACTCGCTCTATCGAGGGCGACAACAAGCATTTTGGTAGTCGGATTGCTTTTGCTGGTGAATTTGTCTATTTCTCAGTTGGCGAGAGGGGTTATCGCCCTAATGCTCAAGATTTGAGCACGCATGCTGGCTCGATTATAAGGCTTAATCTTGATGGCAGTGTTCCAGAGGATAATCCATTTGTGGACAACAATCAGGCGCTTGATGAAATTTGGAGTTATGGTCATCGCAATCCACAGGGCCTAGTTTGGGACAACTTAGAGCAACGTTTGTGGTCTATTGAGCACGGTCCAAGAGGTGGCGATGAAATTAATTTAATCGTCAAAGGCAAAAACTACGGTTGGCCTGTTATTTCTTATGGCAAAGAATACTGGCTGCCGTTCAGTATTGGTGAAGGGACGCACAAAGCAGGTATGGAGCAACCGATTAAAGTTTATGTGCCCTCCATAGCACCAGGCAGTTTACTGCTCTACAGCGGCACAGTATTTCCCGAGTGGCAAGGGGATTTATTCGCCGGTGCACTGAAACTGCGCCATTTGAATCGTATAGGGCTTGATGATAATGGCATGGAGATTGCCGAAGAGCGATTATTTGAAGGTTTGAATGAGCGCATTAGAGCACTCGTTCAGAGTCCTGAGGGCTGGATATATTTCTCTACTGATAATGGCAATATTTACCGTATTCAGCCTCTATCAGCGACAAGTAACAACTCGATTTGAATTAAAATATCGCTATGGAAAAATTCAAAATTATAATACCCGAGCGTATGACTGGTGAGCGCATAGACGCTGCCATTGCTCGGATGTTGCCACAGTACTCTCGTTCTAAAATAAGTACCTGGATAAAAGCGGGCGACGTGCTGATTAATCAGCAGAAATTTAAGCCAAAAGACAGGGCAAAGGGTGATGAAATCGTTGAAGTGAGCCTTAAACAGAGTGAAAATATCAGTTGGATTGCCGAGGATATTCCACTCGAAGTTGTTTTTGAGGATGACGATATTATCATCATTAACAAGCCAGTTGGCCTAGTCACCCATCCTGGCGCTGGCAACTGGAAAGGCACACTGGCAAACGGTCTGCTTGCCTACGACTCAGAATTGTTCAAATTAGACAGAGCGGGCATTGTTCACCGTTTGGATAAAAATACCTCAGGTTTGATGGTGGTGGCTCGTAGCGAGAAAGCTCAAAAAAACTTGGTTGAACAACTGCAAGCCCACACCGTGTCTCGTGAATATTCAGCAATAGTTTATGGTCATATGATTTCTGGCGGTTCGATTGACGAGCCGATTGGTCGTGACAGTAGAGACCGAATTAAACAAGCGGTGATCGAGTCTGGTAAGTACGCATTGACGCATTATCGAGTAATAGATCGATTTGCTCACCACACACATGTCAAGGCTATTTTGGAAACGGGTAGGACGCATCAAATACGAGTTCACTTATCCCATATTGGTTATCCGCTGATTGGTGATCCAATGTATGGCGGAAAAATACGGTTTCCAAAAAAAGCCGATGAAGCACTAAAAGACGCCTTAAAGGGGTTTAATCGCCAAGCGCTGCACGCTAAAAAGTTAACGTTAACCCACCCTGTGAGTGGCGAAACAATGTCATGGAAGGCGCCATTGCCAGATGACATGTTAGCCTTACTTGGCGTTTTGAGTGAGTTTGACGCTGAGTAATAGCGCATTGAGTGATGTTTCCGGTAAACGTTAAATTTCTAAGCACGCCAAGATTTATTGAAAACGGTGCAAGTGATAACAACTATGGAAATTTTAACCTCGCCAATCATGTTGGCGATGAGCCAAGTGCTGTTTTGGCAAATCGTCAATTACTAATCAATCATTACAACCTACCTGCTGAGCCAAAATGGCTGGATCAATGCCACTCCAACATTTGTGTTAATGTTGACTCGCCTTACTCACTAAAAGCAGATGCCAGCACTAGTCAAACGCCTGGCGTGGTTTGTGCTGTATTGACAGCAGACTGTTTGCCTGTGTTTTTATGCAAGAAAAATGGCAGCGCTGTTGGCGTTATACACGCAGGATGGCGGGGCTTACTTGATGGCGTGATTGAAGCTAGCATTGAAGCGCTGGATGCAAATAAGGGTGAAATATTGGCGCATTTAGGCCCTGGAATCTCCCAAAACGCTTTTGAAGTGGGTACAGAGGTGCGAACGGCCTTTATTGATAGTCATGCGGGTTATGAAAATGCTTTTATTCGGTGTAATAATAAATACATGTTTGACTTATATGCTGTCGCTCGAACTGCTCTTGCGGCTCACGGTGTTGAATCAATCACCGGTGGAGATTGTTGTACTTATTCAGAAAAAAATCAGTATTTTTCCTATCGACGTGACGGGAAGGTATCTGGGCGCATGGCGCATTTAATTTGGATGACCTAACGCTGATCCTAATTTTTCGCTCTACCTTTTTCGCTAAAAACCATTTTTTTACTTACTTCATCTAAATGATAATAGTGCAGTGCGGTTTGTTTGCGCTGTTTTTGTTGTACCACACAGCCTTTAACGTCGTAATCATCAATCAATTCGATATCTTTGTAGGCGTTATTTAAACATCGTATTAGCGGCTTTTTGCCAACATTGATAAATTGACGGAAGTAAAGCTCGCCTTGGTAATCAATGATAGCGTAAGCCTGGTTATGAATTCTCATACCAGGGTCAACAATAATAATGCAATTTTCACTAAATTCCGGTGCCATCATATCGCCTAGATTTTGCAGGGCAAAGGATTCAGAATTGGTAGGGCAAGTGCTCTCGAATAGGGCTTTAGGGTTATCTATTTCTGACATTTTGAGCAATAATAAGTAGTACGTTGGTTTTGCGTGATTTTCTTGATTGTACCATTGCACTGCAGGCAGGGCTTATCAACTCGGTCGTAGACCGAGAGCTTTTGCGCGAAATAACCTGGCTTGTCATCAACGCCGGAGAAATCTTTTAGTGTGGTACCGCCTTTATCTATCGCCTCGGATAGAATTGACTTGATGCTTTGAATAAGAACTTGATAGCGTTTTAGCGATATTTTTCCTGCAAGAATTTTGGGTGAAATCTTTGCTAAAAATAGACTCTCAGAGGCATATATATTGCCAACACCAACAACGACGGTACTATTCATAACAAAAGTTTTAATATTTTGAGTTCTGCCTCTTGAACGCTGAAAAAGATAATTGGCATTAAAGTCATCGGTAAGAGGTTCGGGTCCAAGTGAATCAAACAAAGACAGTGTTTCGCCTTTTTTTTGCCAAAGAACAGCGCCAAATCGTCGCGGATCATCCAGACGAAGGCTTGTGTTGTTATAGAGCTTCAACTCAAAATGCTCGTGTTTTTTAAGTGGCAATTCTGTGGGCACAACACGTATTGAGCCAGACATGCCTAAATGAATCACCAGTGTGCCGCCCTCAAAATTAATAAGTAAGTATTTCGCTCGTCGTTCTACGCTTTGAATGACTTGGTTTATTAGGGTTGTGGCTAGATGTTTGGGGATCTCCCAGCGTAATTTGGGCCGATAGATGCCAACAGCAATAACGCTTTGATTAACAATAAGTGGCTTTAAGCCTCGGGCAGTCGTTTCTACCTCGGGTAATTCTGGCATGTGTTGGTATTTATTCTATATGAGCGAGAGCGATTTTTTTAGTCGCACCGAAGTCAATTTTACCACTACCTAGTTTTGGAATTTCTTTAACAGCATACACTTTGGCCGGGTGATACAGCGGGTTAACCTTGGCATCGTTAAGTGCTTTTTGCAATTCATCCTTGGTGACACCCTTGGTTGCAAGCAAAACAATCCTCTCTCCTTTCTTCTGGTCTGGTAGACATGTTGCAGCCACTTCAATATCGGCATTTTTCAAGGCTTCAAGTATTTTCTCTTCAACCGTTGTTAAGCTAATCATCTCACCAGCAATTTTGGCAAAGCGAGAATAACGATCAACAATGGTCAAGTATCCATCCTCGTCCAAATGACCCTTATCACCAGAACGATACCATCTGTAGCCATCGATAATCTCAATCGCTGCAGCAGTTTTTTCAGGTAACTTTAAATAACCTTTCATTAGTTGTGGGCCGCCAATCAAAATCAGGCCATCTTCACCTATGGCTAACTCATCCAAAGAGTCCGGGTCAACAATCTTAAATTCAGTACCTTCCAGTGTGCGCCCAACAGTGCCAACCTTGGCTCTCAGTCCGCTAGAGTTAGCTGGTAGATTGATAGAGACAGCGGGCGATGTTTCTGTAGTGCCGTAGCCCTCACATATTTCTTTACTGAATTTCTTTTCAAAAGTTTCACGTACTTCGTTACGAAGCTTTTCAGCACCTGCAAAAATTAATCTTAG
>Ga0105352_1000767_pt1 | contig 18428 bp, 22 predicted proteins | sample EN8Hudsemesocosm_FD_83507 | JGI IMG/M metagenome (GOLD analysis project Ga0105352, IMG submission 83507) | Methane-oxidizing microbial communities from mesocosms in the Hudson Canyon - EN8B Hudson Canyon | ecosystem: Environmental > Aquatic > Marine > Cold seeps | place: Hudson Canyon...
GATGGAGGCCACCAGAGATTTCGTATAAATCTTTTTACTGGTTCTTAAGCAAAGCCTACCCTTCCACTTAACGTCAGCCAGATCAGCATAAGTTGAAAGCTCAGACGGATGAACCCGCTCTGTACTGTAAACAATCGTTCTGGCGCGAACAGAAAGGCCCGCCCATAGGCCTTCAGGATCTCTTAAATAAGAGGGAATGTTGCTTTCTAGCACATCCGTCACAACACCCTGGAAAATATCTTGTGTGCCTGCATACCAAAGGTCTCCTGCATCCACTGTCATAAACATATCGGCAGGTGTGTTGTCGCCCTCCAATTTCAAACGCTCAATTAAATCACCGCCCTTGCCGGTCAAATAATTGACTTCAATGCCAGTGTCCCTCGTGAATTGCTCAAATAGTGGTTGAATTAAATGTTCTTTTCTAGAGCTATAAACAGTGACTGTGTCATCAGCTGCAGCATGAATTTGGGCCATTGAACCGATTAATAAAGTTGCCAGCGCCAAAAGTGGCACAGTGAATTTCTTGCTAAGCATTGATTTTTCCTGAATTAAATGATCGTTTATTTACAAATGATAATCAATATCATTTGTAAATGATACACAATATCAATTAATATGCAACTGCTTTTTATCAATACGACCTATTTTATCGGCAAAGCTTTCTGCCTCACTCTGGTCGTGAGTTACAAGGATTGAAGTCACCCCCTGTTTCTTGAGAATCTCTCTGACCTCTTTAACCAATTGGTCACGGTGAGACTTGTCCAGACTGGAAAAAGGCTCATCTAATAACAGTAATTTTGGCGATGTCGCCAATGATCTTGCCAGAGAAACACGTTGCTGTTCACCGCCTGAAAGTTGATGTGGGTATTTTTTTTCTATGCCGTCTAAACAAATTAAATGAAGCAACTCTCTAACTTTCTGTATTTTTTTATCCCTACTTAGGTCATTGATACCAAAGCAAATATTTTGGAAAACCGTCATGTGAGGAAATAGCGCGTAGTCTTGGAAAACCATGCCAATTTCTCTTTGTTCGGGGCGCACCTGATGGGCGCCGTTATTGCTTAAGTCGTTGCCGTCCAGAACGACCGCACCGTTCTGTCCCGACTCAAGGCCAGCAATGAAACGAAGCGCCGAACTCTTACCGCTACCACTGTCACCAAGAAGGGCAAAAATATCGCCACTTTCAAGCTTGAGATCAAAGCCTTTTAATACCTGATTATCTTCAAATGAAATTGCCAGGTCAGTAACAGTTAACATGATAAATACAAATAGTAATGATTCTCATTATTATATAACACAAGTCTCATTATTGCAATCCCTGCAAAATAACCCCTACATATTTTCATCATAGAGTTTGGCTCTAAAGATTGCTCAAATAACATAAAATAATTTATAAACGTAACTATTTATCATGGATTCAATCAGGCGCACTAAAGCCAGTCAAAAAGTCACTCTTGTGGGAGCGGTGATTGACTTGTTACTGTCTGTTCTTAAAGTCATTGTTGGTTTTATTGGCAATTCTGGCGCGCTAATTGCTGATGGCATTCATTCATTCTCTGACCTATTGTCAGACTGGGTTGTTTGGTATGCTGCCAAGCATGCAGGTGAGGCGCCTGACGAAGAACACCCATATGGGCATGAGCGATTCGAAACGGTTGCTACATTGGGCTTAAGTATATTTCTTGCCATTATTGGCACAGGTATTATTTTTGACGCCGCACAAAGACTTTCAGACACAGGTCAATTGAACCATACGCCATGGTTGTTTGCTGTTGCTGCAATCTCAATTGTTAGCAAAGAAGCCTTGTACTGGTACACAGTGATTGTAGCTAATAAAGTTAAATCAGATATGCTAAAGGCCAACGCTTGGCACCATCGCTCCGATGCATTTTCATCTATTGTGGTATTGATTGGTATTTATGGCGCAGCAAATGGCTACTTTTATTTAGACAGTATCGCGGCGATTATTGTTGGCCTAATGATTATCTTTATTGCATGGAAACTAGGTATCGGCGCTACAAAAGAGTTGGTTGACACCTCAATCGATGCCGAGGACATTACCAAGCTCCGTGCAGCACTCTCTGAAATTAAAGGCGTTAACAGCGTTCACTCCCTACGCACAAGAAGAAACGGTCATAAAATTTCAGCCGATGTGCATGTACAAGTCAACCCATTTTTATCGGTCAGCGAAGGTCATATTATTAGTGTTAGTGTCGAACGTGTTGCCCAAGATTGTGTCGAAGGCTTAACCGATGTAACAGTCCATATCGACCCTGAAGATGATGACGAAAAAGCACCATACGAAGATTTACCAGAGCGCGCCCAAGCGAGAAGTATTCTTCAACAAGCACTCAAGCTTGAACAGTGCGACTACGAAATCGAGCGCACACAACTGCATTATCTGGACGGTAGTATTTTGGTGGATTTCTACCTCTCGCTCGACTATCTAAAAACCACCGATCCACAAGAGATTAACAATCAGCTTTCAAGTATTGTCGGCAAGTTGCCCGGCTATGGCGAAGTAAAGGTTTACTTTGGTTAAAAACTATAGTGAGTGATAGGCGTGACAAATAGCGCCCGCTAATGCGTCTGCTGCATCTGCTTGCGGCGCCTTATTGAGCTTTAACAACTGTTGCACCATAAAAGATACTTGTTCTTTTCCTGCGTGCCCCCTTCCAACAATCGCCTTTTTAATTTGATTGGGACTGTAATCCACAATCGGCAGATCCTGTGTTCCAACAGCTGAAATAATTGCGCCTCGTGCATGCCCTAGCTTAATTGCAGCATCTGGATTGGGTCGATCTGGGCGCATAAATGCTCGCTCAATAACAACTATATCAACATCGTTTTTTTCGAGTATCTCTTTAACACCTTTAAAAATAGTAATAATTCTCTGATTCAAATCACCCTCGGTACGAATGCAGCCACTTGTGACGTAGTTAAACTTCAGCTTGTTTGCTGTGATGAGACCAAAACCGGTAATTCTAGAGCCCGGGTCAACGCCAAGTATATTCATGCTTGGTATTCTAACAGCTATAATCTGAGACCTTTGCATAAACCATCTTAGATTTGATAATGAGATTTTTATTATTTTAAAAGGCGAGGCCCATGGCTGTTATTGAATTATCACAACACAATTTTGACGAGGCCATTGTCAATAACGAGATCATAATGCTTGATTTTTGGGCACCTTGGTGCGGACCTTGTCTTCAATTTGCACCCACTTTTGAGCAAGCTTCAGAACAAATCGACAAGGTGGTGTTTGCCAAAGTTAACACAGAAGACGAACAACTCTTAGCGTCTCGTTTTGGTATTCGCTCTATTCCAACTTTGATGATTTTTCGTCAAGGCGTTGGCGTCTTTTCACACTCTGGCACGTTATCGGTTGCAGATATTGAAGATTTAATTGCGAAAGCCAAAGAGCTTGATATGGATGCCGTACGACAAGAACTGAATGAGAATCAGTGAATGCCAGTTAGCCAATAAACTGCTCGTAACTTAGCTCTTTAAACCCAACTAAAACACTTGTTCCACTAGTCAACACTGGGCGCTTAATAAGTGTCGGCTGTTCAATGAGCAATTCAACAGTAACATTGTTTTTCTGGGTTTCAGACAAATTGCGATACGTTGTCGAACGCTTGTTTAGTAACGCATCCCAACCAATAATTTTAATCCACTCTCCAAGCATTGCAGATGACAAAGGATTTTTCCTAAAATCAACAAATTGATAATTCACAGCTTGTGCATCAAGGTACTTACAAGCTTTTATTACTGTGTCGCAGTTTTTTATACCATAAACCGTAATATCAACGCCCATAAGAACCCTCCCTAGCGATCCAAAGGAGGTTGTTTAAATTTTTCACGCATCCAGTTAAGGCCTTTAAAAGCAGCATCATTTTCAATAATTCTACGCTCAAGACGCTTTTTTCCAGGAAACTCCATTAAAAACAAACCAACAATAATAGCAAGAATTCCTTGACCTGGGGTAAACAGCATGACTAGCCCTAGGAGGGCAAGCAGAAAGCCAAAAAAACTTCTAATTACAACCGCCACTAGGTGACCAAAGTGTTTAATCTCTAATTTGTGAAATTGAGGGTTGGTAAAATAATCTTGCGGGATTTTGGATATCAGAAACGGTGCAAATATTAAACTAACAACAAAAACCAAGGCTGACACTGTCACAACAAGAACAACATACTCCTCGTAACGGTTGTAAGTATCTAGAATAAAATCTAACATGTCAGCAGAAAGGTAACAGGCCCATCATTCACAAGCGACACTTGCATTTCAGCACCAAAAATACCTGATGCCACATCACCATGTTTGGCTTTAAAACGCTCGACCATATAGTCGTAAAGGATCTCTGCCTCTACAGGGGGTTTTGCTGTAGAAAAACCTGGCCTTGCGCCAGATTTGGTGTCTGCCGCTAAGGTAAATTGAGAAACCAACAACACGCCGCCTGCAACGTCGCTAACGCTCAGATTCATCTTGTCTTCAAGATCGGAAAATACACGATATGAAAGTAGCTTATTTATCATCTTGTCTACCTCAATCGAGCTGTCATTTTTCTCAACACCAATAAAAACTAACAACCCCCTCTCAATTGCACCAACTGTGCAAGTCTCAACCACAATACTGGCTGACGTTACTCGCTGGATTAGGGCTTTCATACTTCTCGTCTAGGACGACAGATAAGAGATATCAGCAACAGACAAAAACAATGACCTGACTCGACTAATCAGTGCCAATCTTGCCTTGCGCAAGCTCGGCTCTTCAGCGTTCACCATAACATTATCAAAGAACGAATCAATAGGTTCTTTCAGACCCACGAGAGAGGCAACAATCGCTTGATAGTCTTTCTGCCCACTAAGTTGATTAGATACAACCTCTGTTGCCTCAAAAAGGCTTATTTCGGCAGTTTCAAGCAATAAAGAAGCATCCACCTCGGCACCGCCTTGATAATCTTTCAACATATTGGCAATTCGCTTATTGGCTTCAATCAAACTGCTAGATTCGCTTTGCTGGATAAAGGCGTTAAGCGCCTCAACTCTCTGATGGAAATCAAGCGGTGATTCCGGACTAACGGCAAGCACAGCCTCAAACACACTGCCATCAACTTTATTGTCTCTGTAGTACGCCTTTAAACGCTCCATCATAAATTGGTAGATAGCCGGTGCAACAGTTTTGTCGACAGAGTCCGTGTGAAGGTTTAAAGAAGCCTCAATCAATGTTTTTAAATTAAGATCCAACTTGGCTTCGACAAATATTCTCAACAAGCCAAGCGCTAAACGTCGAAGAGCGTAAGGGTCTTTAGAGCCTGTTGGCCCCTGACCAATACCGTAAATACCGGTAATAGTATCCAGTTTATCCGCAATCGCCACCACAAGACCACTTGGCGTTGAAGGTAGGGCGTCACCTGCAAATCTTGGTTGGTAGTGCTCTTTAATAGCATCTGCTACTGCATCAGACTCGCCATCATTTCGAGCATAGTAACCACCCATGACACCTTGCAGATCAGCAAATTCGCCCACCATTTCACTCAGAAGGTCAGTTTTTGCCAAAAGGCCTGCTCTTGCGCAATCCTCTGCATCAACGCCAATCATTTTTGCGATTGTGCTGCTCAGTTGCTCGATACGTTTTGCCTTGTCAGCCATCGATCCTAGCGATTTCATAAACAACACTTTGTCTAAATCTAGCAGTCTTTGCTCTAAGCGCTTGGCTTTGTCCTTCTCCCAGAAGAATTCAGAATCAGCCAATCGTGGACGAATAACGCGCTCGTTACCGTCAACAATAACAGATAGGTCACTCGACTCAATATTGGCTACCGAGATAAATGCTGGCAGTAAGTTACCACTCTTATCAATCATATGAAAATATTTTTGATGTGACTTCATCGCGGAAATCAACGCCTCTTCCGGCACCGCTAAAAACTTCTCGTCAAAATGCCCGGAAAACGCCCTTGGATACTCTACCAATGCACAAACTTCATCTAGCAATGATTCATCTATAACAGCAGTGGCATTGTTGCTATTAGCAACCACATTAACTTGCTTGCGAATCATTTCCTTTCGAGTATCGAAGTCAACCTCTATCTGAGCTTTTTCAGCCATTAGGCGTTGATATTGGTTGGCACTAGGAATTTCAAATAACTGCTTACCAGTAAAACGCAATCCTCTGGTGATTTTACCGCTATCAAGGCCCATAATATTTGCGGGCACTATAGCACTATCCAACAACATCACCAACCAATGTACAGGGCGGACAAAGGAATAATCCAAATCACCCCATTGCATTGCTCGCGTTATTGGAATGTTGTTGATCGCCGCTTCGACCGCAGTTGGCAGAAGTTTTTCTGTTTTTTGGCCAGCCTTTTCAGACTTAAAAAAGTAATACTCTTTATCACCCAATACTTGCTTTTCAAGAGACGAAATATCTACACCATTTGAACGTGCAAAACCCTCAATGGCCCTCTCTGGTGAGCCCACTGCAGGACCCTTGCGCTCAATCAGCTGGTCTTCTTGCTCAGATTGTAAATTGGCAATAGATAATGCCAAGCGGCGAGGGGTGGCAAATGCCTTGATCTCACCCATGGTTAAATCAAGTGATTTAAGCTCAGCAACAAGATTGTCCCTTAATGCGTTTGAAAGGTTTTTGAGCAATTTTGGAGGTAATTCCTCCGTGCCCAATTCCAATAAGAAGTCATGCGTTTTCATGCAGGGTATTTTAGCGTATTGACGTTTTTAGATTTGACTAGATAAGGCAAAGTTAAACAATTGCTTTGGCATTTGTTTTTAAGAAAACTTACACCAAGGTAGGCTTGTGCACTACTCTTTGACTATAACTCTAAATCTTAAACAACCCTTGTCGAGATCAATCATCACCGTTTTGCCTCTCAATTTATCAGGTGTTTGATCAAATTGTTTATAAACACCGCCAATCGAGATTAATTGCGCATCAAAATCTTGGATATAAATAGTCGCCTCCTCATTATCAATACCAGCAATAACTTTTCCAGCAACAGATTGATAGGCCCAAACACTCTGCTTAGCAACCAGCTCACTCTCTTTTTCAGCCACATCAAGCAACACCAAATCACCCTTATCGACAACCACCTGATCATCACTCTTCAGCCGGTGACTAACCACGGTTGGCGGCACGGTTTTTACTACTGGTTTTGGCACTTGAGCACTTACCTTGACTTCTTTTATTTTGAGTGGTTTTTTTGCATCTGGGAAATGCGCCAAACCTGAAAAATTTGCAAAATCTATCAACTCTTGTTTGCTAGAACGAATGCCAATGACAACCACTTGGTTCTGCACCAATATTTCCAACATCACCGCAAGCTCATTGGCTTGGAGTTCATCGCTTTTAACGTCCAAAATAACTGGCAAGTTTTGTAAATCACTCTTACAAGCTTTGGTTTCTAGGAGTGTTGAAAAAGCATCGCAATCGCTCGAATCCACAACGATGTTCGCTATGGATTCTGAATTACTGGAAAGCTTAAATGCCACGGAATGTGCCGAGCGCCATCAATCTTGATATCAGAGCTGGCAATTGAATCATGACTGATTAATTAACCCTAAAGTGGAACATTATTTCAGTATCGAACACGCTTTGATCTGGAGCCAATGGTAACGGCGATGCCTTATAAACAGCGCGCTCTATCGAATTCCTAAACGACGCAGCTTGTGCACTCTCATCAATCGTACAATCCTGAACATTGACTGCCTCTACGTAGCCATCTTCATCTTGAATAATGTAGACGTCACAACCCCAATCGTCCTCAGCGCCCATGTAACGCCACTGGTCTTTAACTCGTGCAGCAATCAAACCAATATAGCTAGACTTCAATTTGCTGAATTGATCTTCAATCACCAATTCTCTTTCTTGATCTTCCTCAGCTTGAATTTCTTGTGTGAGCGATCTCACCTCTTGATCTTTTTCAAAAGCATCCTGTTCGACGGCACGCTCTTTTTCAAGTTGCTCTTTCTTTTTTCTCTCTTCTTCAGTCAAATGCTTGGCAAGCTCTTCTGCCTCTTCTGCCTCTTTTGCCTTAGCTTCCGCTTCTTTTGCCTTGACTTCTGCTTGCGCCGCTTCGGCTTCTTTTTTCTTGCGCTCTTCATCAGCCAGCTGTGTTTTCTCTTCGGCTGTTAGTGCTTCAGCTTCGGCTTGTACTTTTTTCCTGTACGCTTCCGCAGCTTCGGCCTCTGTTATCTCTCTTTCTTTATCTGCCAACTGTTTTTGCTCTTCGGCTGTCAAGGCGGCCTCTTTGGCTTTGTCGCGACGCTCTTCAGCTTGCTTTTGCGCTTTTTTAGCAGCCTCAGATTGCCTTATTTCGCTCTCTAATTTATCTTGTTTTTGTTGCTCAAGATCAACCAATCTTTGTTGCTCTGCCTTAATCTCTTTGAGATCAATTGTTATCGCCTTTGTTGGCACAGTCCGCTCTGCACCAGCAGCCTGTTCAGGCATTTCCCAGCGTTCAACGTTGGCATAAAACAAACCAACCACTAAGGCAATATGAATCACCACCGCGAAACCAAAGGCTATAGGATGCTTTTTAGCAATTCTCGTCATGGGCATAACAATGACATAGACAAGGCCGGTAAATATTTCAACAAACTTATTTAGGTATTTCATACAATAATCTACTTATTCAGGCGTTTCAGTGACAATACCAACTTTGTCAACACCATTTTGCTGCAATAATGCCATTAATTGAACAACACTGCCATAATCCACATCTTTATCTCCACGCACAAATACTTTCATTTGGGGGTAAATTCCTAGGCGAGCAACAACAAGATTAACCGCACGATTGATGGAAACTTTTTCACCTTCTTCTAATTCTGCAGATGCAACATCATGCAATGAATTAATGTAATATTCACCTTGCTTGTCAATGGTAATCACAGTCGGCTGCTGTTCGGCATAGTCCACCATTTTTGCTTCAGCCTGAGGCAGGTCAACCTCAACACCCTGCTCAATAATTGGCGTTGTCATCATAAAAATTACCAACAACACCAACATCACATCGATGTAGGGAACGATGTTGATTTCAGCGTTAACTTTAGGTCTGGCGCGGCTCGGTAGTGCAATCATTATTATTGCTGTCTTTGGAAGCTAACGAATAATTCTTCAATAAAGGCAGTGTATTTATTGCCAATTTCCTCGACTTGAGAAACCAATCGATTGTAAGCAATCGTCGCCGGAATCGCAGCAAATAAGCCAAACGCTGTAGCGATTAGTGCCTCAGCAATGCCGGGCGCCACAACAGCAATTGTTGCTTGCTTCACTGAGGCAAGGCCGATAAATGAGTGCATAATCCCCCAAACGGTGCCGAACAAACCAATATAAGGGCTTGATGAGGCAATCATCGCTAGCACCGATAAGCTACCATCTAGACGATCAATTTCATTGTTAGCGGTAGTATTCATTGAGCGGTAAGCGCGCTCAGAGTTCATAATCAACGCTTGATTCGATGTTGATTTTGAGTGGTTAAACTCCCTGTAGCCAGAGCCAAAAATATCTTCCATCGCCGTTCTATCATCGACAACTGCAGGAAGCGCTTCGTACAGTTCTGAAAGTTCAGCCTCACCCTCAAAACGGTGGTGAAAAGTCTTAATATCTTTTTTTGAATCAATCAGAACTTTCTTCTTAGACATAATCACCGTCCAAGAGTACACTGACATTAACACCAATATAGCCATCACCACTTGCACCACAAAACCAGCGTGGTAAATTAAACTGATGATTGATAAACTATTTTCTTCCATTGAGCTTCTCCGAGATTACTTGTGGTATTCCACAAGGTTTAAAGTTTTGCGTAAGAACAGAAACAACCTTTACTTCCGCATCAAATAATACCGTATTTTCCCTGATATTCATTATTTTCTGAGAAAAAATCAGGCTGGCCTTGCCAACCGTTTTGATCTCGGTTTGAACATCAATTAAATCATTAAATTTAGCGGGGTTTAAGTAATTAGCCATCATACTTCTAACCACAAACAGTACGCCAAAATCCTTTTCGATTTGATCTTGTTCAAAACCCAATTCGCGCAGCATTTCACTACGCGCACGCTCAATATACTTTAGATAATTGGCGTAATAAACAACCCCGCCCGCATCCGTATCTTCGTAATAAATCCGAATGCTTAATTTACTCATTTTCCATAAAGGTCTTTTTGTTTCTCGTAGCGTTTAAGTCCAAGGTGGGCAAATGCCGTGTCTGTAGCTACTCGACCTCGTGGTGTCCTCATAATAAAACCTTGCTGGAGAAGATAAGGCTCAACCATATCCTCCAGTGTCACCCGCTCTTCGCTGAGTGCAGTCGCCAAAGTATCCAAACCCACTGGTCCGGCTGAAAATTTAGAAATAATAAGATCGAGATAATCGCGGTCGAGCTGCTCTAGTCCGGCCTCATCTACTTTAAGTGTAGATAATGCCTCTTGGGTAATTGCCCTGTGAATAACACCATTGGTTTTAACATCGGCAAAATCCCTAACTCGGCGCAACAATCGATTGGCAATTCTGGGTGTGCCTCTTGAGCGCTTGGCAATCTCGTGAGCACCATCCATCTCAATCTCAATACCCAGTATAGATGCAGAACGCTCAATAATACTCTGCAAATCTTTTAATTCATAAAAAGCCAGGCGCTGAACGATTCCGAATCGATCCCTGAGTGGTGATGTAAGCATACCGGCGCGAGTGGTTGCTCCAATCAAAGTAAATGGTGGCAGGTCCAGCTGAACCGAATGAGCAGCAACACCTTCACCGACCATAATGTCCAATTTAAAATCCTCTAACGCAGGATAGAGTATCTCTTCAACAATTGGATTAAGGCGATGAATTTCATCAATAAACAGAATGTCGTAAGGTTCAAGCTTGGTCAAAATTGCTGCCAAATCACCCGAGCGCTCTAAAACAGGGCCTGCGGTTTGCTTAAGCCCCGCGCCCATTTGCCTTGCAATCACATTAGCAAGGGTGGTTTTACCCAAGCCAGGAGGACCGTAAATCAAGCAATGATCAAGCGCATCACCTCGTTTTTTGGACGCTTCGATAAACAGCGCCATCTGAGACTTAACATCACTTTGGCCAATATAATCATCAAAAGATGTCGGCCTAACCGAATTGATTTTTATATCTTCGTTGTTTTGATTTTCACCGCCGACTAGGCGATCCTCTTCGATCATAAAGTGGTGAATATTTGCATGATTTGCCCTATTTTATCTGAATAGATTCATAAGTTTTGTGAAGATAGTGTGAAGCATTAATGAATAAGTGTAACAATCAGCTTTCTCGAGCCACCTTGAATTCTATGCTCTCCAAGTATAACGCCTTGCCAAACGCCTAAATTAGCCCGCCCACTGGTAATCGGGATACTAATACTTGAGCCCAGCATGGACGCTTTAACATGTGATGGCATATCATCTAACCCCTCAGCTGTGTGCATATAGTAAGATTTGTTATTACACAATTCAGCATAAAAATTCTCTAAATCTTGCCTCACATCTGGATCGGCCCACTCGTTGATGCTAATCGAGGCACTAGAGTGCTGAATAAATATATGCAGCAAGCCACTACTAATTGAGGCTATGCCGGGTATTTGATCAAACACTTCATTAGTGACTAAGTGCATGCCTTGCGCTCTAGGATTTAATAAAATTTCAAACTGCTGAACACTCATTGATTCATTTCAATAATAGAAAAATAAACATAATAAGCCATTAACAGCAACAGATGTTATCCCTAGGTCAAAATATGGTTGACACTGTATAATTGTCCTCTGACTTTAATCGCCTTCAATTGAATGCCACATATTGCCGTACTGAGTGTTAATCATCAGCTCGCACCCGTAGAAATACGAGAGAAAGTGGCGTTTGCACAAAATGAACTAGCTAGCGCAGTTTCAAAGCTACTATCCACACCAAGCATTCTATCTTGTGTGGTGTTATCTACTTGCAACCGTTCAGAAGTTTATGTGGTCTCAGAGTTGAGTCATATTGAAGAGGTACTGGGCCAGTACTTGGCCAACACGCATGGTATTGACTATAAAAAACTGTCTCAATATTTAAGCTATTTTGAAAACGATGACGCCATTAATCACATTTGCAATGTAGCAGCTGGTCTTGACTCAATGGTATTGGGTGAACCGCAAATTTTTGGACAATTAAAAGACGCTTATCAATTTTCAAAAGAACATAAGGCACTTGATAAAACCCTCGAAAAATTATTTCAACACGCTTTTACCACCGCAAAAAAAGTGAGGACAGACACTAAGATAGGTGCCTCTCCAGTATCGGTTGCTTATTGCGCCGTAAAACTCAGTGAAAAAATTTTTACCAACCTCGCCGATCAAACGGTACTCTTGATTGGCGCAGGTGAAATGATTGAACTAAGCACTCAACACCTCAAACAAAAAGGTGTGAGCAAGATAATTGTTGCCAATAGAACAATTGAAAATGCACAAGCCATTGCACTCACTTACGAAGCTGAGGCAATCAACCTTAAGCAATTATCTGAGCACCTGCACCGCGCTGACATTGTCATTTCATCAACTGCTGCACCAGTGCCAATTCTAGGCAAGGGCTTAATAGAAACAGTGCTTCTGCAAAGAAAACACCAGCCAATGCTGCTGCTAGACCTAGCCATTCCAAGAGATATAGAGCCTGAGGCGGGGAAATTAGACGATGTGTTTCTCTACACAGTGGATGACCTGCAACAAGTGGTGGACAATAATCTTGAAGAACGCAAGCAAGAAAAAATTGCTGCCCAAGAAATCATCAAAAAACAAAATTTAGAATTCAAAGCCTGGCTTGATAATATTCCAAATGAAGAAATTATCAAGCAATACCGTGAGCATGCAATGAGCCTTAAAGATGATGCTGTTAAGGGGGCCATTAAAAAACTATCTGCTGGCGCAGAAGCTGATGCTGTAATTCAGGAACTGGCGGATCAACTCACCAATAAACTCTTGCACGCCCCGTTTCAGAATATTAAAAAAACCACAAATATTAATCTCGACCAATGCAAATCCTGCGTCCCAAAACCACCTACAAAGCCCATTAAAGTTACCAATTCATGAACCAATCAATCTTAAGTAAACTTGAGCAGTTGTCCATGCGCCTTGAAGAAATCAACGCCTTACTCTCAGAACAAGCAATTGCCTCAAACCCTAATAAATTCAGAGATTTATCTATTGAGCATGCCCAGCTTAGTCCTGTAAATGATCAATATCAACAGTACTTGGCCACTCAAAATGATATTGAATCGGCTCAGCAAATGCTTGCTGAAGATGATGCTGATCTTAAGGAAATGGCTGAGGAAGAAATCGCGAACGGCAAAGAAAAGCTGGTTGAACTGGAGCTTGAACTTAAAAAGTCACTACTACCCAAGGATCCTAATGACTCTCGAAATATCATTATTGAAATTAGAGCAGGCACAGGCGGTGATGAAGCCAGCATTTTCTCCGGCGATCTTTACAGAATGTACACCCGTTACGTAGAGAAAAACAAATGGCAAATAGAGGTTATGAGCTCCAATCTTGGTGAGCACGGCGGCTTTAAAGAAATTATTGCACGCATTAGCGGTGTCAATGTTTACTCAAAACTTAAATTTGAATCTGGCGCTCATCGCGTACAACGCGTGCCAGAAACAGAATCTCAAGGTCGTGTGCACACCTCAGCTTGTACCGTTGCCGTAATGCCAGAAGTGGCTACTATTGAAGAAGTTAACATCAATATGGGCGATGTTAGAGTGGACACTTTCAGAGCCTCCGGCGCTGGTGGTCAGCACGTTAATAAAACAGATTCAGCGGTACGAGTCACCCACATTCCAACAGGAACGGTTGTGGAGTGTCAAGATGGTAGATCACAACACAAAAACAAGGCCCAGGCATTGTCAGTATTAGCATCAAGAATTCTTGATGCGCAGCAACAAGTACAACACAAAGAGCAAGCCTCTCAACGTAAAGAATTGGTTGGTAGTGGCGATCGTTCACAGCGAATACGCACTTACAATTATCCGCAAGGCAGAATTACTGACCACCGCATTAACTTAACTCTTTATAAACTAAATGAAGTAATGGAAGGCGAGCTAGAATCGGTGATTGAGCCGCTTATTGTTGAGCAACAAACCAACCAATTAACCGCACTTAACGACAGTCTGTAACTATAGAGACTTTTTGGGTAGCAGTTGCGTTAGTACAAAAACAATACCGAGCGTAATAACAATCGCAGGTCCTGTTGCAATGTCGTACTGAATAGAGCTGTAAAGCCCCAACAACACAGATATCACCGAAACAACAATAGAGCCAAAAATCATTGAAGGCGGCGACTTGGAAAAAACCCGAGCGATAGCCGGCGGGATAATCAATAAAGAGGTGATTAATAACACCCCAACAATGCGCACGGAGACAGACACCGCAAGCGCAATCAGAAACATAAAGAGAAGCTCGTAAGCGATTTTACTTACACCCTCTGCTCGCGCCAATTCCTCATTCAAAGTTAACAGAAGTAGCTTTTTCCAATTCATGATTAACAGCCCAACAACCCCAACCATCACCGAATAAACCCAGACGATATCTTGGCTAGTAATGGCCAAGATATCGCCAAACAAATAAGCAAAATAATCGGTGTTTCTGTCGCCCACAAACCCTAGAACCACAATACCTGCAGAGAGTGCTATATGAGAAAAAATACCCAAAATAGCATCGTTTGATAAAAACTGCTTTTGTTGCAAGGCAACAATCAAAGAGGCAAAAAGTGCGCCCACAATCAGCAAGCCAAAATTTACCCCGAGGCCACTAACAAGGCCGAGTGCCACACCAAGTAAGGCGCTATGAGAAATAGAATCTGAAAAATATGACAGGCGCTTCCAAATAACAAAGCAGCCTAGTGAGCCAGCAATCACCGACACACCAAGTGATGCTGCTAGTGCGCGAATAATAAAGTCTTCCATAATTTCGCCCTAATGAGCTTTGATTAAATTACTGACAACGGCGACAAAGGCCGTAAAGATACAAAGAATGATCCGTCAACTGGAAACCGTGCTGCTTGGCAATTTGTAGCTGATGAGATTCAATCACATCATCCTGGAACTCGATAATTTCGTTACATTTCACGCATACCAAATGGTCGTGATGTTCAACATTTGAAAGCTCATAAACGCTCAAATTGTTTTCAAAATTCAGCTTATTAATGATACCCGACTCTTCAAATTGAGTCAGCACACGATAAATGGTGGCAACGCCCACCTCTTCATTTTGCTCAATCAAAGCACGATAAATATCTTCAGCACTTAAATGATGATTCGGACTCTTTTCAAGTACTTCTAAAATTTTCAATCTAGGCAGGGTAACCTTGAGGCCAGCGCTTTTTAAATCTTGTGCGTCCATTCCAAATCCTTGGGTAAAATCTATTCAATATTTTAATCGTTAAACGAATCATGAGAAGACTAACTTTGATTGTGCTTATTTTGCCACTGCTAACCGGCTGTGGAGTATCCATGCCGAAGATGCCCTCAATATCAATGCCTGACTTTTCCAAGCTCTCGGTACCAAGTTGGCCAAGTTTCTTAACACCTTCGTGGCCCAGTATTGATGTACACAAGGCTAGTGTTATTCAAGGCTCTGTGCTTGAAGTACATGCTGTTGAACAGCTGCAATTTGGAATGAACAAAGAAGCAGTGATGGAACTTATCGGCTCGCCAAGTATTAGCGACCCGTTCCACGAAGATCAATGGGACTACATTCATCATTCAACAATCGATGGCGAAGAGGTGGTTCACTACCGCTTAACACTGATTTTTGAGGCTAATTTATTGTCAGTTATCGACGATAGTGGCCTTGCTGGCCTCTTCGAATAAGATCCAACCTTGTAGCAGCCACTCGACCGCTACAGTGCAATCTAGTAAAATATCAGCATGTCTGAATTAATCATTAATGAATTGAGCTGTCAAAGGGGTTACAACAACCTTTTTAGCAACCTTTCACTCTCACTAATTGCAGGCGATATTTTAAGAATTTCTGGCGCCAATGGCAGTGGCAAAACTTCATTACTAAAGATTCTTGCGGGATTAAGCAGTGCTGAAGGTGGAGATGTTAGCTACAAAAAAAACTTGGTAGGATCGAGTGAATACCAAGAAGATATTTTTTACTTGGGCCACCTTCCAGCTCTCAGTCTAGAACTCAGTTGTCAAGAAAACTTGAGCTACCTGTCAAACCTTCAGGGTAGCCACGCTCACACTCAAGTAAAAGATGCTTTAATCGCAATTGATTTAAAAGGTTACGAAAGCGAGTGCGCCGCCAATTTATCAGCCGGTCAAAAAAGGCGCGCTGTACTTGCCTCTTTGTTCATCAATAAAGCTCCAATTTGGCTATTAGACGAGCCGTTTACTGCGCTTGACACAGATGGAATTGCTATTCTCGAGGAACAAATTAACAAACACTCGGACAATGGTGGTATTTGCATTCTAACCACCCACCAAGATTGCAATTTATCCAATATGAGGACGTATTCGTTATGAATATCTTCATACAAACACTGGCTCGTGATTTGAAGATGTCGTTAAGAAATCCGTCCAGTTTTCTCAACCCTTTGTTGTTTTTTATCATTGCCATTTCGCTCTTCCCTTTGGCAATTAGTCCTGAGGCACACACGTTGTCAAACATTGCCCCAGGAATTATTTGGGTAACATGCATGTTGGCTGTACTGCTTTCTCTAAATGCTCTATTTCACACCGATTACGACAATGGCATTCTTGAGCAAATGGTTATTTCACACCACTCACTGCCACTACTATTACTCGCCAAAACGACTGCACACTGGCTATTAACAGGACTACCCATTGTGTTGTTATCTCCACTACTTGGTGCTGCTCTTTTCCTAGAAAGCGCGAGTATTGGTGTATTAATGCTTACCTTGCTACTGGCCACACCGAGCCTAAGCCTTATTGGTGCGATTGGCGCCTCTTTAATTGTTGGCGTTAAAAACTCAGGCATGCTGCTTTCTTTGTTGATTTTGCCTCTTTATATTCCTATCCTAATTTTTGCCTCAAGCGCCGTTTCACAAGCGCAATTTAACCTTTCTATTAGCGCCCAACTATACTTTCTTGCCAGTATATTGTTGCTAAGCTTGATGGGTTCACCCTTTGTTAGTGCGCTTGCATTAAAAACAAGTTTAGAATGACCTTTACTTTTTAGTAAATTGCGTTATAATTCGTCTACACGCTGATTTGTCCCGATTGCTAGCGTTGTCACTTTAAGTGACTAAAACAAGCTAAAGTTGGCGTTTTCCTAATACGAAACCCACTTTTAAGGGTTTATTACATTACAGAGGAAAACACTCATGATATTTACTTCAGAATCCGTTTCAGCAGGCCACCCAGATAAGGTTTGTGACCAAGTGTCCGACGCCATTCTTGATGCAGCACTGACTCAAGACAAAAACTCTCGCGTCGCCATTGAAACGCTTGTTAAAGACAATCAAGTCGTGCTTGCTGGTGAAATCACCACCGGTGCTGATATCGATTACGAAGCTGTTGTTCGCAAAACGATTATTGGCATTGGTTACGATCAAGACGAATACGGTTTTAACGGACACAACTGCTCTATCACCAACTTACTTGGCGAGCAATCGCAAGATATTGCGATGGGTGTTGACGAGTCAACTGACCACGAGCAAGGTGCAGGCGATCAAGGTCTTATGTTTGGTTATGCCGATAACGCAACCGACGTGCTAATGCCAGCACCTATTGTCTACGCCCACCGCCTAGTTGAGCGCCAAGCAAAGTTAATGAAATCTGGTACACTTCCATGGTTGCGCCCCGATGCCAAATCTCAAGTTTCTTGTATTTATGAGAACAATCATGTGATTGGCATTGATGCAGTTGTTTTATCCACGCAGCATGATGAAGACATTTCTCTAGATGATTTACGTGAAGCAATCTTAGAAGAGGTTATCAAGCCAATATTGCCAAGCAAGTGGTTAAGCAATAACACAAAATATCACATCAACCCTACAGGCAATTTTGTTATTGGCGGTCCTGTTGGCGATGCCGGCCTTACCGGTCGAAAAATTATTGTTGACACTTATGGCGGTATGGCACGTCATGGTGGTGGCGCATTCTCTGGCAAAGATCCATCAAAAGTGGACCGTAGTGCAGCTTACGCTACGCGCTACGTAGCAAAAAACATTGTTGCTGCAGGCCTAGCTGAGGTGTGCGAAATTCAAGTGTCTTACGCTATTGGCATAGCTGAGCCCACCAGTATCAATGTCAACACCTTTGGCACAGGTAAAGTCAGCAACCATGAAATTGAGCAATTAATCTCAGAGCATTTTGATCTTAGACCGAAAGGATTGATTGCGATGCTAGACTTAAAGAGACCCATTTACCAACAAACAGCAAGCTGTGGTCATTTTGGGCGCACAGAA
>Ga0105352_1000769_pt1 | contig 18395 bp, 15 predicted proteins | sample EN8Hudsemesocosm_FD_83507 | JGI IMG/M metagenome (GOLD analysis project Ga0105352, IMG submission 83507) | Methane-oxidizing microbial communities from mesocosms in the Hudson Canyon - EN8B Hudson Canyon | ecosystem: Environmental > Aquatic > Marine > Cold seeps | place: Hudson Canyon...
GGCCGGCTCCTACAATAACAACATCATATTTATCAGCGATCTTAGCCATAAAACTACTCCAATAGGGCTACCACAGGGTTTATTATTTAATGACCTAGATTTTTTTCCGGTCTGTTCTTCCAATAACTACAATAGTTACAGTTTCCACAACTTCATCGCATTGTAACTACATTCAGTTATTCCCTGAAACTTCTAAAGCGACGACTATTATTTGCAACAATTATGAGCGTTTAAAGGTATCTTTATATCAGTGACTAGGCACAACTACCTGCAGTGCCCCTTTAACAACATCACCTACCTCAAATCTCATTTCCTGAGATATTCATGCAATCAGACAGCCCACTAAATCACTTCGAATAAGCCCGCAGCGCCCTGACCTCCACCAATACACATAGAGACAACAACATACTTTACACCACGACGCTTTCCTTCCATCAATGCATGCATAACCATACGAGCACCGCTCATACCGTATGGGTGCCCGATAGAGATTGCACCACCATTTACATTAAGGTCTTCATTTGGAATACCCAATTTATCGCGGCAATAAAGTACTTGAACAGCAAAGGCTTCGTTTATTTCCCACAGACCGATATCATCCATGGTTAAGCCATTTCGTTTCAGTAGTTTTGGAATGGCGAATACAGGACCGATACCCATCTCATCAGGTTCACAACCCGCAACCGCCATGCCACGGAAGACGCCTATAGGTTCGACATTGCGTTTCTGTGCTAATGTACTGTCCATCATTACCACTGCAGCAGCCCCATCAGAAAGCTGTGAAGCATTACCTGCAGAAATAACGCCACCTTCACGCACTGCTTTGAGTCCCGACAAACTATCTAATGTCGTTGAAGGTCTATTACCTTCATCCTGCGTTAAGGTAACTTCCTCATTACTCAACTCACCCGTTTCACGGTTAGTAATAACCTTGGTTGCCGTGGCAGGTACAATTTCATCGTCAAACTTACCGGCATTTTGTGCAGCAGCGGTACGTTGCTGTGATTGCAATGCATACTCATCCTGCGCTTCACGAGAAATGTTATAGCGTATTGCCACAACTTCAGCGGTATCTAACATTGGCATATGAATATTCGGGGCATGTGCTATTGCCTTAGGATCAACCATACGCTGTATATTCATATGCTGGTTTTGCACTAGGCTGATAGAGTCACAACCCCCCGCTATAATGACTGGCGAGCCATCCATAATAATTTGATTCGCACCCGTTGCGATAGATACAAGACCAGAAGAACACTGGCGATCAATTGTCATACCCGCGACAGACACCGGCAGGCCAGATGCCATTGCAACTTGACGGCCCAAGTTAAATGCCTGTGTACCTTGCTGTAGTGCAGCCCCCCATACACAATCATCAATTTCTGCAGGATCAACTCCAGAACGCTGAACTGCTGCCTCTACCGCGAACGAAGATAGTGATGGAGACTCTAGATTGTTAAAGGCGCCCTTATAGGCTTTACCGATTGGAGTACGAGCTGCCGCTACAATTACCGCTTCTTTCATTGCTATACCTTTCAAAAATCATTTTCATACCGAAGTGACCATAAATGATACTTAACTCTAGCTTGTAAGATTAAGTATCACTAAGTTAGATACTGATCACGAAAATATATCCGTATAAATCAATTAGTCAATTTCTGTTGTTGAGCGCGTTCATCTTCAATCAATTCTTCGATGAAAAATATTCTATCTTGTCCAAAGAAAAACTCGCCATCATAGAACATTGTCGGACAACCAAAGAGCCCTCTATCCACTGCCGCTGACGTCAAGCTTTTCAGTTCATCCTTGATTGTTACCTGTTGAACCCCTTCCATTATAGCTTCAGCATTCAGACCCGCTTTGGATAATACATCCGACAGAATCGTTATATCCGCAAGATTTTTAGGTTCTTTCCACATAGCGTTGTAGATAGTTTCTACGTAGTTCTCGAAGCAATTGATTTCCTTAGCAACCAAAGCGCCCCGCATCAACATCATCGTATTAATGGGAAAGAAAGGGTTTTGCTTAAATTTGATATTAAACCGTTGTGCATACCGGTTCATATCGATATCCATCCAGATGGCTTTTGGCATAACAACCGCGGGTGAATTATTGCTGGTCGCTTTAAATAAGCCACCGAGCAATACAGGTTTGAGTTCAAAATCAACGCCATATTTGTCGTTGACTTGTTTCAGGCGATTGTAGGCTAAATAGCTGGTGGGACTACCAAAGTCAAAATAGAACTCAATTGATTTATTCATTCGTTTTTCCAAAAAAGCGATATAGATGAATGTTAATTAGATAGAGAGGGTCTTACCATTTCTCAACCCATGGACGTAGGTCTAATTCAAACGTCCAAGCATCACGAGACTGTTTATGTAGGTTAAGATAGTTATCAGCAATGGAATTTGGTTCGACGATGTCATCAGGCTTTCTATTTTTCCGCGTTGCCAACACATTTTCTTGAATCCAAGGCGTGTCAACTGCCGCATCGATAACGACGTGTGCTACATGAATGTTATTCGGTCCTAATTCACGGGCCATACTTTGAGCGACGGCCCGCAATCCGTGTTTTGCGCTAGCGAAGGCAGCAAAGCCCGCAGAACCTTTTACCGCAGCGGTTGCTCCGGTGAAAATAATCGTTCCCTTTTCGCGCGGAAGCATATGCTTTGCCGCTTCACGACCAGTGAGGAAACCACTTAAACAAGCCATTTCCCAAATTTTGTAGAATTTTCTTGTAGTAGTATCCAATATACTCATAGGCACATTAGCACCAATATTGAAGACAACGACTTCCAAAGGAGCCACTTCTGTTTCAATACGTTTAAAGAGTTCTTCAATTGCTTCTTCTTTGCGGGCATCACAAGCCCAACCATGCACGGTTAGCCCTTCATCAGTCATTTCTTTAACTAGTGGTTCGAGTTTTTCGGCATTCCTACGAACACCTACAACCTTGTAACCTTCGCGCGCAAATTTACGAACGATAGCACTACCGATGGCATCACCAGCGCCTACAACTAGAACGGCTTGATCTTTCTGAGTCATTGCTTAGAACCTCTAGCACAAATTTAAGATGTCCAATCATTCTATCTAGTGAGTATCATTATGCAACTGACTATATGGAACAAGTATATTTATCGAAACGATTAGGTCGCTGGTGGTTTAGGATAAATAGAGCGATGTTATCGAACACATACATCAATGCTTAGCTGTCGCTTAAATACTTCTTAGCAACTCGTTCGTAGTTATAAGAATTTTAAAATAATCCGAAACCGCCTTCGATGAAATCTACAACATATTTGTATGTACGTAGCAGGTAAGAACAAACAGGAGAAAAACCGATATTATCTTCCACAGAGTTCGGGAGGAAATAACGATTATGTATGCGTTTTATCGGCCAAAGAATTTGGCGCCAATGGACTGGAAAGTTATCAAGTCACCGTTATTTCTTATGATAGAATCTCTTGCATAAGAAATAGCGCAAAGATGAACAAGAATACTAGACCTAGTATCAACAAGTTAATGTAAGCGTTTATTACTTGAATCCGCGCTTACTAAATTTTGCAGTAAAAGCACTTAGCCAGATAGCAGTGCTTTTATTGCAGGGCCAGGCTGAACAACCATATCATTAGGTGCGATAACTTCAGCACAGTCAGGGCAAGCCAGAATTGGCACAATCTTATTGCCACAGGATTTATGGACGTATTCCATGGCTTTACCATTCTTTCCAGCGACCCATTTATCACCCCATGTGTACATTGAAACGATGATTGGATATAGGTCCTGACCTTTATCGGTAAGTCTGTATTCGTATCGAACAGGATTTTCCTGATATTTTACCTTGTGAAAAACCTCATGCTCTACCAACTTGGATAAGCGCTCTGATAAACGCGGCCTCGTTAAACCTATTTCTGATTGAAAATCAGAAAATTTACGTGTGCCAAGAAATGCGCTTCTAATTATAAGTAACGACCACCTATCCCCTACTATTGATAGGGTTCGGGATACCGAACATATACCTTCACCAATTTCAGCCCAGCGCAACTTTTTTCTCCTAACGAATAGGTCTGTGAGTAGCGAAAGCCTGGTGATTCAATATACCGAATGTAGGCTTTCGAAGGGTATCAAAATGCAACCTTCAGTATATAGGCAAACGGTAATAACTCGCAATACAGCATACATATTATGTTTATAGGACCCTGTTATCCATGCATAAAGAAAATACCCTGACCTTCATTTTTTGCTCATGCGACTATATATACGCCAAACTCGTGCCTAATAGGCACTATATTATTGAATATTCTGCACACAAACATATTCTGCGCGCCTTGTTTTTATAGGTACTTAAAAAATAGTTGTAGTATTTCTAAGTCATATGATAATTTGTGGGTATCATTTTGATACACACAAGAATCAATTACTAATCCCTCCATAGAAGTGCGTCATGACACTGAGAATTATGACGAAACAAAACATCCGTCATATAAATTATTTTTTGTTATAGGATCTATATAATGCCCGTTTATAAAGCCCCCGTACGCGACCATCAATTTGTTCGCTCTGAGGTATTTGATTTTTCAACTCATTATCAATCGTTACCTGGTTTTGAGGAAGTTACACCAGATCTTACTGATGCAATCATTGAAGAGTTGGCAAATTTTAACGAAGGTATGATTGCTCCATTATTTCAAACCAGTGATAAGGGTTGTCATTTTAATAACGGGGAAGTGACAACACCTACAGGCTATAAGGAGGCGTATCAGGCATTTATTGACGCTGGCTGGCCCTCAATCGATGGGCCTGCTGAGTATGGTGGACAAGGTCTTCCAGGCTCCCTGAATTTACTGTCCAATGAATTCATGGCAAGTGCCAACATGGCATTCTCAATGTACCCGATACTATCCCACGGCGCGGTAAAGACCATTTTTAAACATGGTAACGATGATCAAAAAAATCGTTTTCTAAAAAAAATGATATCCGGTGAATGGACCGGAACTATGTGCCTAACAGAACCACAATGCGGGACGGATCTTGGGCTCCTGAAAACCAAGGCTATTCACCAACCAGATGGTACATACAAAGTCACAGGTACCAAGATTTTTATTTCTGGCGGTGAACAAGATTTGACGGAAAATATCGTCCATATTGTACTGGCACGACTGCCTGATGCACCACAAGGTAGCAAGGGTATCTCGTTGTTTGTTGTCCCTAAAAGATTGGTAAATGAAGATGGGGTCGCTGGTGAACCTAATGCCGTTAGTTGTGGCTCCATAGAGCATAAAATGGGTATTAACGGTTGCGCCACTTGTGTTCTAAATTTCGATGGTGCTGTTGCTTACTTAGTAGGTGAGCCTAATCGTGGTTTGAACTATATGTTCACCTTTATGAATGAGGCCAGACTTAATACCGCGATGCAAGGCGTATGTCATGCAGAATTGTCTTACCAAAACTCCCTAGCGTATGCGCAAGATAGACTACAGATGCGATCGCTTTCTGGAGCAAAATCCCCAGACAAACCAGCAGACCCAATCATTGTTCATCCGGATGTCAGACGAATGCTACTAACCCAGAAAGCCGTAGCAGAAGGGGGTCGAATCTTAGGTGCCTATGCTTCGCTCCAGCTCGATATTAGTGCATACAGTGAAGATGAGTTAGCGCGAAAAGCCGCCAACGATGCGCTAGCATTACTAACACCAATGGCAAAAGCATTTTTAACCGAATTAGGTCTTGTGTCCGCCAGTTTAGGGATTCAGTGCTTGGGCGGACATGGTTTTATCAAGGAATGGGGGTTAGAGCAAAACTATCGCGATGCTAGGATTTCAACATTGTATGAAGGTACCACGGGTATTCAATCTTTGGACTTTCTTGGTCGAAAGATTATGGGCAGCGGCGGTAAACTTCTAAAACCTTTTACTAAAGAGATACACAAGTTTTGTGAGGAACATATTGACGTTCAAGATCTCAATAAATATGCCGCAACACTTAATGACTATAACGTGCGCTGGAGCGAAATTACCGCACACGTGGGTTCTTTAGCCGTGCAAAATCCCGATGAAATTGGTGCCGCAGGATATGACTATACAATGTTCTCAGGCTACGTCTCTCTAGCTTATATGTGGGCGTTAGCAGCAAAAGCCGCACAAAAAGCACAATCACAAGATAATGAAGACAAAGAATTCTACGAAACTAAGTTACGCACAGCAAAATTCTATTATGAACGAATGCTGCCTCAGGCAGATACACATGCAAAACTGGCTATGTCTGGTCTTGATAATTTATTACAACCAGACTGCAGCCCATTTGAGCTTTAAGTCTGAATAACGACTATGTCGTAACACAAACCAAAGAGATTATAGAAATGAGCATAAAACTACAGCTACCACCTGCACAAGCAGCACTTAAAGCTCAGTACTCCTTGAGGGAACGAAGTGAAAACCCATTGATTCGTGCTCAAGAGCTGGTAGCCATTCATCTAAACCGTCCGGATGTTGTAGAAAGCTGTACTTATTTCGAAGACTTCGGCCTGACGGTAGACCGAAAAACCAGTGATCGCGCGTATTTGTATGGCATCAAGGATAACCGACACAGCGTTATCATTAACAAGGGACCGTCTAAATACGAAGGTTTTTCCGTTTTAGCATCTAGCCGTAATGATCTAGAAATACTAAGCAAGACACTTAACTTACCTGTAGAGAAAAATGATCCCATTCGTGGTGGCGATAAAGTTACCTTGCGTGATCCAGATGGATTTATGGTGGAAGTGGTATGGGGCCTTCACCCAATTAAGTCGGCCTCCTATGCTAAAAATGCCATGTTTAATAAAGCCACGAAGAAGGAACGCATTAATACACCTGCATTACTTGAAGTTAAACCGACACCCGTACAGAAGCTTGGACATACCGTGAATGCCGTTACTCGCTTCCATACAAGCTTAGAATGGTACCAAAATACTCTGGGATTAATTGTTTCAGATTTTCAAGTGGTGAAGGATGAACCGATTCCGATGATGTGCTTCTTCCGTTTTGATAAGGGTGACACACCAACAGATCACCACAGTATTGCTATTGTCGGCGGTGTTGAAATTAAAAATGAACACACCGCGTTTGAAGTAGAAGATTTAGACGACGTTGCAACGGGTGGCGAATGGTTAAAACGCCGGGGCTATAGCCATTTATGGGGAATAGGTCGCCATACTCTAGGCAGCCAGATATTTGATTATTGGCGCGATCCAGAAGATCATGTTTTCGAGCACTATACCGATGGTGATCTATATGACGCAAGTCAACCAACGGGGTATCACTATTTCACTAAGAATGCACAACACCAATGGGGCCCTAGTGTTCCAAAAGATTTCTATGGCAAACCTTCGTTTGAAGTGGTTAAAACAGTGATTAAGCGCTTGCGTACAGATGATGACCTTAGCTTTGCTCGATTGAAGCGCATGCTGAAAGCCACCACTAGTGACTAACACTTGATCTTCATCAACTTATTCAGTCCTCCACAAAAATCGGAGGACTGAATAAGCTGTTTTACACAGCTTATTAAAAAGGCCGGAGTGATTTCACTCCGGCCTTTTTAGTGATCTCAATATAGCTCTTAGAATAATTTTCTAAAAGCTATATTGTCGTGTCGTTCAGTTGAATTGACAGTCTATAGTTGTTGCTCTTCAACGGTATTAACTAAGGTACCTATTCCTGAGACTTCAATTTCAATTTTGTAACCAGGAAGAAGTCTCTTCTTAGCTTCATCTTGCATAAATAAACCCGGTCCTGCAGCCGATCCTGTTACCAGCACATCACCTGGCTGCAACCAGGTAAATTCAGAGATAAACGCAATAAGCTCACCAAAAGAAAAGATAAGATCATCCATGGTCATACGCTGACGCACTTCGCCATTAACTTTTGTGGTTAGTTTAAATTTGCTGATATCAACTCCGTCAGGAGTCAACAAGCAAGGGCCAAAACCACCGGTACGGAAACCACTTTTACCCGCTGTCATATGGTTGCTACTTAGTTGATACTCACGACATGAAGCATCATTAAAGACAGAGTAACCACCGATATAGTCCATAGCTTCTTCTGCGGTAACGTTTCGACATGGCTTACCTATAACAACCGCAATCTCACCTTCATAATCAAAAAAACCTTCCAACTTAGGTTTTTCCAATGCCTGTCCTGAAGGGACCAAGCAGCTCGCAAAACGAGGAAGTAATACTGGCTTGTAAGGCTTCTCAATACCAACTTTTGCAACCTCCTCCATGTGGCTATATGTATTCATACCGACACCCCAAATCGCAGCGGGGTTTGGAATAGGTGGAAGTAACTGTACGTCTAACTCTTTGAAATCCACATCATCATTAACAAAATCGTTGGCTTGTTCAACACCTGCGGCAAGCAAGGATTTTAAATCTGCATATTCAAGACGAGATCCTAAATCGACGATACCTTCTTCGGTTAAAATACCGTAAGAATCTCTTTGGTCTACATTAAAACTAACTAATTTCATAAGGTGCCTCAAAGGTTTTAATTTAATACTATTATCATGCTTGTATGAAAACGTTATCGTATCGTTAATCTGGTAGGTGGCTAAACAAACCTCAGGTAAATTGGTCTAACGTTATGTTTTATACCGGCATGCATTAGATAACCATTATACCAATCTGTTAGTCAGCCAATATAAGGCTATTGGTACAATTTATAATGACATCAAGTAAATAGTAAGCAATTTTACTAAAACTGAATAATCAATATACATCCACAAATGGTTTATCTACTACTCCCATACAACTTCACGACACTCTGAGTATTGCTCCATTAATGGTTGGTAATATTTCTCCATAATATTTCGCTTGATTTTCAATGTTGGTGTCATAAATCCATTATCCGGAAGCCATTCGTCTTTGACGACTATCATACCGTTAAGAACCTCGTGTGATTTAAGATCCTGATTTATTTTATCCATGGTATGTTTTAGTTTCTTATGTACATATTGCTTGGGATGTGACTGAGCACTTTCGGATAACATAACCAATGCCAAGGGCTGTACCAATCCCCGACCAAGAATACAAATTTGTTCAATAAACGTATTCTCCGCGAACTTGTTTTCTATTTCAGCCGGTGATACAAACTCACCTTTCTGTGTTTTAAAAGCGTCTTTTATCCGACCGGTAATTTTTAAGTATCCGTCGTTATCAAATTCACCCACATCGCCGGTACGATAATACCCATCAACCATCGTCTCCTCTGTTTTATCCGGCTCCATGTAATAGCCAACCATTACCGAACCACAGCGCAACAAAATTTCTCCGTTTTCATCGAGTTTCACGTCGAGCTCTGGTAGCGGTTTACCCACGGTACCCATACGAATATCATCTTTCCTATTGAAAAATCCGTAACAAAGAGCTTCGGTCGCACCGTAGGCTTCTTGAATGTTGATACCAATCTTACCGAACCATTCCATCATAGGTACGGGTACTGGCGCTGCACCTGAGAGAATTAGATGAGCTCTACTCAAACCAAGGGCTTTACGAATTCTCTTCTTAACAAACCCGTTAATGAGTGGAATCGATAGTAGTTTATCCAATTTCCCCTGAGGCATTTTTTCCAGAATACCAAACTGAAATTTGGTCCAAAGCCGTGGAACGGAGAAGAAAACGGTTGGCTGAACTTGGTAGAGATCCTGTGAAAATGTTTCCAAGGATTCTGAGAATGATACTGTGTTACCTGTATAGAAACTTCCCACCTCCACTAGCATACGTTCAACGACATGTGCTAATGGCAAAAATGAAAATAGTGAATCTTTACGCTTTACATTAAATTCAGGCATACCGTGCTCAATCACAAAGGCAGGCTTTCTGTAGGTATGCACAACACCTTTAGGATTTCCGGTCGTGCCAGAGGTATAAATGAGCGTGAAAATATCATCTAGCGTGGGGTAATAATTTTCTGCCAACGGCGAATATTTAGTGAGGAGATCGTTCCACTGTAACTCAGTAGAAACGCCCTCATAGGGCATGGCAATCTGAGTAATATTATCTGGAATAATCGACTGAATATGTGCCGGGTCATCCAGTTTTCCCACAAAAACTACTTCAGCGCCGCTATGATTAAGGACATAACGCATGGCATCATCAGGCTGTTGAGCGTACAAAGGGACACTGATAAAACCGTTTAGCATAATTGCCAAATCAGCAATAAACCATTCCGCACAGTTCTTTGAGATAAGTGCTATACGCGATCCTTCAGGCAAACCCAAGTCTTTTAGTGCTGAAGCAATTCTCCTGGCTTGATTACCGACCTCTTCCCAGGTGTATTCACGCCATATCCGATTGATTGGCTGTCTTAGAAATACATCATTGGGCGTTGTTTGCTCCCAGTAATAGAATTTTTCCAGTATTGTCGGGAATTCAGTCGTCATGCATATCACTCAGTATTTAATTATTATGTTCAATTCTAAGGCGCTAACATTTTAAGGCACTAACACTGCGTTCCCATTTGAGCCAGAGGATGCTGCTAAGGGACAAAAGTAAAATTCAGATACAAACAAACAGCGCTAATGACCCCGGTCATCCTTTCTACTTTATCTCACCATCAAGGTGACTATCGAATACAGTCTAGACCTGAGACATACCGCGTAACGATTGCCTTAATGACTGTGATGACAAGTAAACCTTACGCCCTAAGGTGAGTTCTCAATACATAGTGCTTCGACATCAGTATATCCATTGGATATAGCTGATATTGATAAGCTGCTAGTACAGTTTGCTGGATACGACACTAAATGTTATTGACCGACAGCGACAACCCGACTAACCGCGAGCGACAACTAATATTGGCCTACTTGGTCAATATTAGGCAGTTCTCTTATGTGTACCGAGCAATAAATTAGCAAAAATGACTTTCTCGATATTCACCCGGTGTCTGATCAAACCATCGCCTGAAAGCACGTACGAAGGACGATGTTTCAGAAAACCCTAGGTCCATTGAAATTTTATCCATAGACATTTCGCCATGACAAAGATATTCGACCGCAAGATCTTTTCGACACGTATCAAGTAGATTTTTGAAGGCAACGCCTTCGACTTTGAGTCGTCGCTGTAAGGTTCTCGCAGTCATATATTGCTTAGAGGCTATTTGCCCGATGCTCGGGACACCATTCGGTAGATTCTTTAGAATTTCGGATCTAACATAATTCTTTAAGTCCATCATCTGGCTTTTTATCAAATCGCTAGTCATTATTTGTTCGTAGTACGACGTGAGATCTGCATCAGCGGTTGGGATAGGTGCTTCGAAATCATCTTGATAAAATACAATGCTATTTATGTCGCTATGAAACTCAACCGGGCACCTAAATAATTTGGTGTAGGTCTCTCTATCAGAAAAACAACGGTGTTTAAATGTCACTTTTATGGGGTTAACTAACGTCGGCAGTACCCATCGCATTACCCCTACAATACCGCTTAGAGCAGCGTCGATTGCTGCATAGTGAACAGTATCATTACCTTCACACCCTAGGGATAATTGAAAACCCTCAGAAATTTGCGTTATCTTTATATTTAAGAAGTCACTGACCAAATACTGAAATGGAAGAATGCGATTAAGCCCTAACTTTAAAGAAGGGCTAGACAATAGGGTGTAGATTGCAGGTTTTATACCTCGCATTAAACCATATTTGCCAAATAGTAGGCCTATGCTTGGGTTATTAGAAAGTAAAGCAGCGTTTTCCCATAATCTATTCATCGTATCTTTGGAAAAACGAATATAGGGACTCCCAAGATCAGCGTATTGAATGCCCGAGGCTTCGCACAACGCATAAGCATCTAGCCCCTCTTGAGATAATGTAAAAACATTGAGACGCACCCACTCAGAAGAAACACTAGCGCCCTTCATAAAATGCACTCTTTCAACACCAAACACATACTCCTAATACTAAAAACCCGAACTACCTAGGTAGTCCGGGTCCATACTTAGGAGAAACTCATAATCTATTTTGTCACTAAAGGATTTTAGTGAGCAGAGATAGAGATAGTACCTTCAGTAACATTACCCAGAATGGCAATACCGCCAATTACACCTGTCGCAGTACCGTTGTTCGGTAAAGCAGCGTTCACATTACCGATAAAGATTTTATTTAGAATAGTATTGCTTTCAGACTTATAGTTAGACAAGGTCAGTTTTCCAGCTGACACGTCAAGATCAAACTCAGTTTTAGCACCTCGAATATAGGTACCCGTCGCTAAATCATTTCCGTCGCTTAGCAGATCATTATCACTTAAACGGAAGTTGATTAGGCCAATAACACCCACCTGATTACCAGCACCGCCATCGGTATCTGTGTAGTAAGCCGCTTCAATCATAGTAGAAGCTTCCGTGGTGATATGTACACCTGTGCCGCTAGCCTTTGAAGAAATCAATGTCTGTGCATCAACAAAACCATTCGCGTTATTAGCATAAAGGGCATTTACCTGAGCATCAGAACCACCACCAACACCATTCAGACCATAAACACCCAATGCAGTAGCAATTACGCCAGAACTAACATAGTTGGATTGGTTGAGTAAGGAAATCTCACCAATACTTTGACCCGTATTATCTAAATAGATAGCACCAATACTAGTATCTTGACCATCACCAAAAGTATGGATGTCGTATGCGTTACCACTAGCGTCTGTAGTCTTCATTGTGTTACCTGAAGCGTCAATAACAATTGCACTACCCGCTTGGCCAATCTCTTTAGTCGTAATTAACACACCGTTCGCAGCGGCATCAATTTCTGTTTTGGTGTAAACACCGGTCAATCCACCTGCATCGTTTGAATTTCGCGGCGCAGTTGCACTATCAGTAGTAAACTGACCAATAGCGATATCTGAAAGTTTAATTTTACCAGGGCCAGTTGAACCATCACCGTCGCCATCGACGTATTGAAATTCTTCGATGGTTTGGAATTGAGTGGTTTCAATGGTGATACCTTCTTGACCTGTTACATCACCCAAAAACTCATCATCAAGAGCTTCTAAAGCGTTAACAGCGAAAGGGGCGGCGGCAATTGCAGTTGCTAGAAAAGATTTTTTAATTAGATTCATATCGATACACCTTATATTTATTATAGTCTTACTTTATTTATTATTTAGAGTGTGCGCCTAACCTTAAGTGAACTCGTCTTCAGTAATATCTCAAAAACGGAGGGGTTTCCCCCTCCAGTAAGTTTTGCAGGGGCCTACACCCCACTCCACTTATGTCTTCTGAGATATAACTGAGTACTAGTAACTCAATATTTGCTAGGAGACATAAATAGTTTGCTTGGAATAAAGCAACATGTGAAAACTGGCTGCGACAAAATCCTTAACTGACAACGACAATAAATGTTGCAGGACTCGGGTATCTATATGCAGTGAGTATTACTAAAGAATATTCAATAACTTATTGCTATAGCGTTGATGCTATATAAACCAAGTTTATCTTAGGAGTTACAAACCTTATTATCTCGATATTCACCAGGTGTCTGATTAAACCATCGTTTAAATGCTCTAACAAAAGAGGAAGCTTCTGAAAACCCTAATTCTATCGCTATTTTTTCAATAGAAATAATACCATGACAGAGATATTCAACGGCCAGATCTTGTCGGCAGGAATCCAGCAAATCTTTAAATACAACGCCCTCTGATTTAAGTCGACGTTGCAACGTTCTTCCGGTCATGTACTGTTTAGAAGCAATTAGTTCTATGCCTGGTGAACCATTAGGTAGGTTTTTTATTATTTCCGACTTGACGAAGTCTTTTAAATCCATCAATTGGCTTTTTTCTAGATCACTGGACATAATTCGTTCGTAATAAAGTGTTAAGCCAGCATCAGAAGTGGGTATAGGCTCTTCAAAATCGTCTCGAGAAAATAATACACTATTTCTTTCTTTATCAAACTCAACGGGGCAACGAAATGCATTTGTATAATCTTCTATACCAGAATAGCAACTGTGTTTTAGTGTTACTTTTAGAGGGTTTACGGACGACTGTAATATCCAACGAACTAGTGAAACTATTCCGCTTAGCCATGCATCAACAGATGCATAATGAACCTCGCCAGATTTTATGCACTCAATAGTTAGACAAAAACCCTCTGATGTTTGCGATACATCTATATTAGTAAAATCACAAATTAAATGTTGAAAGGGTAATATTCGTTTAAGCCCAAGTTTTAGCGATGGGCTAGACAAAAGCGTATATATGGGTGGCCTCAGACCTCGCATTAACCCATGCCTACCAAAAAGTAATCCGATATTGGGATTGTTAGACTGCAACACGGAATTTTCCCACAACCGGTTCATCACTTCTTTAGAAAAACGAACACCAGGACAACCAAGGTCGTCATAATTAATGTCTGATGCTTCGCATAGAGCACGAGACTCTAGCCCTTCCTTAGCAAGAGTTGCAACATTGAGACGTGCCCATTCTGAAGAAACGCTGCCATCGTTCATAACATACACTCTCGTCATCTTTACTTAATATTCTGGCACAAACAAAATCAATCGACCCAAATTATGCAGTCAAAATCATGGCGTAACTCTTATTACCATTTGTCACTAATAGGTATTTTCGAGTCAATAACCATCATATCTGATTACCACTAACTTGCAATATGCAAGTTAGTGGTATAACTTTAACTTGCAATACGCAAGTTGCGTCGTGAGTATAAAAAACTCGCCCCTATACTGCCAAATTGAATATGGCAGCACTTAGCGTTAAGCACCCCTATTTTGTTAATTATTAAACGGTGAAAGTTATGTCCAAAAAAGTTGCTGTAATTATCGGTGTCGGTCCGCTAAATGGCATTGGTGCCCAACTATGTAAACGTTTTGCTGATGATGACTACCACGTTGTTATTGCAGGGCGTACTTTAGAGAAGCTTGAAAAGGTAGCTGACTCGATCCGCACTGAAGGTGGAAATGCCACGGCCCTCGTTGCCGATGCAACAGAACCAGCGGCAATGAAGGACTTATTCAAACAAGCAACTGAAATTGGTACCGTCGGCTTAAGTGTCTTTAATGTGGGAAATAACATGCCTGGCGAATTCTTAAAGATGGAACCGGATTTCTTTGAAACTTGCTGGCGTATTGCTTGTTATGGCGGTTTTGTATTTAGCCAAGAAGCCATTAAAGCGATGCTACCACAGGGCGAAGGATCGCTATTGTTTACTGGTGCTAGTGCGTCCTTAAGAGGAAAACCGCTGTTTTCGGCGTTTACCGCAGCTAAAGCAGGAGTAAGAGCCTTATCTCAGTCGCTTAGCAGAGAGTTCGGTCCTCAAGGGATTCATGTAGCCAACGTGATTATCGATGGTGCTGTTGATGGTGATCGAATTCGAAAAGGTCGACCTTATGTAGTTGATATGAAAGGCGATGACGGCCTAGTAGATATAAAAGGTATCGTGGATATTTTTCAAATGCTGCATAACCAACCGAAAAATGCGTGGAGTCATGAGATTGATGTAAGACCTTTCAAAGAAGATTGGTAATAAAACTGGTGGTAAATTCTTTATCCCTTTAACTTGCAACGATATCTACACGCTAAGCGTCTATTAGAAGCTTCCTATAATGGAAGCTTCTGATAACTAACAATATCAGGCCCCCACAGGTACTTTCGACGGAATAACATCTAATCCAATAGTCGATTAAACCTAGATAATTGAAGAAAGTGTCAGTTCGCCTCAGCTAATCACCTGCATTTAGTAATGGAGCTCACCATGAATACGATACTTCAACTTCCTCACGGGAGTGCAGTTATACCGAAACAGAAAAATACCGGCGCCATGAAGCGATTATAGACGCAGTCGATAGGCATACCATTGATTGATAGCTCACAAAGATTTCATGTGAAAAGCTTTATATTTTGGGTCAGAATATATCTAGAACCCATAGCAAAGGAAAATTCTATACTAAATAACACCAGCATCATAACTTGACATTGATACATAGTTTTTCTTATAACGACTGGGCGTATTTCCATACCAACGTTTAAATGCACGTATAAATGCTGTTGGCTCCGCAAATCCCAACTTATTTGAAATTATGTTTGATGAGATATCATCTACACATAAATAGTCTTTCGCTAATTCTTTTCTCGTATTATCCAATAACTCTCTAAAAGTCCACCCATCCTCCTTGAGTCGACGCTGGAAACTTCGTTGTGAAATATTGAAAAAACGTGCCATCTTTTCAATAGTTGCATTACCGCTCGACATTTCCTTTAACATTTGATCTTTGACTTGTAAATACAGCGCGTTAGACTTTGCTCTGTGCAGTAAATCCCTTAACGATTCTTCATGTGCTTTTGCTATGTATTCATTGGCGGTCGGAATAGGTCGTTCAAAATCCTCCGCAGAAACTATTAGGCGATTATGTCCTGAATCAAAGACGATGGGACAATTGAATGCACGCTCATAGACTGATTGATTCCCCTGTTCTTTGTGCGACAGCTCAATCCGTATCGGTTTCACCACGATTTCTGACACCCAATTCATAATCATGGTACAAGATGCAAATGATGCATCAATGGTTTGCGGTACTGACGGAAGTTCATCACCATGGTGGACAAAATCCACGATGTAACCTTCTCCATTTTTATAAATACTAATATCAATTGATTCACTTAGAATATGCTGATATTTCTGTATACGCTTAAAGGATTCTTTAAGTGTGGTACTACTAATAAAATTATAAACTATCGCATCAAGCTGTCGTAATGATGTGCGATTTGCCATTACAAGACCAATGGCTGAATTCCCTGTAAACTTCTCAGCCTCGCTCCATAGGCGGGTTAAGCAGTCTTGTGGAAATCGTGAATACGAATTTTTCAAATCATCAACGTTTATTCCTGATTTTGAACAAAGTGCCAATGCATCCAAGCCAGAGTCCTGCAATGCCTCTATCACCAGACGAGTCCATGTTGCAGAAACAGTTCTTTCTGTACCCATGATCAAAACCCTACTTATAATATTTATTTACAAACTACGATGTCATCAGCAATACGCTGAACGCTAGGACTGTACTTCACTTCATTCTGCGCTATAGGGCCACAAGTAAACGCTAATACCGGAAAAATACACGAAATTAACGCCAAAAGAGTAATCTGCTTCATCGCCTACTACCTCGATATATCGATTCGGCCATCGTTAATATGTCGCAGACAAGTAATCTTTATACGCATGATCAAGCTATTTTTACTGAAGGATTGTTCGCCTACTACGGAAATAGTTCGGTTCTTCGACGAGTTATCCAGCTCTCCCAATCCATTTATTACATACAGTAATATCTGAAATAATGGTGAGTGACCTTATATCGGCAATCAACCTGTTTATTAGTTTAAGCGTTTTACCTATCCCTGCCATGACCTAGAGCGACAACCGAATTTACTTAATGTACACCTCGCTCAGAAGTTGCTATGCCATCGTATAGAATGGTTTATCTGAGCAGTTTGATGCCGATATATTCAATACTTGAATTTGTTCTGGCCAAAAAGAACTCTATGTTACAAGCTAACCAAACAAGGACTGTAAAATAGTGAGCGTATGAGACTGATCTATTATTTTGGAATAAGGGATTCGTTACGGGCGGGAATAGATTATCCGCTGGATCACGCTATACCGCATATCAATCTAACCAGGCTAAACTGAATCTGCAAAATCTATCTTTTCGGTGAAATTTGCTGTTCTATACGGATATACTGACGTGTCGCGTCAAAAATTAAGCCGCTGAGAGTTGATCCATCAACTTGGCTCTAATCTCTGGGATATCTAGCTGAGCCTCTTCAGTGGAGCCTGTAGATAGCACATCACTGCTAACACTCCACTTAATAAGCTCAACCATTGCAGGAAGTAGATTAATACCAGTAATGGTTAAATGATAAGTCGTTTTTTTCAAATTATTGGGGTCTACCGTTTTAGTAATAAGACCATTGGCTTCCATTTTGCTCAGTCTGTCAGCTAAAATATTTGTCGAAATCTTCTCTTTTGATTGTAAAAACTCCTGATACCTATGTTTATCTTTAAACATCAGGTCTCGGATAACAATCAAACTCCATTTGTCACCCAGTAGCTCAGCCACATAATTCACAGGACAATCTGATCGACGTTTAGGTTTCCTTTTTTTCATATTCGACATTATAACCAAACCCCTAAAACTTGCAATATGCAAGCTGCTACCACCACAAACTTGCATTTTACAAGTTTAGACTGTAAATTGAACTTGCAGATTGCAAGTTAGGTCGTGATAAAGCTAATTAATAGTACGATTGACTAGCTGTACTTTATTTAATTGAGTCACAACCGGTGGAAATTATGTCCAAACATGTTGCTGTAGTTATCGGCATTTATCCGATAACTCATATTAACGAATAGCTTCATGGCCCA
>Ga0105352_1000771_pt1 | contig 18378 bp, 24 predicted proteins | sample EN8Hudsemesocosm_FD_83507 | JGI IMG/M metagenome (GOLD analysis project Ga0105352, IMG submission 83507) | Methane-oxidizing microbial communities from mesocosms in the Hudson Canyon - EN8B Hudson Canyon | ecosystem: Environmental > Aquatic > Marine > Cold seeps | place: Hudson Canyon...
CAATCCTCTACTAGGACTCGATGTATGGGAGCATGCGTATTACAAGAAGTACGGCCCAGGCAGAGCAACATACATCGATGCGTGGTGGGGAGTTGTTGATTGGGTTGAGGTTTCACGGCGATTCTCCAATTGTCAGTGATTCTGCTCACTGTCTCTTCGGACACCGCTTGGTTATTGGGGGGAATGACGACCACGAGGCGTGGTTGCAACTTCTGAGGCGTTGGTAACGGCGACTCTCATTCTACTATCTCCTTTGATTATGGCTCTTCCATTGTCAGTGGGTTGGAAGTGGTGGGTTGGTTCCGAACCGGAGCACGAGCACTACATGGAGAAAGTCCGCAGGGTGCTGGATGCTGGTATTCCACTGCGCAGGTACAGAGCAGAATTAGATGCAGAGGCACGTAGGTTCATGATAGACCCTGAGAGACAAGCTAGGATAGAATCCAATTTACTTCATCCTCTGAGGATCCAGCACTTCCTGCTGCTCCCAAGTTTGATTGTATGGCCCGTGCTTGGTCTTTTCGCGGCAGTAATCGCAATCCCTCTGATGCCCGTTCTGAGGGCGATTGAATGGATTATGATAGACAAGAGGGCACTTGCCAAATCTACTAAGGTGCTTCAGAGTATTACACGATGGGAAATCGTCGGGATACCGCGTTTAGATGACGGGGCCAAGCAACTAGACCGGGTTCTGACTTCAGTGCACAGACTCCCAATTACCGTCTTCCTAGGGCTGTTCGCATATCTCGTAGTGCTCTATCTTCCTTTGGAATCTCGAGAGATTCTTCTAGTCAGTGGGGCGGTCTACATAGTGTTGGTATCTATCACATCCGTAATCAGGGCTGCTACTGCGAACGCCCTTGTTTTTGCCGACCCAACCAAACGACGACTGATTCCCATGGACACCTTTGTGGAGGATGCCCTAGGTCCACTTGTCGGCGTAGGCCTAGTCTTCCTGATTACCCGGCAACTGCTTTACGGCAGTCAATTTCGTTCGAACGAGTTGTTTGGTGACCCCGTACTCTTCTCATTGAGCGTACTACTGGTGCTCTATACCGCAACCATCATCGGAGTAACTGTGGAATTGAGTTTTTTCCACTCTAGAGGTAAAGGAGTCAGGAAGGCGTTTCAAATGCAGATGGTTGATGAGTACGACCCCACAGTGTATCTATTCACCAGAAATCTAGGAACGTTGCGCATTTCACCACTAATGCCCTTGTCGGAGTGGGTGAACAAGGGAGAGATATTTGAATTCGATAATGCTGAATCAGAGTGACTGCATTACCGCAATCAAACCCTCTCTCAGTTCCAACTCTTCAAGAGCAATCGCCGGAAGAGGCACGACGGCAAGGGCCACGGAGCCTTCGAACGCCTTTGCAGATGCTGTGACTGTGATGCTGCCTACTCCGGGAACCTTGTGCTTTCCAACTGCCACGTCAGAAGGCAGATACAGCCTCACAATACCGCGGGAAGCCTTTCCTCTACTATCCATTCTAGCATGAATCTCCTGCCCTGGATAGCATCCCTTGTTGAGGCTGACCATGTGACTAAGGCCCAGTTCAAGGGGCAAGAATGCTGAATTCATCTCTCTGTGATCGAGTATTCCGAGCTCTATACGGAGGCTTTCACACCTGTTTCTATCTGATGATATGGCACCGTTTTCGTGTAATAGGGCTGTGAAGGCATCAAGCTCTGCCGATGGCACTAGGATTTCGATTACCGACGACTCACTATATTCAGTGCGTGAAACCAAAGCACTCCCATATTCGATCCACCGTTCTTCACTGATTTCCAATGGATCGATACCGAGTCCTGCGAGGCACCTGTTAACAGCCCTGCCAATAAGTCTCAGATGAGTGATTGCTCCATCACCGTTCATCACTGTGATTTCCTCATCCCAAGGGATCCCTCGGATGAGATTCTCGCGTGTGTCGCCACCGACCCCGTGATTGCCAATGAGGAGTATCTCTTCTCCGAGGTTGCAGACCATCAGCCTATCTAGAATCCGCCCGTTGGCGTTGCAAAGCAACCCGTCCACTCTGTCACTGAATTGGAGCTCTGAAGTTTTTACAGTCAGTGTTCTATTCAGGTGTTCTATGGCAGTATCTCCTTTGAGTACACTGACACTACAAGGAGAAGGTATTACCTCCGCAACAGGATGTAGATCCAGTGGTGGCATGCGCTCAACCGAATGACTGGCCACACCCGCAAGAACGGTCTGCGTTAGGATTGTCAATTTGGAACCCGCCACCCATAAGTGTGTCTTTGTAATCTACGCGGATACCACTAAGCATTTCACTATCCTTATTATTGACGAGCACTGTCAAACCACCGACGTCCATACGCTGAAAAGAATCGTCATTAGGGTCTTCGACTATCTGCATGTCGTACATATATCCAGAACATCCTCCTGATTCGGCGCTGATGATTACCACATGCGTAGTCCCGTCTTCGCCCATGGTGGATTTCATTGCCTGCTTGGCAGGTTCGGTGAACTCAATCTGCACGTCAACAACTTCAGTAGAAGTCACAATGGGTAGACTGAAGCCTTCGCCCCCGAGTATTCCCATGTACCCTCCTACCGACAGGGGTATTTCAACGGTTGCGGAAACCATCCCACTCAAGCCATAACCCAATACGATGAACGTGATACGCGGAGCGTGGAAGGTACAGAGGAGAAGCCAGTAGTCAGACTCGTATCCGGCCGGAGTACGCGCGAGCCTGACATCGTCTCTGTTGAGGCGGCATTATCGATGGCAGTATCTTTCCCAGAAATGGATGAGCAGTCCTTAGGGCTGACAATGAGGACCCCAGGTCAGGACGAGCAGTTGATACTGGGGTATCTACATTCGGAGGGAATCATAGACTCGATAGAACATGTCACGGAGGTGAATGCGACGGAGGATACCATAACAGCCCACCTAACTGAAGCTGCTAATTTTGAACCCAATGAACATGTCAGAAGGTCGACTATCACCTCATCATGTGGCATCTGCGGTAAGGACTCAATTTCGAATCTTCTGCATGTCCATGGCCCCCCTCTCAGTGAATCATTCAAAGTTAATCAGCAGGACGTATCTAATGCTGTAACGAACCTCGGTACACATCAAAATGCATTCAAACTTACAGGAGGGACTCACGCCTGTGCCAGAGTACTGCCTGGAGGAGCAGTTATTGATGCTCATGAGGACATCGGCCGCCATAATGCCATGGACAAGCTCATCGGCAACGCTGTCAAATTTGGACAGACTCCGATTAAGGAGGAAATGGTGGTGGTATCAGGCAGAGCATCCTTTGAACTAGTGCAGAAGGCTCTCAGAGCAGGGTTCCCTGTGTTCATTTCAGTTGGAGCTCCCAGCAGCCTTGCTGTGGATTTGGCAAATGAGCACGGGATGACATTGATTTCATTCGCCGCCGAAACCAGAATGACTGTGTTCAGTGGCAGTGGCAGGGTCGAGATACCACAATCCGCCGGTTACTCAGCGAGACCCTGATGTAAGCGACCTGCGTCCGAGTGTTGTGAGCAAGGAGATCGAGCACTTGACTCCGGTCAAAGGGAAGTCTCCAAAGATATCGCCACCGAAGCAAGTGGCAGCTGGGATTCCTGCTGTGGTATCGACGATATATCACGCACTGAGTCGTATGGGGACAATAAAATCCATTTCTAATCTATCAAAGGTAAATCGTTTTGATGGCTTCGACTGCCCCGGATGTGCTTGGCCCGATCCGGATGACCATCGGACCCACTTCGAATTCTGCGAGAACGGGGCCAAAGCTGTCGCCGACGAGGGTACGAGGGAACGGGCAAATCCAGCATTCTGGTCCCGACGGACAGTCGCCAATCTATCTAGAAAGTCAGATAGATGGTTGAACTCGCAAGGCAGATTGACGCACCCGATGATTCTGCGTCCGGAATCAGACAATTACGAAGAGATAGCATGGGAAGACGCGTTCCAGTTGATTGCAAAAGAGCTGTCTTCGCTTAAGGATCCAGACCAAGCGATATTCTACACCTCTGGCAGAACCAGCAATGAGGCCGCCTTCCTATGGCAGTTGCTCGCTAGAAGATTTGGTACCAATAACCTCCCTGATTGCTCTAACATGTGCCACGAGTCATCAGGTGTAGCATTGGACGACTCTATCGGGATAGGTAAGGGCACAGTTACATTGGACGACTTCACCAAGGCTGACCTGATTCTTGTCGTAGGGCAGAATCCAGGTAGTAATCACCCCCGCATGCTCACAGCTCTAAGAGATGCCAAGCGCGCAGGAGCCTCGATAATCAGTATCAATCCATTGCTTGAGACAGGTATGAGGAAGTTCAAACACCCTCAGGACCTCCTCGAAATGCTCGGTTCAGGCACCTCAATTGCAGACTTGCACGTCCCAGTGGCAGTGAATGGCGACTTGGCGCTTTTCAGGGGGCTAGCTAAACTAATCATCTCAGCAGGCGAAGTCGACAAGGAGTTTATCGCCGACCATACTCACGGATTCGAGGAGTACAGAAAAGCTGTGAGGAGCACGAAGTGGTCAGATATCTCAGATTCCGCGGGCGTATCCCGTCAGGAGATTGAATATCTTGGTAGGGCGGTGCGTGAATCGAAATCTACCATTATCTGCTGGGCGATGGGTCTGACCCAGCATCGCAATTCAGTAGCAACCATACAGGAGATTATGAACGTGCTTCTTCTTGGTGGCCACATAGGGAGGCCCGGTGCAGGAGTATGCCCAGTAAGGGGCCATTCTAACGTCCAGGGTGATCGCACTGTAGGAATTAATCACAATCCTTCTGCGGGATTCTTAGATGCAATTCGCAGTTCTATCGGCATCAATCCTCCAAATAAACCAGGTCTTGATGCTGTTAATTCTGTGTTGGCAATGAATGATAGCAAGGCCAGTGTATTCCTGTCAATGGGAGGTAATTTCGTTTCAGCCATGTCAGACACTGCAGCCACTTCTAGGGCCATAGAGCAATGCAGCCTAACCGTACAGATATCCACCAAACCCAATCGTTCTCACTTGGTTACTGGACGTACCGCACTGATACTACCGTGTCTTGGTAGGTCAGAGAGAGACTTGTCAACAAATGGAATCAATCAATCTGTATCGGTGGAGAATTCAATGGGAGTGGTGCATGCCTCCAAGGGTTCCGCCAAGCCCGCCTCTGAAAAACTTCGTTCCGAACCTGCCATCGTATCTGGCATTGCCTCCGCATTGGAAACCCGCATAGGAAATTCAGGAATACTTTGGCACGAGTTCTCCGAGGATTACGGCCTAATCAGGGATCTCATCGAATCTACTGTACCCGGATTCGAGTCGTATAATGACCGAATTAAACTGGATGCTGGATTCTACCTCCCGAATGCACCACGCGATGGTAGGACCTTCAACACTGATTCAGGAAGGGCTAATTTCAGGGTGCATCCACTTACCCGGGCCTTTGCCGCACCTGGGCAATTCATCATGATGACAATCAGGTCACATGACCAGTACAACACAACTGTATACGGCTTGGATGACAGATATCGAGGGATTAAGAATGCCCGTAGAGTCGTTTTGATGAACGGCGAAGACATGCAGGATACAGGAATTTCTCAGGGAAGCATGGTCGATATCTCTTCTCACTTCGAGGGGACAACTAGGAATTCAGAATTATGGCGAGTAGTGCAGTACGACATTCCACGGGGTAATGTGGCAACGTACTTCCCCGAAGCCAACTCTCTGATACCTCTTGGTAGTGTTGCCGAAGGGAGCAATACGCCGACCAGTAAATCAGTCAGTGTCAGCGTTGTACCCTCTAGGGGTAAGATGAGATTTTGGAGGAAGCGGTTGCGTCAGGCATCCTGAAGCTGACGCTTCCGCTGCTCTTTGTGCAACAGTCTGCAACGGTTGATTTGGGTCTTACATACGGCAGTATCACCCGTATCAAGGCCCCTACCAAGAGCCTGTTCGAAGCACTTGATGGCGTCTGAGTACAACTCGACGGCGGCATATGATGACCCCATGTTGTATAGGGATCTCCCGGTAACTCCAGCTGGATCCATAGAGATGGCAGCGTGGTAAGATTGTATGCTCTCGGGATACCTAGACAATTGGTATAGTGCGTGCCCTCTGCCGTTCTGAGCTCTGACCCTCAGTTCCCGTTCCTCTCTGGGAGCTCCACCGATAGCCCTCTCGAAGCAATTCAGTGCCTCCATCCCGTTCTCTTCGGTCAGCATACTCAAGCCCTTATTGTACCACTCGATGCAGACATTCACACTCTCCTCTTCACTGGGAGGTAGACGTGAACTAATCTGCTCAGCCTCAATCGCCGCCTCAATCAGGTCAGCCTCTGTCTCTGCGTCAGCCTCGAGTAAAGCACTCTGCTCTTCCTGTTCGAGAAAACTAGCCCTCTGTCGGCACTGCTGCGCCCTGTCTATGTGTCCTGCCACCGACAGCGCGTCAGCCAGACCATGCCATATCTGTGCAGATTGGTTATCTTCTTCGAGCAATTCCTTCCAAGCATTTACCGCGGCTACGTGTTCTCCGCTTTCAGTCAGTTCTTGAGCTTTCGAGATCTTGTATGACTTGGTTTCTACAAAGGATGGCTCTACCTGTTCAACCTCTCCGAGATCATCCTCTTCGAATTCCTCTTCCGAAATCTCTCCAAGCGACTCAGGGGATTCTTCCATCTCTATTTCTACCAACCGTTTTTCTATTGAATTCTCAGGGTCTATCGTAACAACACGACGCCAATTCTGCGCAGCAAGATCGTATTCTTCCCTGTCAGCGAAAATCTCACCTCTAGCCACAAGGCTATTGATATGAGCGGGATCAGATAACAGTGCGTTCGCAAGTGATTGCATAGCTTCCTCCACACGTCCGGATTTTCGTAGTAACTGTGCGAGATTGAAATGCATTTTAGCCTCGTCTTCGCCAATCGAAATGGCGTATTCTATGGTTTGTATCGCATCTTCTTCATGTCCCAATTGAGAGAGACAGACCCCGCATATTGACCAGAGTTTGTGGTTGGATGAAGCATCTCCTTCCAAACGTGGCTGAATAGAATCGAGAGCTTCTTGAAATGAACCGCTTTGAAGGAGTACACGAGCCTCGGAAAGGACTTCTTCGATGTCTCTGAGTATAGCGGTTGATTGCAGCAGGGGCGGCTCTTCGTTGACTGGGTTGGACTCAAGCATCGGAGCTTTTTCGATAACCTCCTCCTCTTCTACAGCAATTTTGGAAGCCAGTAGAGGAGGCTCATCAACTGAGTGTATCGCGGCTATTCTTTCTAGGTCCTCCAAATCAGATATAGTCAGAAGTGCTCTTCTCGCTAATTCAGAAGCTCTAACTGAATCCGAGCCTTCCAGCAATACAGCTAGGTTAGCACTGGTTGGCGCATGGTCCGGATTCAAATCGAGGGCCTGGTCGAATGCCGCTACGGCATCTGCCGTATTGCCTCGCTTAGCTTGCATGACTCCCATGCCGTACCAAGCCGATGCACTCTTCCCATCTATATCGATGGCCCTGCCGTATGATTCTACGGCTCCCATTAGGTCTCCTGAGGAGGCCTTAGTAGAGGCTTCTTCGAGCAAGTCGATTACGGTGGGTTTGTCCACGCTTTCGCCTTGGCGCATATGGGTTAAACATTCTCCGAACCTGATACTGTTTTGACCCTTGCATTCAAGGTGTGGCGCGTCTTCGTAACCCCATGGCCGAGGCAATTCGAGTGATGGGGATTTGTGGGACATTCTCTACCGATTCAGCCAATGGTAGATTGTTGGAGATAGCATTCAAGCACTGTGAGTCCCTGGGGGCTGAGTGCGTGAAATGGGACAATTCGAGCCCTCTGCCTTTCGTCGGAGAAGAAGGTTGCTGGGATGATGAATCTGTTAAATCGTTTCAGAATATCGCTTCATCATCAGATGCATTCATTCTTTCTAGTCCCGAGTATCATGGTACTATGAGCGGGGTCATGAAGAACAACTTGGATTTTTTGTCGTACGATCAGACATCTGACAAGTCATTCGCCCTGATGAGTACACTCGGAGGTCAGTCGAATTCGAATACCCTGAATCACATGAGGATTTCAGTTCGTTGGATACATGGTTGGGTCGTTCCTGAACAGGTAGCAGTGGGCAATGTCCGTTCGGCTTTTGATGAAAATGGAGATTTAGTCGACGAGAAGTTGGATCTGAGGATTCGCGATATGGCACGATCCCTCCTCGATTCAGCCGAGTACCTCAGGAGTAAACGCTGAGGGATTGATTTGCAGAGTTTGCCAGAAGGCAGTGAGGTGCTGTTACTGGTTTGTGCCATTGCAGGCGTCTCTACGTGGTACCTCACCAATTTCACCGATAGAGAAGGACTAGCTAGATTGTTTGCACTCATAGGCATCAGCTCAATGCTTACAATGGTGGCATGGGTGATTCTCTGATGTTGATTACAGATGAGACATTTCCCACCAGAGCTCCCGTGTGGTGGGGTCGCAGGGGTCCGCCCGGCCCACACCCCGAAAGACTCGGCGTAACAGGAAGGCAAGTCGTCATTAGAATCTCGAAATCTCTATCTGGATTCGAGGCCCTATTATCTAGAATATTGAGGGCGCCGAAGGAGGTTCGTCGACCTATGGATGATATGAATTCAGTACTTTGGGAACTGATGGACGGAACTAATCAATTCAGGGAAATTTGCCACTTGATGGATGCTACCTTCCATGAAAGAATAGCCCCAGTCGATGAGAGGCTGCGAGCTTCTGTGAATCAACTAGTCTCTGACGGCCTGGCAATAGTCAGGCAAACACCATTCAAAGGTGAGTGGATTGTATCTCCCAGATATGATCCCTCGGGAAAACTCCTCCCTCCGAGTGCGAGTTTGGGTTTGGACTCGGAGGAGTAGTCACTGTTCTGGTTCGGGAGCCTCGGCTCTGATGCGCTCATCTCTCTTGGCTTTGTACATCGCAGAGTAGTACACCATTAGAGGTAGGGCCAGCAATAGTGAGAAGCAACCGACCAAGGTAGCGAAGCTGTATACAGATTCCTGTATGGGATCTAGTTTGAATTCACTGACGGATATAATTTCATGAGTGACGACTTCCAAAGTCAGGTTGATACCCTGCGAACTCACAATTACGCCATCATCCAGTACAGAAACCCTCCATGACACAGTATCCCAACTCTCTGTAATGAGGTCCAGAGCCGCGGCTTCTGCACTGTCTGAATCTTCGCTCTGCAGATACCCTAATCCATCAATAGGAAGCTCTAGTGAGACAAGGCCCCTGATTGTCATAGTGCCGTACTCGACCTGTACCTCGTGTGCGCTGGCCAGTATGCATGACTCTGAAACCTTACTCCATTCTCCGCAGTTGAAATTATCTGCATCGGGCGCACCTAACAGAGGGGAGTGATACCATTCTGTCCCTAACGCCTCGACTCTGATCGTATTGCCCTCGGAAACCCCAGATACAGTCACGTTGATCCATGTCAATGCCCCTTCGGAAGTCGTCCGCCACTTCGCTTCTCCTTCCACTTCCTCTTCCATCTGCAATAAAATAGGCTCATTTGTCGTCGAGTAGCCATAATACTCAGAGTCGACAGTATTCGAATACACAGCGTATGCCAGCACTAGAATTAGCACCATCCCTATCCCGATCATTGTCCTCAGCATGTTGGGATTACGCGACAGGGACTTGCGCATGACGCCTCGTGCTGAGTCCGAGATTTCAATACTTGGAGGCACAACTCAGACACCTATGCTGCCACGTAGTGGCAAATCAGCGGTCATCACGATTAAATATGGTCTCTAGGACGGCCGGTCCGCACGGTGAGTAAATGACCACATACCACGATGTCCCTGCTGATATGCTGATAGCCGAGTTAGCAACTCGACTGCAGAGTATGGAGCAAGTGTCCCTCCCGGATTGGGCTGAATACGTCAAGACAGGCAGTCACAGGGAGAGGCCACCAGTCCAGGATGATTGGTGGTACGTGCGTTCAGCGGCAGTACTCAGAAAGGTAGGGATGATGGGGCCGATTGGAGCCAACCACATGGCCCAACTGTTCGGAGGCCCCAAGGACAGGGGGGTCAAGCAGAACCGTGCGGTTTCCGGGTCCAGAAAAATCGCTAGAACCATTCTCCAACAGTTATTTGCATGCGAGCTGATTGATAGTAAGCACAATCCTGCCGGAACTGTCAACCTAGGTAAGATTCTGACTGGTTCTGGACAAATGATGCTAGACGATGCTGCTCATGCGGTTCGTGGCAGCGCAGAGGAGAAATATCCCGGGCTATCTGGGTTCTGAGGTGGTATGATGTCTAGCAACAAACCATTCGCCAAGAAACAGAGACTTCAGAAAGTCACTAAACAGAACCGTCGGGTTCCCGTGTGGGTGATGCTTCGTACCAACCGTAGGGTGAATTCCCATCCTAAGCGCCATATGTGGCGCCGATCTAAACTACAGAGGTGATTGATTGGCTGAGGTGAAGGAAATGACGATACCTCTGCGCGCTGCATGGAACGTTCCGCGCACTCGACGTGCTAACCGGGCCATCGCAGAAATCAGGATTCACGTCTCCCGTCACATGAAGATGACAGATGATGAGGACCTCTGGATTGACGAGGCAGTGAACCAAGCAATATGGTCCCGCGGTATGCAACACCCACCGCGCAAGATTCGCGTAGTCTGCACGCGCGAGGAAGGTTTCCCAATCGAAGTGAAATTACTGGAGGTCTGAGTATGGGTAACATCAGACCGTCATTCATCAAGATTAGGGCACTCAGGCTACTCGAGATATATCCCGATCAGTTCACTAACGATTTCGACACCAACAAGCACCTCGTCGCAGAGTACAGCGACGTCGATAACAAGAGGATGAGGAATTGGATAGCCGGGTACATCACTCGTTACAGGCAACGGCGTACAGATTGAGGCCATCCTCTTGAAAGATGGCTGCAGGGGGCAGTCATGGGAGATCACAGGAAAGTCCCTTTGCCCCCTAGGAACGAGAACCTGTGCATAGTATTGGTCAATCCCGGGCACGATGGCAACATCGGGGCAGTAGCCAGATCTATGCTTAACTTTGGAATCACCGATCTAAGGGTAGTCGGTAGGAGTGGAGAGTGGTCTGAGGAGGCTAGGAACCGCGCTAAGAACGCGCAGACAGTACTTAATTCGGCAAAACTCGTGAGCACATTCGCAGATGCGACTAGTGATTGCTCGGTAGTAATCGGAACCTCCGGCAAGAGGGAGGATGGCGATAAGACTGTCATGAGGCACTTCCTACTGCCAGAGGAGCTACCAGAAAGACTCTCAGGAACAGATGGCAGAGTTGCTATGGTATTCGGACCAGAGGGCAAGGGACTTCTGAATGAGGAGTTGAGGATGTGTGACCTACTAGTTACGATACCCACATGGGAAGGCTACCCCATCCTGAATCTCAGTCATGCAGTCTCCATCATCTGCTTCAGTTGGTATGTGAATTCTGATACAGTTCCTCCTTCAGGAACAAGAAATAGGCTATTGAATCCTGAACTTAGGAATACACTGAGGTCCGAGGTATCAAGGTTGGTAGAATCTATGCCTGCTAAGGAACACAAGAGGAAAGGTATCGAGGAAACCTTGGTCCGAGTCATAATGAGAGGGTTGCCGAAGGATGATGAGATTCACAGATTACTTGGAGTAATATCTGAGGCTGCAGATGCATTCGAGTCGAGTGATAACTCTGGCCCAGGACCTCACTGACAAGTCGCGGAAGGCAACTAGCCCCTTATGGGTACCAACTGGCCCAAGACTTGGGCGTCTCCCTAACATGGAATGAGTGCAATCGTAGTTTATTCCCATATGCCGATGAGATGTGAGGTTCGATTTGCTCGAACGCCCACTTGGCCAGATTCTCGGCAGTTGGAATGAATGGAACTACCATGGTGCGATGCCCGTCTTCCATCGAAGATAGGGCCTCTATAGCCACAGTATCCCCTTCGTATACAATGAACGAGTGATCGACCACGTCGTGGATGTGCTGCATGAGAATAAGAGATACATCAGAGAAGTCCATCAGCATCCCCTCGTCAGATGCACCTATATCGGTGACTACATCACCTTCTAGCTCAGCCTCCCATCTGTACCTATGTCCATGCATGTTTCTGCATTTGCTACTATGGTTAGGGACCCTATGTCCAGTATCCGTCTCCACCCATCTGCGTATCTTAGTCGTCATGATTCTCCTCCTGGATGAAATCCATGCTGGCTGAGTTGATGCAATATCTCTCTCCTCCGAACTCAGCGGGACCATCACGGAACACGTGTCCAAGGTGAGCATCGCATGAACCACACCTGACCTCGACCCTGACCATGCCATGAGCCCTGTCCTCTAGTCTCCTGATTCCAGCATCTTGGTGTTCTGTGTGGAACGCAGGCCAACCACACCCGGAGTGATACTTCATCTCACTAGTGAATAGTATATGGCCACAGCATAAGCAGTTGTAGCAACCATCCCTTTCCTCCATGTTGTATATCCCAGTGTTAGGCATCTCTGTACCGGCTTCCCTAGTAACGTGGTATTGCAGCGTGGTTAGCCTAGAACGCCAGCCTATATCCCTTTCAGGATCCGACCTTGGTGTGGAGTCTGTCATAGTACGGCCTCATGTCGCTTTTCAGTCTCGATAGCGTGCTTGAGAACAGTGTCCCAGTCATCGACATACTCAACAGGGTCCTTCCTACCAATCGCGTGGAATGCTAGTATCCTCTCCACATCAGCACCGGTCTTTCCCGAGCTGCGCCCGAAATCATCGGGACTGTAAGAGGTGTTTGTGTTGCTGAATACCGTATCGAAATCAAGTCCTAAGGAATCACAAGAAATAATGGCATCCCTGAGGATGCTCTCTTTGTCTCCGTCAACATATGGAAGATTGACAGTGACTCTCTCCGAGCCCCAGTTCCCAGTCTCGAATGCACGCATCAGAGCATCGTAAAACTGCGGCCTACAATCCGGATAGATTACGTGATCCCCCGAGTGCACTCCCAATGTCACGGAGACATCCACATTCTCCTTGGCGGAGACAGACAGGGCGTACCCGTAGAGGATTGACGAAAATATCGCATTTCGGTTAGGCACAACGGTCTGCTTCATCTGTTCCTCCTCGTAGTGGCCCTCGGGAACCGACTTTTCAGAATCTGTGAGGGAGGAGTCGAAGAGTGACATGGCACTAGATAGATCGGCCACGATATGCTCGACCTCGTATCCATTAGAACGAAGGTAATCGACGTTTGCGGACGCTCGATCAAGCTCTATTACGTGCTTCTGCCCGTAATTGTAGGAGATGCAGGTAACCTCACTGTCTCTTGCTAGCATGCGCAGCAGCAGCGAGGTTGAGTCCATTCCCCCACTGAGTGCCATTACCACTCTGTTCATTCAACGCACATCCACTTGTGAGTTTGCAAAGAGAGTCTCCAATCAGGATCCAATCTCACTTGTTCGAAAGTAGCATGAAAGTTGAGCCCATTCCATTCGACCGTTTCCGACTCGTCATAGCAGGGTTGAAGGTACCGATGATCGAAACCATCCTTCAAGTCGTCATACATCGACATGTCCTGTCCGAGGTATACGACCTTCAACTCGTCACCCTCTCGTTGCCTAATTGCAACATCGGGATACTCCTGGTCCTTTGGGCTGACACATATCCAGTCAATAATTCCATTTGGAATCGCCACGGTTCCGTTAGTCTCGATGCTGATATGGTACCCTGCTGCCCTCAGAGCCCCGCAAAGCGTTGGTAAGTCCTGCAATGCTGGTTCACCCCCAGTCAAGATGACTCTGTCGCAGTCGAACTTGCTTACCTCATTGATGACTTGCCCAAGCGACATGTCATCCCACTCGTCGAACTCGGTGTCGCACCACGGGCACCTGAGGTTGCATCGGCCAAATCTGATGAACACCGAGGATGTACCGGTGTGATGCCCCTCTCCTTGGATGCTGTGGAATATCTCCACTATGGGGAATATTTGTTCTAGGTTCGGGCTAGTCGGTAGCAGTACCATACAATCACCTTTCAGACTGTGTATTAATGAGTTGCAGTAGTTCCCCTCGAGCTTCCAGTTTGTCGAAGAACACTCCACGCATTGCACTGGTAGTCATAACGGCATTCTGTTTTGCCACGCCTCGGCATTGCATGCAGTCATGAGATGCCTCTAGTATCACCGCACAACCCAAGGGTGCCAGAATACTCTCGATGTCGTCCGCGACCCCCTTGGTCAACCTCTCTTGGTTCTGTAACCGGCTTGAGTGGAGGTCCAGCAGCCGTGCTAGTTTACTAATCCCGACAATTCTGTCTGTGGGGATGTAGGCAATGTGGGCCTTTCCAGAGAACGGTAGCAGATGGTGTTCACAAACTGAGTGGAACTCAATATCCCTGAGAAGTACAATTCCATCGTAGCCCTCCGAGTTGAATGTGGCATTGAGAATGGATTTCGCATCACCCGAATATCCAGAATAAATTTCTACAAAAGAATCGATTACTCTTTCAGGAGTTCTGGCTAGCCCCTCCCTAAGCTCACCATTTATGGACTCGATGTATCTCACCAGAGTATCAACTGCGGATACTGCCTGTTGCTTGCTCGGAACATCACTCATCTCGAATCCTCCTAGTTCTCCCGTGCATCTCATCAATAGCATCTAATTGATCGAGGAGTTTTCTACACGCCGTCCTGACGGCATCTGCAAGTGATACGAATTTCTTGTCGTCACCAACATGATCTCGGAGGTCGCTTAGCAGTTCTGAAGGTATGTCAAGGCTCACTTTAGGCACATCAATCGGGCCGAGTACCCATTGATAAGTATTCTTATAGTAATACTAGGGTAATATTAACTTCTGTAATTCTCAATCTTTCCATCCATCTCTGGATAGTTAGTGCTGATTCTGAGCGCCCTAGTAATCAACTGATCTAACTGCATCTGAATTTCATCATCAGAGACTTCCTGGTCAATTAGACTTGCAATTAGCGACAGTCCTCCCTGAATGCCTCCAGCTTCAAGATAAGCATCATTGGATATCTCTCCTGAATCACGCAGGTTCCCCAGAGTTTCTGATAGGAACTCGACCTCGTTAGAAACGATTTCAGAAGTCAAGGAATCATGCGCGTGAAGGCAATCCATAGAGGTCTTCATGATGCCCCGTATTAGGAATCCTTTTTGATGATTGTCAATTGTTATGCTCCACGAGTTCGACAAGGACGCCACCGGTGGACGATGGGTGGACAAATGCGATAATGCTGCCAGATGCCCCATCTACTGGTTGTTCGTCTATCATCCTCACACCAGATGCAATCAACTGTGTAATCGTTGATTCGATGTCATTGACCCTGACAGCCAGTTGTTGAATCCCCTCGCCTCTTTTGGATATGAACCTCCCAATAGGGGTATTCGGCCCCAATGGTTCAAGCAGCTCAATTTTGGCTGATGACACAGATCCCTCTAGCATCTTGATTCGTACACCCTGTTCATCATTCACATGCTCGGCGCTAGGTTTGAATCCAAGTAGTTCCCAAAATCCACTAGCTGCCTCTATGGATTCAGAAGCGATACCTATGTGATCAACCGACACATCGCTCATGCTACACCCCGCTTGGAGAAGTCCAAGTGCCAAAAACCGACTTCAATACTCCGTTAACTTCGCCAATTGTGGCCCCTACTTTGACAGATTCAATCATAGGCCCCATCACATTTTCTTCCCCTGAGCATGCATTTTCGAGCCTTTCTAGAGCAGTAGTTACTGAATCCTGGTTCCGGTTGTTGCGGAACTCTGTCAAAGCGACTATCCTAGCCTGAACACTCGCCGAATCAAATTTCTGCGTGTTTATTGAATGCCCATTCTCTTCAAGATAGGAATTGACACCAACGACTCCAATCTCCCCTGACTCTATCTCCTGCAGGTTTTTCCAAGCGCTGTCGTGAATCATTCTCTGTTGTAGTCCAGATTTTATACATTCTAATCCACCTCCTTGGGAGTCTATTTGTTCTATCAGAGTCTTCGCTTCTGAGACTATGCGCGAGGTCATTTCTTCTACGAGGTAGGACCCAGCTAGAGGGTCAACACTGTTGGCTACACCGGTTTCTTCCGAAATAATTTGCTGCGTCCGAAGGGCAATCCTTGCCGATTCCTCAGTAGGAAGACCGATGGCTTCATCGAAACTGTTAGTGTGCAGAGATTGCGTGCCCCCTAGGACAGCAGACAGTCCCTGATATGCAACTCTGACAGCATTGTTCAGAGGCTGCTGCGCCGTCAGAGTGACTCCTGCCGTCTGAGTGTGAAATCTCAATTGACTTGAACGTGGGTTGTCAGGTCGAAACTCAATTTGCATCAATTCATGCCATAGTGTTCTGGCTGCACGGAACTTTGCTACCTCCTCCAAAAAATCGTTATGTGAGCTGAAGAAGAACGACATTCGAGGGGCGAAATCATCCACAGTAAGTCCGGAATTGATGGCGCTGCGAGTATACTGTAGTGCGTTCGAGAGCGTTAATGCAACTTCTTCCACTGCGGTGCATCCAGCCTCTCTCATGTGGTAACCACTGATGGAAATCGAATTCCACATAGGAGCATTATCTATGCACCAGCTCATCAGATCTGTTGTAAGCCTCATGGATTGTGCAGGAGGGTAGACGTATAATCCTCTAGCGATATACTCCTTGAGTATGTCATTTTGAACTGTCCCCCTCAGACTTTCACTAGGGACTCCTTGCTCTTCGGCAACTGCAACATACATCGCTAATAATGCAGTTGCTGGCGCATTAATCGTCATCGATGTAGAGACCTCTGAAAGGTCGATTGAATCAAACATCTGCCGCATATCTTCGATGGTGTCAATTGGTACTCCAACCTTACCTACTTCGCCCTGTGAACGCGGATGATCGGAATCTAGTCCGAGTTGTGTAGGTAGATCAAAAGCCACTGAAAGTCCCGTCTGTCCTTGGTCGAGCAGCATCCTAAATCTCTGATTCGTTTCCTTTGCTGAGGAAAATCCAGCATACTGCCTCATCGTCCAAAGTTTGCTTTTGTACATATCAGAGTGTATTCCTCTGGTGTAAGGGGGCTCCCCCGGCATTGGATGCCCCTGGGGAGGATATCCAGCGGCTCTAGCGGCATCATTAGTGGAGATATCCGACCTATCCATGCCACTCATGGTCTTGGACCGGCTCTTCCGCATAGTTGGGGGGGGACGAATTGCACCATGAACAATGTGCTAGTGGTGGTGACCCGGACCGTGAGCATGTCCATGAGCAAGCTCGTCTGAAGTAGCCTCCCTAATTTCAACTACTTCGACGCTGAAATGCAGTGTATGACCGGCCATTTGGTGGTTTAGATCCACAATAACAATCTCATCGTTAACATCTACGACTGTGAACTGCATTGGTCCTTGATCGCTCTGCGCACCCAGAACCATTCCTACTTCCAGTTCCATGCCCTCAGGGAATTGACTTCTGGGAATTGACTGCACATTGGCATCATCTCGGGACCCGTAAGCCCTCTCGGGCGTCAAGGTGAATTCCCTGGTCTCTCCCATTGCTGCCCCAAGCATCTCCTGTTCGAATCCTTCTATCATGTTTCCATGGCCGACAAGAAATACTAACGGCTGTTGATTGACATTTGTGTCAAATACCTCTCCGGACTCGGGGAATGTGCCCGTATACATCACTGAAACCACTGAATCTTGTTCTACTACTGACATATTCTATCTCCTGACTGTGTACCTGTCTATGACACCACAGAGTCTGTTAAACTGTTCTTCTGTGAGTATTCCTTCTGAATGTTTGCTCTCGAGAAACTCCTTTGCGTCGGCAACATTCTGTCTCTCGCCCTTGGCCCACATGGTTCCGAGGACATTGGAACGGTGCTCCTCTTCCACATCAATATCCACCATCAGTCCACGAACTTCGTACTTGTATTCCATGTGTCTGCTACGATCTAATCGCTTGGCGCGTGCTGCAGGTTGAAACGAATTTCTCCTACGTCTAAACTTAGGTGCAGGGGGTTTGGGCTTGGGCACCTCTCTCTGAAGAGTCGGCATTTTAACGGTTTCAGTAACTGCCTTTTTCGGCCGCTGATCGGTCTTAGCACGTAGTTTGCTTTCGTCAATCAACTCCTGTGCCTTATCACTGACTACATTGGTGGGCGAATCTTCTACATCCCCTTCTTGCTTCGGCTGCAGCCCAATTGACTTGCGTCGGGTGACCCCGAGTATCTGACTTTCAATGACATCCTCTTCTGATGATTGGACATCCTCTTCTGTAGATTCGGGAGCCTTATCTTCGATTTCAGGGGATTCTTTTTCCTCCTTGATTTCGGGAGAAGGGGCGGGAGTGGGAGCAGGTAGTGGTTTGCTAGGTGGAGGTTGTTTGGCTACC
>Ga0105352_1000778_pt1 | contig 18303 bp, 13 predicted proteins | sample EN8Hudsemesocosm_FD_83507 | JGI IMG/M metagenome (GOLD analysis project Ga0105352, IMG submission 83507) | Methane-oxidizing microbial communities from mesocosms in the Hudson Canyon - EN8B Hudson Canyon | ecosystem: Environmental > Aquatic > Marine > Cold seeps | place: Hudson Canyon...
AATTGAAGGTTTGTCCTCCGGGATCAAACCGAAGACTATTAGCAAAGCTGCGATTATTGGCGCGGGTACTATGGGTAGTGGTATTGCCATGAGCTTGGCTGATGCGGGCGTTAAGACTAAGATCTATGACCTATCCGAAGACGCCTTGAAAGCAGGTATTGATCGCGCTCGAACAAATTACGAACGCTCTGCAAATAAAGGGCGCATATCTAACGCTGACGTCGAACAGCGCATGTCACTGATACAGAGCACATCCAAAATAGAAGACATAGCCGACTCAGACATTGTAATTGAGGCCGTTGTTGAAGTGATGGATGTCAAAAAAAGCATTTTCAAACAATTAGACGAGATCTGTAAAAAAGAAACCATCCTAGCCAGCAACACCTCCAACTTAGACATAAACGAGATTGCCGCAGTTACTCAGCGCCCCAACGTGGTACTAGGTGCTCACTTCTTTAGTCCCGCCAATATTATGCGCCTGCTCGAAGTGGTACGTGCAAATGCAACTGATGAACAAACCCTGGCAACCGTACTGCGCCTTGCCAAGCGCATGAACAAACTTCCTGTTGTTGTTGGCGTGTGCCACGGATTTGTCGGTAACCGCATGCTGCATAAATACCGAGCAGAATCGTTCTACTTAGTGGAAGAAGGCTGCCTGCCGCACGAAGTTGACGACGTTCTGTACGACTGGGGTCTAGCAATGGGACCTTACGCAATGAGCGATCTGGCGGGCTTAGATATTGGTTGGGCCATGCGCAAATCAACTCCACGTATCGAAGGGGAGCGCTACTCAGACATTCCAGACAAACTTTGTGAGATTGGTCGTTTTGGGCAGAAAACGGGGGGCGGCTTCTATGACTACGACCCCAAAACGAGAAAAAGAACCCGGAATAGTGAAGTCGAAGCATTAGTGACCAAAATATCTGATGATGTTGGCATCATGCGCCGCCGTATCTCGAAAGAGGAAATTATAGAGCGTCATATCTTCGCTCTTGTAAACGAAGGCGCTAAAATCCTAGAAGAAGGTATCGCTCAGCGGGCCTCTGATATTGATGCCATTTATATCAATGGCTACGGGTTCCCCGCCTACCAAGGCGGTCCAATGCACTATGCCAATGAAACAGGCCTTAAGGAGGTGTACAAACGTATATGTGAATTCGATGAACAAGCGCGTGATCATTTAGCAACTGATTCACGCTGGACTCCTGCCCCGCTACTCAAGAAACTAGCGGAAACCGGCGGGCACTTCGCATAGTCTGTTTTCTATCACCCACACTAGCCACCAAAAATCTGGGGGCTAGTGTTAGTCTTTAGCTGTCCAGACCGCCCATTAGCCCTTCAGCACTCGATTGACTTTTTTGCCAAGCCATAGAATTTAGTAGGATATCCATGTATTGGCTAGCTGCAGGCGAAAGTGTTGAATTTAAGGCGTGAGCGACAACCAGTTGCTGCGGAGAAAAGTTCATAGCATTCTCAATAACATCAAAACGATCGTCCATATATCTTACATCCCCTTTTAGGCCAAGAAGGGGAGTGAAAGCATCAGTTGCCAATACTATCCTCTTCACAATGACATAATCATCGGAAACGTATTGCCCTCTTTTTGCGGTCATATTGTTTCGAATATAAGCTTGCTCAATATCGCTGTGAAGCTCTCCCATAGACGCTGGCTGCACGAGAGGGTATTTAAGAACATCAAGCTCTCCAACCTCCTCAATTGCTGTAAGCGGGTGACCTTTGCGCACCAAAATATCACACTGTAGATCGGCAAATGTCTCTCTCTTAAGTTCTGCCCAACGATTTAGTTGAAAGCTACCACCAACAACCAAGTCAATTTGCCCCGCTATCGCCATCGGCACCAAATCATGTACGGTTCCTGGTATCGATTCGAAGCTCATACCCGGGTGCTTGGTAATGAATTCCAGGCTTTGGCCAGACACAAAGCGTTCAAATATAGAAGGCGTAAATCCAACTCGTAACCTACCAGAATTCAGATCACGATAGTCGGTAACACTGGCCACGAGGTCATCGAAATTAGACAGCGTTAGCCTTGCCTTGTGAATTATCACCTGGCCCACGGGTGTCACACGTACTCCACGCGGAAGACGTTCGAACAACTTCACCCCGAACTCGCCTTCGACCTCAGCTATACTTCGCGTCAAGGCCGATTGAGTAATGCCTACAGTTTCAGCTGCAAGCGTGATATTTTCGGCGCGTGCCACAGCTACTATGTGTCGCAGCTTTTTTAAATGAATTGACATTTCTTCCCCATTCGTCAAAGTAATACATCGACACCTTAATTGATACGTAACGAATGTCAATGCTACAAAACGCAAAACAGCCTCTGTTGCAGCCTATCAATCTGCTGCCAAACTGCGGTCAAACGAGCTGCCAGCCAGTGATTACTTCAGTTTCAGCCCTCAACGCGGCATTCGCTATACGAATGGCAACCGCATTTTTATGCATTAGTTTTATGTCAGCTAAAGCCTAAAATGGGCAATTAACGATAAGCATCCATTAACAGAGGGTTTAACAGATTGATGTTAAAAGAATCACAAGCTGAACTTGAAGTTGCCAAATCCGAGCTATCTCAATTCAATGCTGCTATGCGCTTCGTCGAAGAGGAAAGTCCTAGGTTAATCGATTCGCTCGGACTTCGTATTGCCCATAATGCGGAGCGGATTGGGGATCGGCCCTGCTTAGGCTTCGAAGGCACTGAAATCTCTTGGAAGCAGTTCAATGAACTAGTAAACCGCCACGCAAATGCTCTCGCATCCACGGGCGTCAAAGAAGGAGATGTTCTTGGCGTCATGATTGAGAATCGCATTGAATTTTGCATTATTTTAGCAGCAGTTAGTAAACTTAAGGCGATTGCCTCTCTTATCAATACCAATTTAACCAGCGCATGGCTCGCTCACAGCATCGAGGTCTGTAACGCCAATTGGCTTATTTATGGCGAAGAAGTGTTATCCGTCGTAGAGGAATATCACAATAGTGACGGTGACGCCTTGAAGTTTATACAGATACCGGATGAAGGAGACCGCGCCTGCCCAAGCTGGTCGATTGATCTTTACAAGAAAGCCGCAACGGCTTCAAGCGAAAACCCTCCAGCAAAACCATTTAAACCATCAGAGCTTGTTCTCTATCTTTTTACATCAGGCACTACAGGAATGCCTAAAGCCGTAAACACTACAAATATTCGCCATCTTGGAGGCGGTATCGCCGCGTGGAAGCTAGCACTACGCTCTACTGAATTGGACCGCTGTTACGTAGTGCTGCCCCTTTACCATGGAACGGCGCTTACTGCTGGTTTTGTTGCCTCTGTATATTCAGGTGGATTTACTTACCTGAAACGCAAATTCTCCGCTGGCCAATTTCTCAGTGATGTGCGCGAACACAATCTCAATTTATTTGTTTATGTCGGCGAGATTTGCCGGTATTTAACTGCCTTGCCCAAGCAGGACAACGATATTAAAAACCCATTGACTACTGTGATGGGAAATGGCCTTAGACCGGAAATCTGGTCGTCATTTAAAGAACGCTTCGGAATTGATCGAGTCTGTGAACTGTATAGTGCAAGCGAAGCAAATGTTAACTTTTTTAATGCATTGAACAAAGACCGAACCGTTGGGTTTCCTTCGAATGAAGTTACCTTAATTGAATACGACATAGATGAGGGCAAGATTCTTCGCGATGAATACGGCCGCTGTATCACGGTAGGCGCAGGCGATACTGGCTTGATGCTCTCTCGGATTTCTGAGAAGGCGGCTTTCCAGGGCTATACGGACTCACAGGCTAACGAAGAAAAAATCGTAAGGGATGCACTAGAAAGTAAGGACCAATGGTTCAATTCAGGAGATTTAATGCGCCAAGTGGACGTTGGCTTCTCCGGCGGCCTACCGCATTATCAATTTGTAGACCGAGTCGGCGACACTTTCCGCTGGAAATCCGAAAATGTATCAACCATGGCTGTCGCGGAACTGCTTCACGAATTTCCGGATATTGAAACGTGTAATGTATACGGAGTCGAAGTTCCCAAAATGGAAGGCAAGGCATGCATGGTTGCGGTCAAACTTATTAACGGTACCACCGAAATGAACTTTGACAACTTCTTACGCCATATAAAAACCAAGTTGCCGGCCTACGCTCGACCATTATTTGTTCGTATTCAAGCGCAACTGGAGACAACCGGTACATTTAAGCTAACCAAAGGAAAGCTACAACGTGAAGGATTTGATCCTGGTCACATTAGAGATCCACTATTGTTCTTCTGCGAAAGATCTGACTCATACATAGCGCTTAATACTGCACTATTCGAAGAAATTTGTAGCGGTAAACGCCGACTTTAACCGAACGTGGAACTCTTACTTTGAAATTTTCTTTTGCTCAGGAACACCTTGATTTTATTGATGAAGTTGACATTTTCCTAAAGGCGCATAAAGATCCTTCGGTTATGAATCCTCAACGGGAAAACATGGCTATGCTGTGTGATACACCGGAAAGAAGGAAATTCATGAAAAAGGTTTCCGCTCAGGGCTGGCTAGGCCTAACATGGCCAACGGAGTACGGCGGAAAAGATATCGATGGCATCTACGAATTCTTACTTAACGAAAAGCTCGCCGGTGTTGGCGCGCCACAAATTGGCAAAGGGGTTGGTTTCGTTGGAAAAACATTAATACGTCACGGCACTACGAAACTGAAGAAAGAATTTCTGCCAAAAATAATTAATGCAGAAATCGAATTTGCAATTGGATACTCCGAACCAAGTGCTGGATCTGACGCCGCGGCAATGCAACTAAAAGCTACGCGAGACGGTGATGGCTGGAGATTTAACGGCCAAAAAGTATTTACTACGTCGGCACACTTCGCCGATTGGTATTGGTTAGCTGCACGTACAGATCCGGACTCCCCCAAACATAAGGGCATAACTCTTTTCCTCGTAGAGATGAACCAACCAGGAATAACCGTTCACCCCATGCCAGCGATGGGCGGCGAGCGTACCAACGTCGTATTTCTTGACGATGTCTACGTTCACGACGACTATCGTATTGGAGACCTGAACTGCGGCTTCCAATACATATCAGAAGCTCTGGACCTTGAACGATTTACTTTATTTACTTTCTCTCCAATTAAGGTACGCCTACTTCAACTACTTGATTATGTGCGCACCCATAACAGAGGAGGAACAAAACTAATTGATGAACCTTGGACCCGGCAGAAACTGGTTTCTTTGATCACCAGGTGTGAAGTGGCTCGCTTGCTTGGGTTACGATTTGTATCCGCAGCACTAAAAAGTGACAAGCCACCAACTTCCGAAGCGTCAATGTACAAGCTCTTCGCCACTGAATTGGCGCAGAGCCTGGCAGACGCGATGATGGATATAGCTTCACCCTCCTCTCAGCTAGAACAAGGTGAAATCGGAGCAGCAATGAACGGGCGCTCGGCGAGTACTTACAATAGCACTGTTGTGGACACCATTGGCGGAGGCACATCCGAAGTTCAACGCAACATTATTGCGAGGCACGAGCTAGGTCTACCTCGCTTGCGTTAATCGCCCTCAAAACGCCTAATGAAAGAGACGCACCATGGATTTAGAATTTTCCGAAAACCAAGTTGCATTAGACAATTTGATTGGCAAGCTTTGCCAACGATATTGTACGACCGAGCACGTCCGCAAGGCCGAAGACGAATCCGGGATGTGCTCTGAACTTTGGCATCACATGCTGGAAGCCGGCACAGCAGGGTTGATTGTCCCTGAGGAGATGGGCGGCCTGGGATTTTCACTCCTAGATGCCACGGTTGCTTATGAGCAACTCGGACGCCACTTAGCCGCGACACCTCACTTTTCCTCCTCAGTAGTTTCTGTTTTGATGCTGACACGGGCGACTAATTCGGAAGCTGCCACCACATGCCTTGAAAATATCGCGAATGGATCAACCGTCGTCTCGCCAGCATGGCTGGAGCCTGATGGAGGTTTTTCAATACTGGATGTCAACTTGCAAGCCACCCCGGTAACAGGCGGATATCTTTTGAACGGTGTAAAAGTGCATGTCCCTTACGTCGTTATAGCAAATAAATTCCTTGTCCTCGCTCGGACTTCTGAAGACAATCATTCCCTAAAGCTATTTCTAGTAGAAGGTGATAGTAAAGGTCTACAAAAAGGAAAAAGCGCAAACCTTGCAGGTGACGCGCAAGGACGGCTTGTACTGAGAGACGTTTTTGTTAGTAACTCCGATAGTATTACTCCCACGGAAGACGGAGGAGAAATATGGAATGAGGCTCTAAATGAGGCCGTTATTCTTGATGCCGCATACGCCGCAGGCCTCGCAGACCGAGCACTTGAAATTACTGTTGATTACGCAAAAGAACGCGAACAATTCGGTACACCCATCGGCGCGTTTCAAGCAATCAGCCACCCTCTAGTAAACAACAAGGTATCTATTAACGGAGCAAAGGCGCTAATATATGAAGCAGCCTGGGCTCACTCCGCGGGGGAGTCCTACCGTGCGCTTGCCATGATGGCTGCCCTTTTCGCAAAGAATACGGCACGCGAAGTGACAGCTCGAGCCGAGCAGGTTCACGGCGGTATTGGTTTCACAATCGAGTACGACATCCAGCTGTTTTATCGTCGCGCTAAACAAATGCAGGTTAATTGGTACGATAAACGCACCCTCGAGTCCACCATCGCCCAATTAACATTTGACGAAGGTGAAGCTTGGTCAGGCCCCGACCCCTTCGAACCGGATAGCAACACAATCTCCGCCTTATCCTCATAAGAATCTAATAAAGAGAGACCCCATGAAAGAAGTAATAGTAGAATCCAACGGCCCAGTGCTATCGGTTATTATCAACCGACCTGAAAAACTAAACTCGATCAACTTCCCGATGTTCGAATTTATACACGACACAATTCAAAAGGCTGCGGACGATGACAATGTTCGAGTGGTATATATTGGCTCTGTAGGAAAAGTCTTCTCCGCGGGTGCAGACCTAGAGGCCGATGCAAGCGATATTGAAGCACTCGGAAGTTACAATCCAGTAACAAAATTCGTGCAACTAATGGTTGACTTTAAGAAGCCTATTGTAGCCGGAGTTCCTGGAATGGCGGTCGGAATTGGCACTACGATGCTATTTCACTGTGACCTAGTATATGCCTCTACTTCCGCCACTTTTCTCACTCCTTTCACTTCTTTGGCACTAGTTCCTGAAGCAGGTTCATCCTACTTGCTACCAAGGATGGCAGGCCATCAAACGGCGGCTGAGCTACTACTTTTGGGGTCAAAAATTTCCGCAGGTCGCGCAAAAGAAATGGGGTTTGTGACCGAAGTTGTTGAACCGGAGATCCTTAATGAAACGGCAATTGCGGCCTGCATAAAATTAGCGAGCATTCCTCCAACTTCAATGCAACGATCAAAAGAATTAATGCGCCAGCATTACAGGAAACCCATGAAATCGCATATGGAATTGGAACGAAATCAATTTATTGAACAGCTCGGTACCGATGAATTTAAAGGGGCGTGGGCCAAAGCTTTTTCATCTCGCAAGAAACGCAGCTAGCAACAGATTATTGCAAAAATAAAAAAGGTAAGCATGAAAATTTTCCCAAAATCTGCAGATGAAATCGAAAAGATGCGTGTCGCTGGCCGAATGGCTGCTGAGGTTCTCGAGATGATTGGGCACTACATCCAGCCTGGTGTCACAACGGCAGAGATTGATCGACTATGCCACGAGCACATTGTCAACGTACAGAATGCATACCCATCAGCTCTAAACTATCGAGGTTTTCCAAAAGCTGTTTGCACTTCCGTGAATCAGGTTGTATGCCATGGCATCCCCTCTGAAAAAAAAGTGCTCAAACACGGAGACATAATCAACATAGATGTCGCCGTGACCTTCAACGAATATTTTGGTGATACCAGTAAAATGTTTCAGGTTGGCAATACCGCTGTGCATTCTCACCGACTCTGTAAAGTTACACAAGAATGCCTGTACAAAGCGATTGACATTATCCGACCGGGCGTGCGTTTGGGCGATGTTGGAGACATTATCCAGACACACGCAGAAAGGAATTATTACTCCGTGGTTCGTGAGTACTGTGGCCACGGTATTGGCCGAGTCTTCCATGAGGATCCACAGGTCATGCACGTCGGCAAGCCTAGTACCGGTCTAGTACTAGAGGAAGGCATGACTTTCACCATAGAACCAATGATTAACGCTGGAAAGGCTCAGACAAAGTTAAAAAAGGACGGCTGGACCGTTGAGACGCGCGACGGGCGTAACTCTGCCCAGTGGGAGCATACCCTAGTTGTTACCAGCGACGGAGTTGAGGTTTTAACTGCTAGAAAAGACGAATCTTTCTAGAATTTTGGGGTTTTAGGTTCCATAGTAGTTGTCGGCATCTCACTGTAATGCATTGAGATGCCGAAACAAGCTCAAACTACCAAATTTAACATCAAGATGCCTCTTTTAAAGCCAGAAAGTCTGGATTCCAAAACTCTGCGTCGATGCGCCAAGGGTTAGCCTCTTTCGAGCCAGGTACAGCCACTCTCACCACGCCCTTAGAGCAAGGTTTGCCGTCTACTGACATGACTATAGCGATGTCCACCCAGCCAAAATCCATTTGCGTGTCATGCGACCTAACAACTTCACCAGAAAACCGCAATTTATCTCCAGGAAAAACAGGGGTTAGCATACTAAATCGGATCTTTCCCAGACGCCCCATAACACCTGTCCAATCTGTAATATACCGCTCGATCATTGCTGCGTTATGATTGGTGTTAAGAAAAATGTCACGTGTGCCATTACGCTCTTCAGCAAAAACTTTGTCATGGTGTTGTGGTTGCCAATCGCGACTTGCGAGCGCACCAAGAATAACCAACGTCGTTGTAATATCAATTTCAAGTTTGGGTAGAGAATCCCCAACGGTGATTTGAGTAAATAAAATTCCTTCATTCGTCATTTTGAATTTTCCTATAACCGAGTCCAGTATATCGATCAATAGCGCAACGTTCTCCAGCCAGATTTTCAATCACAACATCAATCACCCAAAATCGACCAAGACCAAGCTTAACTTGCTTTTCCTCGCTAACTGAACGAAGCGTTTGGTAGGTGCGCAAACGCTCTCCTGTACGAACTGGCGTAAACATGGTGAGTTCATTATCTACCATAACACCCTCGGGAACGCCAAACCGTTCTTTCAAGTCGAAGTGTAATTTGAGGGCCCGTGCATTGTCATTGACTGTGGGAGACCAAAAATGCGGACGCAGCCAAGCCGACACCGATGATGGAGGCGCGATGCAAGCACCTACTATTGCCTCCGCAACCGATTCGTCCCAAAACAGCGGATTGACGTTGTAAGACGCAGCGCAAATAGATCGTATTGAAGTAGAGTCAACCACAATGTCTGACTCAAACTCATAATATTTTTTCCCCATCATATCCGCAACAATTGATTGCGAAGATTGTTGCTCTTTTGTATTTGTTATCACCTTAACTCCAATATTAATCAGGTAGATGCCAAGTAGCCCAATGCACTCCCAGCATTATCTATTGTCACTTAAACGAGCGATCATTTACCAATAGAGTAGACACCGGCAAATATACGTTTCTCGAATACCAACACCTGAGATTGCAAAAATGTAATGCTAGGAAAAATACACAACGCAGAAATTTACCGACAACGCGCCGGTAAAAATCCAGTCATTTATGGTGAGAATACTCAATCTATCGGCTATGGGGTCAAGCAAATTTGACTAATAATCAGAAGTTTCTCCAAGTGACCGACAACCCATAAGTTCTTGGTAAGGCTGGCTGCCGGACCGACCCAATCCCAGGGTTGTAGAAAACGTGGGCAAGCCATTCTTCGTCAAATACGTTATTAACCCAAGCGGCGACTTCCCAATCTCCTTCGGGAGTAGTGTAACCAAAACGGAGGTTAGTGAGATCGTAATCAGACCTTACGCTCGTCTCTTGGTTCTGGATATCGCTTTGAGCCTCCCCTTGATAAATATACTCATAACGCACACTAGCCTCACCACCATTGGATATCGTAGTTTCATAAAGTGCGACAAGGTTGTACGCTTTTTCTGGCGCGTTGACTAACTGATTGCCATTAAAAGGCGCTAGCTCAGGCGGCAGGTTGTCATACTCACTGTCTAGATACGCGTAATTCGCAAGCAACTGTAATTCCTCGGAAGCAGCCCAAGCCAACTCTAATTCGAGGCCTTGAATGAGAGCTTCGCCAGCATTTACCGTTGAGACAGGACATATTACGCAGTCACCAGTTTCAACGCTGGCCTGCACCTGAAGGTCGTTATAGTCTGTACGGAACAAAGCACCATTCAAACGTACGGTATTGTCGAACAGCATGGTTTTCAGACCCAACTCGTAATTGGTAGCGTTCTCTTCATCAAATGGAGTCTCTGCAGCCACCGCGCTAGTCGCGAGACTGCGCCAACCACCGCTTTTGAAGCCTGTTGCGATACTCAAATAAACCATAGAATCTTCAGTAGTGTGATAATTTGCAACGGCCTTATACGTTGGGTTTGTCCAGCTCTCTTCTGCCTCAATGTTGAAATTGCCTATAAACAACTGCGCCTGCCCAATGCCAAAAGAACTGTAGTCCTTTTCTTCTTCGGTATAACGTGCACCAAATGTGAGATCTAGGCGATCACTGGCCGACCATGTAAGCTCACCAAATACCGCAAAACTGTCCGTTTCATTATGCTGATCAGCCGAATCAAACAAAGTCTGCCCCACTAGGAAGGACGGGACGCCCAAAGCATCTGGGGCGCCGGGGCCTAGAGGAAATTCCCCTCCTTCAATACGGTGCGTCTGTTCATTAAAGTAATAGAGCCCTGTCTGCCAAGTAAGAGACTCACTACCACCACTGAGGCGTAACTCCTGACTGAACATTTCGTTATCTTCATCGGTAAACACGAGAATACCTAGTACAGGGAACGTTTGAATACTCGTGCCAATCATGTTGTTAAGTCCATTCTCCTTGTTTTTTCTATGGGCAGTAATTGATGTAAACGTTGACTCACCAAGATCCCAATTAAGCTCAATTGATGCCCCAGAGCTTTCCATTTCCTGAAATCCAGAACTCTCGAGAAAAGTTTCGTGAAAGTCGATCGGTGCTTGCAGGTTAGCGAAAAAATTCATGGGTTCGCCTGCGAAAGAAGCATCAGGCCACAACTGAGAGTTAATGCCTACTCCATCACGAACATCTCTGCCGTAGTCAACTGAGAACTTAACGTCCACGGTGTCAGACACCTGCCAAGTCAGCTGACCACGGACGCTTTGCGCATCAATTTCACCCGTGTCAGCATCGGAGCTAAGTACACTGCCCATGTAATCGCCACGCTTTCTTGTACCGACAGTAAGCTTACCCGCTACATCATCACTTAGAGGACCACTTAAAAAAGCACTGATATCCTGGGTACCAAAATTACCGACACCTGCTTTTAAAGACGCTTGTATGTCATCCTTACTGGGTGCACGAGTCTTCATGTTAACAACACCAGCCGCCGCGTTCTTACCCCACAGCGTTCCCTGCGCGCCACGCAAAACTTCAACTGAAGCCAAGTCAAACAATTGAGTATTCATCGCAGAAGCACGGTTAATGTATATACCATCAATAAACATGGCGACTGACGGCTCACCGCCACCTGCGCCGCGCTCATTAGAACCAATCCCACGGATATACAGACGAGGTGCAGCGGCGGTAAAAGACCCCATTGTAAAGCCCGGCGTACGTTGGCTAATATCACCAACATCTGTTATGCCTGCCTGCTCTATTGTCCGTTGGTCCATAGCAGTTACAGCGATAGGTACATCTTGCAAGCTCTCAGATCGCTTGGTTGCAGTTACTATTATCTCTTCCAGCTCGAATGCGTGTATAGCTGTTGAAAAAGTGACCGCTGCGGTAATCGCTGCGGTAAGTGTCCGTATATTCCACTTATTTACACTAGTTCTACTCATCTTAACCCTCCATCGGGTAATATTTATTAGTATTCATGGCAGCGCTTGGGATCCATTATCCCTTCTCCCATTCTATTAAAGGTCATTATCCGTACGATATACTAATGACATTGTTGATGCTTGGCATTCCGTAAACGTATCAAGGTTTGAATAAGCCACCTGCAGCCCTCACTCGAACCACTTTTTTATCGCTAGCGAACTCCAACTAACAATTCCATTGGCGAATTTCGCCATTCCGTCCATGAATCTGAGCGGGAAAACAACAGCTACGCAGCTTGCGTTTAACGATGAATACGTTTTACATAAGTATATGTCGCCAGTGAAATAATGTTCTTTTCAGGCAACATTTCACCACTGTTTTTTCAGAATTTATCCCTTTCGCTTTTATTGGAATCATTGAAATGAGCCAAGTGAACACCGTAACGGGCGCTTTAGATAATCAACAACTTGGCCGAACGCTGATGCACGAACACATTCTCATCGGCTATCCAGGCTGGTATTTAGACAAGAGACAACCCACCTATAATCGCAATGAAGCGATGGCCAGGGTTATAGATGCGTTCAATCAGATTAAAGACTTCGGTGTGGAGACCGTAGTTGACCCTTGCCCTTCAGATATGGGGAGAGATCCAATTTTTTACGCCGAACTCTCCGTTAAAACTGGAGTCAACGTAATTTGCGCAACCGGCGTATATTACGAAAGTATTGGAGGGAACTTCACGTTTCGTCACCTAGAGCAGGAAGCCATTACCGAGATATATATTCGGGAAATTGAAGACGGCATTAGCGACACTGGAGTAAAACCGGGTCTGATAAAGATTGCCACGGGACGCGGAAAAGTCACTGACTATGAACGAAAGGTTATATCCGCCGCTGCAGATGCGGCGAAATACACCGGCGTACCGATCTTAACACATACTGAAAAATGCACGTGTGGTCACGATCAAATCGACATTGTAACAAACGCAGGGGTTGCAGCTTCACGAATGCTCATCGGACATTCAGATGGAACGGCTGACTTAAACCACCAAATTCTATTAGCAGAACGCGGCGTATACGTTGGCTTTGATCGCTTCGGACTGGAAACCGAAATCTCCGACGACATAAGAATGACAAATCTCTGCGCAATGATTGATGCCGGTTATTTAGACCAACTTGTAATGTCCCATGATTATACAAGTTGTTGGAAAGGGGGCATTCCCGGCCAAGCCCCAGGAACTTATTTGGAAAAAATTCTACCGAACTGGCGTATGACTCACATTTTTGAAAATATTTTGCCGGCCCTAAAAAGTAGAGGAATGAAGGATGAGGACTTTGACGTTATATTTCGTCAGAATCCAAGCCGATTTTTTGATCATGATGTTAGTTGCAATCATGAATAACGTTACTAAGGAGCCGAAATTGAAAAATACACTGAGAGAAATGATTCAGCGAAACGCGAAGTATTATGGCGATCGGCTTGCCTTTAAGTGCGATGGGGATAGTGTTACACACAGTGAATTCTACGAACAATCTCTTCAGCTTGCCCGCGCACTTTCTGCTTCTGGGGCCAAGCACCAAGACCGCATATCTATCCTTTCAATGAATTCACTTAGGTATTTCATTGTCTATGGCGCCTGTGAACTTTCGGGCCTCATCACATCAACAGTTAACTTTCGTCTCGCCCCCATGGAAGTAAGACAAATTCTCCAAGATGCGTCTCCGAGCGTATTATTTATTGAATCAGATTTCATAGAAACCATTGAAACGATTCGCCCAGAACTTTCTGGCATTAAACATTTTGTAATCACTGATGGGAATGTACCCGACTGGGCTATTAGCTGGGAAGATTTTGTTAGCACTGTTGGCGAAGAGCAAGTCACAGAGCCTAGCGAAGACGACATTTGCTACCTCATCTATACTAGCGGAACAACGGGAAAGCCGAAAGGCTGCATGCTTGAGCATAGAGCCGAAACCGAGATGGCCCAGACGCTTGCGACCTGTATGGGGGTCGGCGCTCATGACAAAACACTTCTGATGATGCCCTTATTTCACATTGGCGCTAAAGCTATCGCCCTCGCACAACAGTGGGTCGGCGGATCGGTCATTCTACAACGCGCATTCAACCCAATAGAAGTTCTTTCCGCCATTGATCGTGAGAGAGTAACAGCTACACATATGGCGCCAGTCCTTATTCAGGAAATGCTTGAAGTACCTGATTTTCAAAGCTACAACATCAGTAGTTTACGTATGCTAATCTACTCAGCCGCAGCTATGCCTACGCCATTATTAAAAAGGGCGCTAGATAATTTTGGCCCGATATTTTTGCAAATGTACGGCCAGACGGAAGGCATTGCTACCATGCTACCAATTAGCGCTCATCAAATAAACAATGACTCAGGCGCGCAGCGACGACTCGGTTCAGTCGGGCACCCTTTTATTGGAATGGATATAACTATCCGCGATGAGAACAACAATGCTCTTCCAGATAACGAAGCCGGTGAGATCTGTTTGCGAGGGAAAATGCTCATGAGGGGCTACTGGAATAATATGCCAGCAACACTGGAAACCCTATCCGGCGGTTGGCTTCATACCGGCGATGTTGGAAAAATCGACGACGATGGATATATACACCTAGTAGATAGAAAAAAAGACGTCATAATTTCCGGAGGAGAAAATATCTATTCACGTGAAGTTGAAGATGCAATCTTGATCCATCCAAATGTATATCAGGCGGCGGTCATAGCCAAACCAGATGATAAATGGGGGGAGTCCGTCTGCGCAGTGGTTTCACTACGGGAAGGAAAAGCAATGAGCGACGAACAACTGAAAGTGCACTGTCAACAGCAAATTGCTCGCTATAAGGCTCCGAAAACGGTCGTATTTGTCGACGAGTTACCGCTAATGCCAAATGGAAAAATTAATAAACTACTATTACGGGGAAAATATGGTAAGTCATAAATAAAAAATATGCACCATATTTAACTTACGTATCTTGCCCAAAAAGCGTCACCCCGCCATGCCTGTATATTATACCTAAGGAGTATTTTGGTATTCAAATTCCGCATGAGTGAAAGGGGCGCTCACGTGGTAGCTTGTGGTTGAAATAGCACTGCTGCCCTGCCGCAAGATGCCAAAATCCGACTCCCTAAAAGAGACCATTACCATGCATTTCAAGCTCCAAAATTCTACACCGTCCTGGTACTACGGCTGGAATATTGTCGCCATTACCATGGTTCTTCAGGCTACAACGTACGGTCTGGTGATCTATAGTTTCTCCTTTTGGGTTGCCCCTTTTAGAGAAGAATTCAATATCAGTGCTAACTATGTAATGGTCGCGGCGATTATGATTAATCTCGCAAAAGCGGCTTATGCACCTTTTTTGGGCAAGGCCATGGACAGTTATTCTATCCGCACCTTAGTCGCTATTGGCGTCCTTATATTTTGTGTAGGAATGTATCTTGCGTCCCTAGCTACAGCATTTTTTCAGATAATTTTGATTTACAGCACTTTTTTAGCCATAGCTTTAGTTTTTGCGGGTATTCAAGGGGCTCAGACACTAACTGCAAAGTGGTTTAACCAAAAACGAGGACTTGCGCTTGGAATTTCGGCAATGGGCACTGGCATTGGAGGCTTCTTTTTTCCCCCCATCGTCACTCAATTGGTCTCTGAATTTGGCTGGAGAGACACCCACGTCATAATAGCGATAGCGGTTTTTATAGTCCTACTACCATCGGTACTATTTATCATCCGAAACCCTTCGGAAAACGATGTAGAAGACTCAGAAGGAAAACATACTCGAGCAACAACCCAATCACCAAAAAATGAAAAAGACAAAATCTCTACACTCGCACAAAATTCAAACACTTTATCCACAATTGAAATTCTTAGAAGCAAAAACTACTGGATTGTTGCGGGTAGTTTCTTTTCACTCAACTTTGCTTTTGCTAGCGTCCAGTACAATATCGCGCCTATCGCTAGAGATATTGGTATTCAGGCAAACCAAGCCGCGTATTTTATGTCAGCCATGGCAGGAGCGATGATATTGGGAAAAATGTTATTTGGATCACTATCGGATAAAGTAGAACCTCGTTTCTTGTTCCTCAGCGTATTTTCAGTTATGAGCTCCGGAGTGTTTATCATTCCAATATCGAATGACTATTATTCAATGTTATCGGGTGTAATGTTGATGGGTTTCGCCGCCGGAGGTGGCATCCCAATCGCAGGGTCAATGATAGCCTCTCGATTTGGAAGCGAAAATTTTGGGCAGGTTATGGGCTTGCTTATGCCCGCCGCATTGATTGCGATTGCAGGGCCAACCTATTCTAGCTGGATACGATCTGTGACTGACAGCTTTGATATTGCCATGTACTCAACTTTAGTATTTATCATTCCAACGGCTATCTTTCTCAACATACTAGACAGCCCCAAAAGCCCCGTCGCCTTAAAAAACCCTACCTATTAAACAGGCATTTTACAATATGAGCACTTCCAGTAAACCACTTTCGGGTATCCGAGTTCTAGATCTTGGCCGTTTCGTCGCCGCACCGTATTGCGGGATGCTTCTCGCAGACTTTGGCGCCGAGGTTATTCGTATCGAAAAGCCTGGAGGTGACGGCGATCGCACCGCTGGTGTAACAATGAGTAACGGCGAGAATTTTGGCTTTCAAACTTACGCCCGTAACAAGAAAGGGTTTACCCTAGACCTGTTTCGTAAAGACAATGAAAAGGCTGTAAAGATTTTGCATGACCTGATTTGTACCGCGGATGTATTCCTGCACAACTTCAGCCCAAGCGCCATTAAGCACTTTAAACTCGACTATGAATCTATCAAAGCGGTTAAGCCCGACATTATTTACGCTGGCATTTCCAGCTTTGGCTCAGAAGGGCCTTATGCGGATCGCAGCGGTTTTGACCAGGTGATACAATTTTTTGCCGGCCCAGCGTCTATAACGGGTACCGAAGATACTCAACCTATGCGTTCCGTTGTACCCTGGATAGATTACAGCACCGGTATACTCACCTCAACCGGAATTCTGACTGCATTGCGACATAGAGATGCAACTGGAGAGGGCCAATGTGTCGATGCCGCATTAATGAGTACAGCCGTAAGTTTTATGGCTCCATTCATATCTGAACACGCCATGCTGGGCATTGAACGGCCAAGAGTGGGCAACCGAGTTCAGTTTGTTGCTCCCACTGACCTCTACGAGTGTAAGGACGGTCTTATTTATATCGCCACCCCCTTGTTTAGCTTATTCCACTCACTGATGAATGCAATTGGCCATCCTGAGCTGATCGATGACCCTCGTTGTGCCACGGATGAGTTATGTTACGAAAACAGAGAAGAGATAGACGCCTATGTTGTCAACTGGGCGAAAGACCACACCATTGAAGAAATATCCAAAGCACTGGAGGAAGTACGAGTTCCATTTGGAGTCTATCGCAGATACACCGAAGTTGCCGACGACCCTCACGTGCAGGATTGCAAGCTCATCGATACTGTAGATTTGGAAGTCCCTGACTTGAAACCAGTTCTTATCTCCGGTGTTCCTATTAAGCTTTCGAAAACACCAGGTGAAATTCTTCGACGCCCGCCAAAAATTGGCGAACATACAACAGAGATTTTGAAGGCGTTAAATTACGACAGCGAGACCATTCAGAATTTGAGGAAGAATATGATAATCTAACCTAACGATCAAAAATCGCCGTTCATAATTACTCACGCGGAAGGACCCAACTCCTGCAATCTACTCCTCTTTTATTCCAATATTCTCCGCCCCTTGTTAAGAAGGGGCTACTGACTCTCGAAGTTACAGCTGATTAAAAAGCATTCTGAAAATGCATAGGTAGCTACACGGACTCCATTGGTCCATCATTAGATATGATGGGAAGATCAGAGCGCGATGAATTATGAGATTTTATTCATTCGCCCTTAATCTTACCTTGGGAGTTTATAATAATGAAAATGAACAAGAACACCAACGGATTTCTTAGCACAGCTACACTTCTTGGATTAGGACTCGCTGGAACATCGACACCGGCCATCGCAGAGGTATCTGTTATGGAAGAAATTGTCGTTAGCGCACGACAGCGCGAAGAATCCTTACAAGATATACCTATAATTGTAACCGCATTTACCAAGGCCCAAATTGATAGTTATGCCATAAACAGCATTAACGATCTCAGCGCGATGGTCCCCGGCTTCCTTGCCACCGATACCTCATCATCCGCGCCACAAGGCATTATCGGCCTTCGCGGAATTTCGACGGGAGCCACGGCAACCGGGAGCGATCAGGCTGTCGCGATTAATATAGATGGCGTCCAGATTGAACACGCCAA
>Ga0105352_1000790_pt1 | contig 18156 bp, 13 predicted proteins | sample EN8Hudsemesocosm_FD_83507 | JGI IMG/M metagenome (GOLD analysis project Ga0105352, IMG submission 83507) | Methane-oxidizing microbial communities from mesocosms in the Hudson Canyon - EN8B Hudson Canyon | ecosystem: Environmental > Aquatic > Marine > Cold seeps | place: Hudson Canyon...
CTAAAACTGGCCATTGGACTTCGGGCAAAGCCGCTGAAGAATTAAAAATAGCCATTACTAATGAAATCGTTGAGCTATTAACAGGGGTAACACAATTAAAAATAAAAGGTAACTCACGCGCATTAAAACCTGCCGATATTGCGATTTTGGTGCGCACTAATGCCCATGCAAAACTGTATCAAGATTGCTTAAAAGAAGCCGGCATTCCTGCGGTATTAAATAGTAGTGAGTCGGTTTTTAATAGTGCCGAAGCGAGCGATTTACATATCCTAATGCAGGCTTTAGCTCAACCCAGCGATATGGCTTTACTCAAACAAGCCCTGACTTTATCGTGGTTTGCCTTAGATGGACAAGCCTTACATCAATTACTCAGTGACGAAGTACAATTAGGCGCTTGGCTGAATCGCTTTCAAGATTACCATATACTGTGGCAAAAAAATGGTTTTATGGCGATGATGCTGCGTCTTTTCAGCCAAGAAAATGTCCGCGTGCATATCGCCAAAACCCAAAATGCCGAAAGACAAATCACCAACCTGCATCATTTACTGGAGTTAATTCAACAAGCCAGCCTTGATGATCATTTAGGTATCCATAAAACTATCTCGTGGTTACGCACTGCAATCACCGAAGAAAATGCCGGTGATGAACAACAACTGCGTTTAGAAAGTGATGCCGATGCGGTAAAAATTGTCACCATGCACCGCTCTAAAGGTTTGGAATATCCTATCGTATTCTGCCCTTATCTTTGGTATCGCCGCGATAAATTAGCCGGTGAAAAACATTTAATCACCTGCCATGCGCAAGGTGAAATGATTGCCGATTTAGGCTCTGATCAATTTGAGCTACATCGAAAAATTGCCATACAAGAAGAACTTGCCGAAGATTTGCGCATTTTATATGTGGCACTGACACGCGCGAAATATCGTTGCTATCTTCCATGGATTAATGAACGCGGTACAAGTAAGCCTAATCAATCTGCATTCGCGTATTTATTAAGTGGTGAAAAATCATTTGCTGAAATGAGTTTTGCCGAACAACAAGCGAGCTTAGAACAATTAGTCACGGATTACCCAGCGAGTTTTAGTTATCAGTTAATCGATAATGAAAACGCATTACAAGGCAGCTACCAGGAAACCAAAGCGGAACAAAATTTATCCGCACACACGCAAAAACGCTATTTATACAGCACTTGGCAAATGAGCAGTTATACCGCTTTATCGTATTTAAGCCTGCATGACGCGCCTGAATTACCTTTAGATAAAGCCGAAGAAACTAGCGACCTTACTCAACGCACACAGCAAGAACCTTTAACCTTAGCCAAAGGGGCACATACCGGTAATGTATTGCATGACTTATTAGAAAATATTCCCTTTAGCAAATTAGCCTTGCGCGAAGATATAAGTGAGCGACGCGATAACACCTGCCAGCGCTACGGCTTAAAAGTAGAGCAGCCAGAAATCATTGATGAGCTACTTTATCAAACAGTAAATACCCCACTTGCATTTGATGATGCAGAATTTACGCTGGCCAATCTTGATGAACAATTCTGTCTCAAAGAGATGCCGTTTTATTTAACTCTGGCTGATTTTTCCACTGAAGAAATTAATTTCCTTCTGCAAGACAGCCCAACCTATCAAGCTTTGTCAGAGAAACAAATGCAAGGCTATATGACTGGTTTTATCGATTTGATTTTCGTTCACCAAGGGCGCTATTATGTCTTGGATTATAAAAGTAATAGCTTGCCAGATTACCAGCCTGAAACTTTGATACATGCCATGCGTGAACATAATTATGGCCTGCAATACTGGATTTATAGCGTCGTTTTACATCTCTATTTGCAAAAGCGTTTACCCGATTATCAGTTTGGCGAACATTTTGGTGGCGTGCGCTATTTATTCCTACGAGGTATGCAAGCCGATCAAGCAATGAGTGGTGTATTTAGCGATCTACCCGATGAAGAGCTATTGAATGAATTAGCTGATATATTTACAACAGCCTCGTAGGCCGGACTGAAGTCCGCTTGTATGCCATCCTTTAATTTAACTCACTACGGTCGAATATATGTCCCATAAAAAATCAAGACTGCTACTTTTATCTCTGCCCTTATTGTTATCTAGCTGTGCTCAGCATAATCAAGACATCACCGATGTCCAGCATTCTGTAGCAAGCGACACACAAAAAGAACTGTATATTCTGCCTGGTTTAGATCATGGCTTAGTACAGTCTCCCATCAATATTTACTCTTTCAAAGAGCGTGAAAGCAATCATCATAAAATCACCTTCCACTTTCAAGATGAAATCAAAGCCATCGAGAATCTAGGTCATACCGTGCAGCTCGATTTTGCTCAAGGTAGCACGATTGATTATGAAGATTTAACTTATAGTTTTAAACAAATGCATTTTCACACGCCCTCGGAACACCTTATTGATGGCGTCACTTATCCCATGGAAATGCATATAGTGACTAATGTACCGCCAAAAAATAGCACAGAAAAACCATGCTATTTAGTGATTGGGGTGTTATTTAAAATGGGACAAACTAATCAATTTTTAGATGAATTTATTAATCTTATTCCTAAAAAGGCACATAGTATTGCTCCCTTAAATCCTGGATCTGTAAAACTACATGATTTATTCCCAGATGATGAAGAGACGAATGTGGAGAACTTTTATCATTACCGCGGCTCACTAACGACCGCTCCCTACACTGAAGCGGTAGAATGGTTTGTACTAAAACATATCATCGAAGCTTCACCCGAACAAATTGAAAAAATCAGCGCAATAGAAGGAAATAATGCCCGCCATATCCAAGGTGTCTTTGGCCGCTCGATTGATTAATCTTTATCTATAAAAGCTACAAACCTGTACGTATAGTTATTGTTGTCCACTCAACCGTAGGTAGGCTTAGTTCGCTAATGTTAGCAATACAACATACAAGCGGACTGAAGTCCGCCCTACTTTTTCAATGTTCCACGTGAAACATTCCCTACCTCGCCATCTTGAAAAACTACTCCCCACGCTTAAACCAAGGAAACGGAGCGATAGCACAATAAAATTCAATCAGACCTTCACCCTAATCGAAACTCAAGCCAGTCAATCATAATATTATGGTATGCTAAACTTCTTTTAGATTTATCTACTCCTCCACCTCAGGTCTAATAATGAAAATAATACGCTTTATATTAATTGTCGTTTTAACCGGTTATTTACTTTTTTCAATATCCAATTTGCTGGGTATTAATGACGAAAATGATCCTATTGCTGTTCAACCTGGAGCCTCCAAGGACTATGTAAAAGTTTCTAGCATCTTGCAGAATAAATGCGTCGATTGCCATTCCCCAGGTATGACTAGAATGCCAATCTATTCTGAATTGCCTATTGCCAAACAACTTATGGATAATGATATTCAGCAAGGTAGCGCACGCTTTAACTTAAGTCCGAAGATATATAGTGGCGAAGAGGCTTTCACACCTCTGATGCTGGCTAGGTTAGAGCATGTTATTAGCAATAATAAAATGCCGCCCGCTAAGTATCTTGCTATGCATTGGAATGGCAGCTTAAGTGCTGATGAAAAACAAACGCTACTTACATGGATCGCTAATGAACGAAGCCGGAACCCATGGAGTAATGAATCCGCAGAAAATCATAAAGGCGAGGCGATTCAGCCCCTACCTTTAAGTGTTGAATTGAACCCTGAAAAAGTTGCTCTGGGTAATCAATTGTTTCACGATACATTACTTTCTGGGGACAACACTTTGTCCTGCGCATCTTGTCATGCTTTAAATAAAGGCGGAACCGATCAAGCTCAAGTGGCTACAGGGATTCGAGGCCAACAAGGCCCTATTAACTCACCTACTGTGTATAACGCCATGTACAACTTGGCTCAATTCTGGGATGGTCGTGCTAAAGATCTTCAAGCACAAGCTGCAGGTCCTGTCGCCAATCCGATTGAAATGGGTGCGGATTGGGATAAAGTGATCACTAAATTAAATCAAGCTAGTGATTACACCAGTGCTTTTAGCAAGCTCTATCCTGAACAAGGCCTAACGCAAACAACCGTGACTGATGCTATTGCTGTTTTTGAAGAGTCATTAATAACACCTAACTCACGTTTTGACCAATACCTACGTGGTGATGAAACAGTGTTAAATCACGATGAAAAAGCAGGTTATGAATTATTTAAAAATAACTGCACTTCCTGTCATTTTGGGCCTGCACTGGGTGGTTTATCTTATGAAAAAATGGGGGTTAAAGAAGATTATTTTGCAATGCGCGGTGGTGATTTAACAGAAGTTGATAATGGCCGATTTAATGTCACCAAAAATGAAATTGATCGTCATGCCTTTAAGGTTCCCGTACTGCGTAACGTAGAATTAACTTACCCTTACTTTCATGATGGATCAGTTAATGAGTTATCCGAGGCTGTTCGTATTATGGGCGTCACTCAGCTAGGAAAGCATTTCAGTGAAGATGATATTCAAAAAATGGTGTCTTTTCTGAAAACCTTAACAGGTAACTACAATGGCATATCCTTGTCCATTTTAAAACAGTAAGCCTAAGGAGCGAGAATTCAACTTACAAAAAAGGGCTTTTAGAGAATACTCTAAAAGCCCTTTTTATTTCCAAATGGCGATGAATTAATTTAATTCGTCATCTCTCCAAAACTTTGTACCTTGAATAGTTGCTTGTGCTGCTAAACCGTTTTTTGTAATTTGGTATAAATGAATACCAGGGCTAACTTCTATTGCTATAGCAATAGCCCCACCATCAGCCTTATACTTTGCCGCTGCATCCGCTTGGCCTTCAACGTTCCAACCATGCTTAACAAAACGATCAAAAACAGCCTTATTATCAAAAACAAAAATACCGCGGAAATCCTTAATTCCTAAGCCGACACCAAAACCCGCAGAAAACATTTTCATATAGGTATTTTTTCCCGTTTTATTATTATGTGCTACGCCATAACCTTGCCCAGTAGAAACCAATAATATGTTAATTCCCATATTATCAAACACAGCATAACCATATCCACTTCCAACATGCCCTCTAGCACTAGGCGCTATCTTATATAAATCGGCTAAATCTGTACTACGCATCTTATGAATTGCGCTAATTTTATCCGCTTTAGTGTTCCCTTTAGCGCCGGCACAACCGTTTAAAATAAGTAGCGCAGAAACCATTGCGATTAATGCGACAAAAGGTTTTAATTTATTCATGTATTACTCCAAAAAGCATAGATTTAATGTTAGATTAGATAGTCTATAATGATTGACTAATAAATGCTAGGTTTATGACTATCATGTCTACAAAATAAAAACTGTATCTAGTACTACGCTTAACTAATAATTTTTTAAATTGAGAGGTGAACTAATGAATGTAAGTAATCAACAGGAAGATACGCTATTAACCAATAGAGTGATTGAAATAGCGATTCGGCTGGCTCTAATTTTTTTAATTATTACATTGTGCTTCCAAATTATTAAACCTTTTACGATCCCTGTACTCTGGGGCATTATTATTGCGGTAGCGATTTTCCCACTTTATAACAAATTGACACTACAGCTCGGTGGGCATAATAAATTAGCAGCGACACTGTACACACTTTTTGCATTGTCCTTATTAATTGGCCCAACATTAATTATTTCAGAGTCAATAGTAGACACATCATCTCATCTTGCACAAAGCTTTAAAGAAGGAAACTTAGTTATTCCTCCACCGAACAAAAGTGTCAATGAATGGCCTTTAGTTGGTGAAAAAATTTATGATGTATGGAATCAAGCTTCCATTAATATTGAAGCAACACTAAAGCAATTTTTTCCAGAAATTAAGCAAGTTGGAGAAACCATTTTTTCGGCATTAGCGGGCATAGGCGGAAGTGTGTTGCAATTTATTTTCTCCATTATTATTTCTGGTGTGTTTTTGGCGAATGCTCAAGGATCTCATACCACAATGGTAAAAATTGCTTCACGCTTAACAGCTAAAGAGCAGGGCTAGCACTTTACTGGTTTAGCCACAGCAACAATTCGCAGTGTTACTCTTGGGGTATTAGGTGTCGCAGTTATTCAAGCAACTTTAGGTGGTATTGGTATGTATATCATGGATGTACCTGGGTGGGGCTTGTGGACACTTATTATTTTGGTGCTAGCTGTAGCACAAATGCCAGCCTTCATAGTGCTTCTCCCCGTTATCATTTATGTATTTTCTGTTACCGCCACAATCCCCGCCGTTATATTTACTATTTGGAGCTTACTTGTTGGTTTAAGTGATAATATTTTAAAACCCTTGTTGCTGGGCCGTGGAATGGAAACGCCTACTTTAGTTATCTTGCTCGGTGCTATTGGTGGCATGATACTTTTTGGTATTTTGGGATTATTCGTTGGCTCCATTATTCTCGCACTGGGTTATGAATTATTTATGGCTTGGCTTGATAGAGAAAATGCTCAAGAACTTAGCAATAATAAATGAAGTAGCTTTTAACAGATCTGTGAGTTTAACGGTCTAATACCAATCCCAATAAATAATTAGGACTGCACTCTTAATAATATCCGACAGTTTACGTTCTAATGTGGCCTGTATGTAGTTTACGGAATACAGGGAGCGCAGTGCATTCACCCTCCGTATTCCACAAGCTTCATACGGGCTACATAAAGTTTCGGGTTTTATTGAAATCTTATTCCTTACTGTAATAGCCGTCATTCCCGAAATCTTTAATCGGGAATCTATATATGCATTAGATTCCTGCTAACAGCACGCAGGATGACGGTCTGATCATGCGAAAATGTAACGGCTCAGTGAGTGGCTGCATGAGATAATAAGCTGGTACTAAGGCACTTGATATAAATAATATAGGTTGAACATAATGAACAAGATAATAATTTGGTGTAGTTTTATTATTTTTATCGCAGGCTGTACAACAGCTTATCAAGTAAAAGATTACCAGCAACTCTATGGTTCAGAACAGCCTAAAGATAGATCAATTAAGCAGCTATCTGAAGGGAAAATCTCTTATAGCAAACAAGTTAAACCCATACTCGATGCACGCTGCATTGCTTGTCATGCTTGTTATGATGCACCTTGCCAATTAAAACTCAGCTCTTTTATAGGGCTAGATCGTGGTGCTAGTAAACAGCCTGTTTATAATGGAAGTCGTTTGACTGCCGCCTCTCCAACTCGATTATTTATCGATGCAACAAATACTCAAGAATGGCGCGATAAACACTTTTTCCCCGTACTTAATGAACGCCAAGAGTCCGCTGTAGCCAGTATTGATAATTCAGTACTGGCACAAATGCTACTGCAAAAGCGCCGCTTTCCATTAACAGCACAAGGCAAACTCGAAGAAGATCAGTACCGCTTTAGTCTGGATGATAAATTTGAGTGTCCTAGCATGGATGAATATGCCGAATTTGCTAATAAACATCCGCAATGGGGTATGCCCTACGCATTACCCGGTCTAAATTTAAACCAAGAAAATACCGTGTTAACTTGGTTAGAGCAAGGCGCTAACAATGATCAACAACTTAAGTTATCCACCGCTGCAAAACAAGCGATTAACCAGTGGGAAAGCTTTTTTAATGCTAACTCATTAAAGCAACAGTTAGTCTCACGTTATATTTATGAACATTTATTTATTGGTCATATTCATTTTAAAGATCACCCTGATAATGAGTTTTATCGACTAATTCGCTCCAAAACACCACCAGGGCAAGCGATTGAAGAAATTAAAACGATCAGGCCGTATGATGACCCACAAATAGCCCGATTTTATTATCGCCTACGACCTGTACTGCATACCATTGTGGATAAAGCTCATTTCGTCTATGAATTTAGTCCACAACGACGCCAGCGTTATCAACAATTATTTTTTGCTAACCAGTTTAAAATAACGCAACTTCCCGCTTACAGTTCTGAAGCAGGGTCAAACCCACTGAATACCTTTGCCGCTATTCCTAATCCGATTAAATATCAATTTCTGTTGGATGATGCGCAATACTTTGTTTCTGGCTTTATTAAAGGCCCAGTATGCCGTGGACAGCTTGCTTTAAATGTTATTCAAGATCAATTTTGGGTATTATTTTTTAATCCCATACATGATTATCAAGAGATCGCTAATAAATACTATAGCGAAAATAATCAAATTTTATATTTACCTGGAAAAGACGGAGACCAAATAAGCTTACTGGGCTGGACAGATTATGATGCCTATGCCAAAGGTTACCTGAACAAAAAATCTCAGTTTCTCCAAGAAACCTTTCAAAAAGACGGTGGCTTTACATTAGATAATATTTGGAATGGCGATGGTTGGAACCAAAATGCAGCGCTCACCATCTTTCGTCACTTTGATAGTGCAACGGTTGAAAAAGGATTAATCGGTGATGTCCCCAAAACCGCATTGGTTTTAGATTATCCTTTACTTGAACGCCTTCATTATTTATTGGTCGCTGGTTTTAATATTTATGGCTCAGCAGGGCATCAAATAGCCTCACGTACCTATATGGACTATTTACGTCGTGATGGTGAATATAATTTATTACGTTTTTTACCCCGCAATAAACGCCAACCGATCTATGAAAGTTGGTATCATGGATTATTGAATGGTCGTATGGACAATACCTTATTAAACCTAGAGTTTAAAACCTCGGTTCAATTCACCGAAGCTGATTCTAAAGCTGATTTCTTTAAGCAAGTTAAAACGTATTTAGGCAAAGCCTTAGCTCCTTCACGTTGGTCAGAAAAATGTCAGCAAGAAGCTTGTGTTAATACTGTTGATAAGGTCATGCATCACTTAGGGCAATTAAATGGCACACAAATCAGTGTACTCCCAGAATTAGCTTTTTTAAGGGTGACAATGGACAACTCAAATGATCGAATTTACAGCTTAATTCGCAATAAAGACCTCAGTAATGTAGCTTATATCACTGCTGAAAGTTACCGCTCTGTCCCTGAAAAAGACACTTTAACGGTCGTACCTGGGTTTGTCGGCAGTTATCCAAATTTCTTTTTTAGTGTTGCTGAACAAGAATTAGACACTTTCATAAACGCGTTGAAAAATGCACAAACAGAAGAAGCTAAAACTGAATTTTATGCACAATTTGGTATACGCCGTAATAACCCTGAAATTTGGGAAACACTAGACTGGTTTAATGCCGAGCATAAAAAAATGCGCGGCTTAGAAGCTGGGATATTTGACATGAATCGTTATCAAAACTTGTAGATTCAATGAAGTTCACGAGATTCGCGGAGAGCTTATTCTTAAGCCAACAGCATAGAGCTCCACTCCCTCCCCTATTTCGCAAGCTACATGGGAACCGCGATTAAACAACATGGGATTATACAAAACAATGTGGGGGCGACTTTAGTCGCGTTGCGTGGCTAAAGTCGCCCCCACAAAATTCAAGATTCGCATATTATTTACCTCACATTTCATAACAGATCTGAACGCTATCAATATTCAAGTAAATTTTTGATAAAAGCTAGTCTATATATAGATCTAATGCCGGATGTAATCGATTAATATCAGAAATGGGTAAGCCTCTTTTTTCAGGTGAGTAACGACTGTATTTAGATAGATCAGTCGGATCAATATAGCCCATAATTTGTTCCAATTCCGATAAACGAATACCTTGTTTTACAAGATAGAGAATATAGGCATGCGATACACATGTCGCGGTAATTTCTTGTGGCTCAGTTAATCCAGAATCAACCGCAGCATAAACAAGAATAGCCTCAAGAGTAGCTATAGATACTTCTTGATTTTTATCCCAAGTAGGACGAGGCTCTAGATGTTCAAACAGTGCCCTCAAAGCTTGATTGATTGGGATTGTGCGTTGACTATCTCCCGTGACAGTAATAGCCTCTTGTTCAAAATCAATATGCTCTCTTCTTAATTTGCTAATTTCATCTAGCGTCAGCCCACTTAACAGTAAAGCAATCAACTGTTTTGCTTTAATATCTGATGCTTCCAACAATATACGCAAATCTTCATCACTTAGCTCTCTATAACTATCGCTTTCAAGTGCATTACTACGCTCATACTGTATAGATTGAGCTGAATTTTGAGTTAACTGTTCATTACCTTGTTGATAACTTTTGAGTAAATCTGGAGTAGCATCATTGTACATATTGATACCAGAGATTGTAATCGATGCATTCTGTCCTTCTTTTCGAGTCAGAAATTCAAAAATCCACACACAAAAAAGACCAAAAATAATCGAACTAACGATAGCAATAATCGCATCCCTTGTGTAATTCGGACTAAAAGGTTCACGGGGAAGAAACGCGCGTTCAATCACTTTAACTTGCGGAAATTTTTCCGCCTGCTTTGCTTCAATTTGCACCAACCTTTCTTGAGTTGTGCGCTGTAGCAGTTCAAGCCCCTCTACATCACTGAGCAAGGCTTCATGCTCAGCAAACCTTGAACTAAATTCAGTCGCTGTGCGTTTATGTTCGTCCAGTTGTTTTTTTATTTCATATAATGATTCCCGCGCTGCTTCATAGTTTTGTTCAGCATCTGTTAATGCAATACCCTTACCATAATTACGTTTAATTTGAATTTCCTTTTCCAGCTCTTTAATTTGCCCTGGTATTACATTTAAAGAGGGATTCATGGCTAAATAATTACGTGTATATTTTTTATCAAATGCAGACAACTGTTGGCGTAATTTTTGCAACCTCATTTCTAAAACGTTCATTCCTCGCTTATCTTCATCAGGAACAACAACTTTCCCAGCTGCAATATCGTTACGGACTGCGTTAAGACGGGCTTTAGTTTTTATGGCGTTCTCACTAGCATCATTGAAAGATTTATTTAAACCTTTAAAGCGTGAAAGAGATTGGTTTTCAAAAAGGTTTTCACGACCTAATGAAGTAATACCATTAGCCTCTCTAAATTGCTCCAATTCACTCCTTTTCATTAAAATTTGATTGTTCAACCCAGAAAGTTCTTCTTGAAGTTTTTCTATAGTTAAACCCGTTGTTTGTCTGATTTCATCAGCACGGCTTTCTAAGTAGACATCAATCCAAGTATTAATAAGAGGGACTAATATTTCCGCTTGAAATCCAATAGCGGCCAACTCAACTAAGTTGGTTTCAGGTACCGCTTCTACAGTTAATAACCGCCGTAGTTCTGAGGGAGTTAAGTATGTTGCGCTCAACTGAGTATCTGTGTTGATTAGATGCCTGTTTAAGCGTTCTAAGGTTTTTTCTAGTAGTTCTTGGCCAGTAAGAATTTGCCTTTGAATAGCAACGTGCTGAATATCAGCTTCAGTACTTTTTTGGTCGATAGCAGTTTGAGCCACAGTTAATAAAGTAGCATAACTTCGATAAAGTGCAGGACGGCTATAAACATAAGCAAGACTAACACAAGCACTCAATAAGAAACTAAAGCTGAAAATCAATAATCTACGTGATTTATACCAAGGCTTAGGAGCTAGCTCATGGCGGTTAAGATTAGGCGCAATGTCTATTTGAGGAAAGGAGTTATTCATAATTTAAACACTCAAGTTGATTGAATTAGGCTTCGGGAATTTTTGTAAAATCACTATCTATGATTCCGCCCCCCTATTTTAAAAAAATAATCTTAAAGAACGTTCGATTAATATATGGCTAAGTGTAAAATAAAAGCAAGTTTTTCCTAACAGATATCATCAGTTATAACTGAATAAAATCGTAATTTTTTAAATTACCGAGAAAAACTACCTCAATCAATAATAGGAAAAAACATGAATGACAAACAAGCAGTTTCTGAATATGCGCTGAATTATGTACAGAATGGTATGACTGTTGGCTTGGGGACAGGTTCTACCGCAAATTGCTTTATCGAAGCCCTAGCGGATCGTTATCAACAAGAAAATCTACAAATAAAAACCGTGGCTAGTTCACTTGTTAGTCAATTAAAAGCACAACAATTAGGCTTGCCTATTATTGCTATTGAACATATTGAAAAGTTAGATATTTATGTTGATGGAGCTGATGAAGTAACGCCGGATATGACTTTACTCAAAGGCCGTGGTTCTGATTTAGTTAAAGAGAAATTATTAGTTGAAGCCGCTGAACAATTTATCGTATTAATTGATCCCTCTAAGCAAGTAAGCCGTATTGGGGATAACTTTCCTATCCCTGCTGAAGTACTGCCTTTTGCTTGGAAATTAGTGCAACAAAAAATGCGTAACGCCGGCGCGCAAGTAACTTTACGTAAAACAGATTCTGGTCTCGCAGTTACTTCCTGCGGCAACCTGGTGCTTGATTTAATTTTTGATTCTGAGTTATCAACAACAACGCTTAATGACTTACTTAATGCTACGCCTGGTATTGTTGAACACGGTATTTTTCACAACTTAGCGGATATTATTTTGCTAGCTAATAAGGGAAAAGTGACCCAAATAACGAGTGAAAAATAATATCTGTAGCTTGTTAAAAACAAAAAAACACTACCTAACCCTCTCATATAACAGCTATCAACAGAGTTACGCATAAAAAATATTCAGCACTTAGGAGTGCATATTGTGTGCTTCTCATTATTCACAGACAAATATATGTAAAAACATCGTCATTCCCGAAGTCTTTTATCGGGAATCTACGTTGAGCATAGATTCCTGCTGACAGCACGCAGGAATGACGCACTAAAAAAACTGCCTGTATCCTTTAATAATGAAAAGTTACTGCACATTAAATAAAACCCGAAACTTTAAGTTATGAGGCTACCTGATTATTGTTTCTTCTTAATAAACAGTCAGTTTCATATTAAATACTTTATTTATAATAACCAAGGAATATAATACCCTCCACTTACTATATCACTTGTACTTTATTTTCTTATGCATTCAAAATTCAGCTTTCTTAGTTACGAAATCAGTCATATCATCCGTCAGCGCTTTAATAAAAATGCAGAAAGCTTTGGCCTTACCCATGCTCAATGGCGCGCATTAGTACACCTTTCAGAAAATAAAAATTGTCGGCAAGTGGATTTGGCTGAAATTTTAGAAGTAAAACCTATTACCCTAGCAAGGCAAATTGACTTACTAGAAACAGCAGGCTTAGTTAGACGCAATAAGGATCGTGATGACAGGCGTGCTTATCGCCTAGAATTAATGCCTAAAGCCTTACCTATTATGGCTGCTTTATGGCAAATTACAGATGCGATTGAAGATGAAATATTGGCTATTTTAAGCACAGAAGATAAAAGCGTTTTAATTAATCAAATGGAACATATAAAAAATAACCTTGTCATAAATGTATTAGATAATAAAGAACAAGCAATCGCGTAACTTGAGAGTGTGCTCTTCTTTACATGGGTAATTAACAATGACAATCAATTTAAACAATGAATCGGATAGCGAAATGACTGGCAATGATCAACCAGTCATAGTTAACGATAAGCAATGCGAAACTGATACAGAAATGCTAATTCGAATCAGTAAGAAATTTGCGATCCTATTTGTCGTTATTTTAATGTTTGATTCGATTTTAGATCTATTAGCTGGACTGATTGATCTAATGATTGAGTTATTTCATTTGGTAATTGAGTTTTTTGAATACACTTTGGAACTTCTTCTTGAGCATATATTCAACGCTCATCACCATGAAAGTGAAGTTATTATCGCTAATATAACAATAGTGATTTTTATCTATCTATCAATCCGATTTATTTTAAAATTGCCTAACTTACTTGTTCGTCTACAACTCAAAGTGAAAGCGGTCTGGTTAAAACGCAAACATCAAGAAGAATGTAACTGGAAAGCCTTGCCATTAGAGCGCAAAATTAAAATAGGCGCAGCTTATTCAGTTGGTGTTTTCGGGGTATTATTTTTGCTTACACTTTAAATTTAACGACAAAATACTTATCTTCAAAAATATCAAGTAAGTAAGCCTTCTCTGTAGGGCATGGATTCAACCCGCCAGTAGTCAATAAATCTTGATAATAGTGGGCTAATACCAATCCTAATAGATTTATACTTAAACTCATATAACCAAGAAAAACCGTCATTCCTGTATGCTACCCAGTCAAGCGTGGGCACAAGCTTTAGCAGAAACCTATAGTGTATTCATGGATTTCCGATTAAATATTTCAGGAATGACGGCTATTACAGTAATTATATATTGGGATTGGTATAACGCCACTCCATACAATTACCCTCTTTTACCTTAACCCTTTGGCGTCTCTAAAGTTCACGTCATTCTCTTTTTATAAACAGGAAATTTATGCTCTTACTCTCGAAAAAACAAGATTGGCTCGGCAATGTCCGAGGTGATCTACTGGCAGGAACTGTCGTGGCTTTAGCTCTGATCCCAGAGGCGATTGCCTTCTCAATTATTGCTGGGGTTGATCCGAAAGTGGGCTTATATGCTTCATTTTGTATTGCCGTCATTACCTCACTAATAGGTGGTCGCCCAGGTATGATTAGTGCCGCGACAGGTGCTATGGCTCTATTAATGGTGACCTTAGTTAAAGATCACGGCCTACAATATTTATTAGCTGCGACTTTATTAACGGGGGTGTTTCAAATTATTGCCGGTTATTTAAAGCTCGGTAGTTTGATGAGCTTTATTTCCCGCTCGGTCGTTACCGGCTTTGTAAATGCCTTAGCCATTCTTATTTTTATGGCGCAATTACCTGAATTAACCAATGTCTCATGGCATGTTTATGCGATGACAGCAGGCGGCTTGGGAATTATTTATTTATTTCCCTACGTACCTTTTATCGGTAAATCCATTCCTTCGCCTTTAGTGTGTATTACCGTATTATCTGGTTTGGCTATCTACTTACAATTGGATATTCGTACGGTCGGTGATATGGGCGATTTACCCGGTACTTTACCTATTTTTCTATGGCCTGAAGTCCCTCTAAACTTAGAAACGCTGCAAATTATTTTGCCGTATTCTTTACCGTTAGCCGTTGTCGGGTTATTAGAATCGCTTATGACTGCAACGATTGTTGATGATTTAACCGATACTACAAGTGATAAAAATCGCGAATGCAAGGGCCAAGGAATTGCCAATATCGGTGCGGGTTTATTAGGTGGTATGGCCGGTTGTGCAATGATTGGCCAATCAGTAATTAATGTGAAATCAGGTGGTCGTGGACGTTTATCCACAATGGTTGCCGGTGTGTTTTTACTAATTATGGTGGTTTTTTTGGACGAATGGATTAAACAAATCCCAATGGCCGCTTTAGTTGCTGTGATGATCATGGTGTCTATTGGAACGTTTAGCTGGGGTTCAATTATTGATCTAAAACATCACCCACTCTCAACTAAGATCATTATGTTATCCACAGTGACGGTTGTTGTTTGGACGCATAATCTCGCTTTAGGTGTATTTGTCGGTGTATTGTTAGGCGCTTTATTCTTCGCCAACAAAATCGGTCATTTTATGTATGTAGAATCTAGCTTTGATGAGCCTAGCGATACGCGTAGCTATGAAGTTGTTGGCCAAGTATTTTTTAATTCTGCCGATAAATTTACCAATAGCTTTGATTTTAAAGAAGCGGTTAGCAAAGTCGTGATCGACCTACAGCGCGCGCATTTTTGGGATATATCTTCGGTTGGTGCTTTAGATAAAGTGGTGATTAAATTCCGCCGCGAAGGTGCAGAAGTAGAAGTTATCGGTTTAAATGAAGCCAGTGCTACGATTATTGACCGTTTTGGGGTACACGATAAACCTGAAGAAATTGAAAAAGTAATGGGAGGACACTAATGAATACTAATAAAAAGATAGTGCTAGCATGTATCGATGGTTCAGCTTTAACTAACGCCGTTTGTGATTACGCTGCATGGATCGCACAGCGTGTGGATGTACCATTAAAATTACTACATACCATTGATCACCATCACGAAAAAGCTGCAAATACAGACCTGTCAGGTAATATCGGTATGGATAGCCGTGAACACTTGCTCGAAGATATGGCAGACCAAGAACAAGAGCAAAGCAAAATACGTTTACAGCAAGGTAAGGCTGTATTAGCTGAAGCTAAAGAGCGTGTTATTCAAGCGGGTATTACTGATCCTTTGACCCGCTTACAACATGGTAGTTTACTGGAATCATTAAGCGACATAGAGCAAGACATTCGTGTTTTAGTGATTGGCGCGCGCGGTAAGCAACATGAAGATCAAGAAAATGAAATCGGTGCAAAAATCGATGCATTAATTCGTTCTTTACATCGTCCGATTCTAGTGGCCTATGAAGCCTTCAAAGCGCCAGAGCAAATCATGGTTGCTTATGATGGCAGTGAAGCCGCCGATAAAGCCGTGGATATGGTTGCTACTAGCCCTTTGTATAAAGGTTTAGTGTGTCATTTGGTTTGTGTCAGTAAAAAAGACAGTGCAGAAACTTTACTAGAACAAGCGGCGAGTAAACTACGCGCCGCTTGTGATATTGAAATTATCACCGCCAGCTTACAAGGTAAAGCAGAAGAAGAACTATGCGCTTATCAAAGCACTCATAATATTGATATGACCATTATGGGAGCGTTTAGCCATACCCGTTTACACGATATTTTATTAGGTAGTTTTACGCATAAGATGTTGTTGAAAACTAAAAGGCCGTTGCTGTTGCTTAGGTAATTCGGCTTATTTATTATCCATAAATAATAACTCTAAGCTCGTAAGGAAGAATAAAATCAGGTGGTTTTATTCTTCTCTTAGGCATATGCATGAATTAAATGGCTATGAACTTAAGACGGAGTAGCTTATAACTCGTAGGGCGAACTTCAGTCCGCCATTGCTAAAAAAGCGGACTGAAGTCCGCCCTACAAATAGGATAAACATCCCGTGTTAAATGCGTAACCGAGCAATGGTGCTCACCTTTTGATTATCTTTATGCGTTATAAATTAAATCGTTTAGATAAATAAAGTAGTTCCAGACTCTCCTGCTTCACCAAGAAATGCAGCAACACCACCAATTTCAACCCCATCAATAAGCTCTTCTTTTTTAATACCCATAACATCCATCGACATCTGACAAGCAATCAGATTAGCGCCGCCTTCAACTAAACTTTTTAACAAGTTACCTGGCGTTTCCACGCCTTTATCGTGCATAACCTTACGGATCATTTTGGCACCCATGCCATGCATATCCATTTTTGAAATGGTATTAAGGTGTTCCACATCTGAAGGTAGCATAGTACTAAACATACGATCCATCAGCGGTTTATTCAGCGATGGAGCATCCTCTCTACGAATCACATCCAAGCCCCAAAAAGTAAAAAACAGGCTAACCGGCTTACCCATTGCAAGGGCACCATTAGCAATAATCATACTTGCCATTACCTTATCTAAATCATCTGAAAATACGACTAAGGTAAGCTTATCTGTAGTCGTTACTGTAGTACTAACGACTGGAACTAGCTCTACTTTACGCAGCAGCACAATGACTAAGCCTTTTTCAGCTTTTACCGAGAGTAAATCATTACCTGTTTTCTTAGCCCATGCACGAATATCACGACCGAAAGCAGGATCAGAGGCTGTGACTTCCAGTAACTCACCCACAACAAGCGCTTCCATTGCCTTATAAGTCTTCATGATCGGCCCAGGGCACTGGAGCCCGGTGGCATTCAATGTGTGTAATTGACCATTGCTATCCGAAGCAGTCAGCGCAGCACTCACCAAACAACTACCACTACGTTCGGCTTCGACCTCTTCAGGATCACGCAACTTGAGATCGTCGTAGTGAAAAATATCAGGATTGGCTTGTTTATCCACAGCCCAAGAATAGGTTTTATAGCCTCCAGAGAGGTTGCGAATTTGAGTGAATCCATCTTGTTTAAGAATTCTATACGCGAGATAACCACGTATTCCAACTTGGCAGAACACTACGATAGGACGTTTTGGGTCAAGTTCTTTAAGGTGGTCTCGTAAATGGTTTATATCCAGATTTTGTGCCGTGGCAATGCTACCGAACTCAAATTCTTCAGCCGTACGTACATCGAGCAACTGTAAATCAGAATCCTTAGTTTCAAGCAGATCACGTAATTCCCTCCACTCGATCACTTCAACCGAATTATCGAGAATATTACCAGCAACATAACCCACCATATTAACCGGATCTTTCGCTGAGCTGTAGGGTGGCGCGTAAGCCAGTTCTAAGTCAGTCAAATCATCGACTGTCAGTCCACCATGTATTGCTGTGGCAATCACATCCACGCGTTTATCAACCCCATCA
>Ga0105352_1000792_pt1 | contig 18125 bp, 18 predicted proteins | sample EN8Hudsemesocosm_FD_83507 | JGI IMG/M metagenome (GOLD analysis project Ga0105352, IMG submission 83507) | Methane-oxidizing microbial communities from mesocosms in the Hudson Canyon - EN8B Hudson Canyon | ecosystem: Environmental > Aquatic > Marine > Cold seeps | place: Hudson Canyon...
GAACAGTCTTTCACCTTCTGGAACATCTGGGTGTTTTGAATAAACCACATCAGCATAACCCCAACAAGGAATGTGACCTAAACCTTCAGGTGCAGGGAATACATCGAGCCAAGGCATCATGCCTGCCTGACTACCTATCGCGTAAGAAACAGAATTCGAGGTCAATGCGACTTTGCTGACACGAACCATGATTTGACCTTCATCAAGAATGTCAGAATTTACGCCGAAACCCTGATTAATTGAGGTCTCTCGGTAATTAACGAGTTTGATCGCGTGATTGTATGAAGTCTCTGTCATGGTGCTTTCCTATTGTTGATTTACAAGCTGCCAATCTGGCTTAAAAATCTAACTCTATTCCCAGAAGTCTAATCTCAGGCATTTTTTATGTTGCGACTGTAGTTAATTATAAAGAGCGCCCTGTTACTTTTAGGGGTCATTTATCTTCACTTGAGGAGTCATTTATCTTCACATAAAGGGTTATTTGTTGTCATAATAGAGCCCACCTAGACTTACCTGAACAAACGCCTAGTCGATAGGGCAAAAAAGAAGAGTACACACATGAGGCTCAGCAAAACCAAGTTCTCACCCCTGGATTTCCTTGAGCTGGCAGGCTTTGATCGAAATGAACTATTGGCGCGGATGACTTTAGATAAGTCATTAGCACCAGAGGAGGTCGAGCTACAAAGCAAACTCATCGTGAACTTATTACCTGCAGCCGTACAGTTAAGTAAAAATCCCAGCTTGGCCTTAAACCTTGGCCAACTCAATTATGTTTCACAGTTAGGTATCTTTGGTTTTGCCGTTCAGAGCTGTTCTAACTTAAGACAGATATTAACGTTAATGCTTCGCTATCACCCTATTATGAAGCAAGAGGTTCGATGGCAAATAGGCGAGTTTGAAAACAACGTTTCAGTACGTTTCAAAATGGACACAGGCAGCACTGAGCAACAAAAACTCATGACGGAGCTGGCATTCCCGAACTTCTTTGCAGTGGCAAAAACACTCACTAACAAGTCGTTAGCAGCAACTGAAGTACACCTTATTTTTCCTAAACCCGACTACTATAGGACTTATAAAAAGTTTCTTCCGGTACCGCTGAGGTTTAATCAACCCCATAACCAAATTTTAGTCCCTAAAGCAGTTCTAGATTCACCGGTAAAAACAGCCAACCCTGCAAGCCAGGTTGTTTTTCAACAACTGTGTGAGGAGATGCTGCAAGATTTAAACCGTATTGAAAATACTTCAGCGGCTGTTCGTCGCCTGCTGATTCAATCAGCCGGTGATTTCCCGAATATTGATCAAGTCGCAGATAAACTCCATATGAGTAAAAGTACGCTCGGCAGACGACTGGAAAGAGAATGCACCAGTTTCAGAACGATCATTGATGAAGTTAAAAACTTATTAGCTAAGGAATACCTCACCAATACTGAACTTACCGTTGCTGATATTGCTCACTTGCTTGACTACACGGATACGGCCAACTTTCGCCGCGCGTTTGTGCGTTGGAATAAAATGACGCCGAGTGCTTTTCGCCAAGTTTTATAGTCGGCAGGTTTAGTGAATAAATGATTTAACTTATGCACTAGATTTGCGTTACTTTCTGAGTTCTGCTCGATCTTCTAGTATGAATTTGCGTAACATACGCTCACTTCGAATGACGTATATTATGATTATTTTAGACTTTTCAATTCGATAAAAAACTCGACACGGCCCGACGATAACTTCACGGTATATTGATTTTCTAGGTAGTTCAGGTGGTACTCGACCGGATTTTGGTTGATGCTTGAGCTGCTCAACACGGGAGAATACAGATTGAACGAGTTTTCGCGCTACATCGAATTTATCTAACGCAATAAACTCGGCAATTTCATCCAATTCATTTAGGGCTGGTTCAGTCCAAACTATTTGAGCCATTTACTCATGCGTTCCTTAGCTTGAGTATGTGAAATAACACGGCCATCTGAAAAAGCAGCCTCTCCTCGAGCCAAACCCTCTAATAGATTCATGCGGCTCTGCATCATCTCATAGTCTTCTACGTCAACAAGATATGCGGAAGGTTGACCATGCTCTGTAATGAGAACAGGTTCCTTAGACTCATGCAAATCAGCTAGAATTTTCGTGGCCTGGCGCTTTAATGTGGTAACTAATTCAATCTTCATAAAGTGATACTATTCTATCACTCTACTGATAACAAGGATTTTGATTGTACCCCCACTCAGCACTATGTAATACCACTACCGCCAACCCAAATCCTGACCTAAACCGATGATACAGAACATTCGACGCCCTGCACTGATACTTAATACGCTGAGACACCACCATCAATCAAAATGGCCTGTCCATTCATATAGCTATTGGCTGGTGAACATAAAAGCACCATGGCATTGATCATTTCTTGCGGTTCACCAATGCGCTTCATGGGGCAACGCATAGCAATAAAATCACGTATGCCCTGATCCATACCTTCACCTTGATCTAACAAGGGCGTAGCTGAAAGAAATGGGCAAACTGCATTAACGCGTACACCTTTATCTGCGTATTCAACCGCCGCCGTTTTCGTTAAACCTATAACCGCGTGCTTCGCTGCTGAATAAGCACCAGCTGTAGGCGCCGCTTCGGTACCTGCGATGGAACTTACATTTAAAATACTGCCGCCGCCGGATTTGCCAATGGCTTTTAACTGATACTTCATGCCATAGAAAACACCTTTTAGATTTACGTCCATCTGCGCATCAAAGGTTGTATCTTCAATTTTATGCAGTAAACCTGGCTTTTGTGGAATACCGGCATTATTAATCGCTATATCAAGGGAACCAAATGATCGAAGGGCTTTATCCACCAAATAACGGTGATCTTCTTCTTTAGTTACATCGGTTTTGGCAATGATAACTTCATTGCCTTGATCAATGCGTTCCGCCGCAACATCTTCCAGTCCTTCCAAATTTAGATCAGCCAAAATCAGATTAGCTCCTCGGTCACCAAACTCTTTAGCAAGCAATTTTCCAAAACCACTAGCGGCACCCGTGATCAATACCGTTTTTCCAACAAAGTTAAGAAGCGGGTCCATTATTATTTCCTGAATTCTATGTGTAATCTTTTCCGGAAGAAACAAGGTGCTGCCGGCCAATTATTAAAACAGTGCTATATGTAAAAATGCCGCTATATTGCTAATAGCTAGCGCTACCCAAATAGGTACACTTAAAAAACCGCCACCATTACGAACCGGGTAGGCAAAAGATTTAATTAGCGCTTGTTTCTTAAAACCGTGTGATTCACCAAATACCGAGCTTACCATTATCTCAAATAGATCCCGACGACTGCGGTATCGGACTAAACCAGCCACGGACCATTTTGAGACAGCCTCTTCATCAATACCCCAGGCTTCTATTGAACGGCTTAACGCGATACCCGTCATTACAGGGTGCCCTGCATGGCGTAGAATTAATTTCATAAAGGGTTTAGCGTAATTCGCCATTACTTCTACGGGGTTTAGTGCGTTGGGATCAGTAGGTTTAGGAGCAAAGGTAATATTGTTCATCATCAAAAAGTCTTTACCGTCATCACGCAAACCAAAGGTACGCAGTGTTTCTATATCATCTTCCTTCAAACCAAGCTGTGCCGCCTTAGCCATGTAAGACTCGACCTCTTCTTTTGATAACGGTCCCTTAAACCCCACATACCACGTATAAAAAATGACGTAGATAATTAGTGCGCTTAACCACAAGAGCTCATAAGACATAACACATTCCCTCCATAACATTCTTAGACATTTATTTCATTGCCCCACACTTCAATATGGTTTTCGCGATTAACCCGGCGCTTCGCTTTTAATGTCAGCATATCATTTAACCCTACTGCATCAAAAAAGCTATTTGCTTTGGCTTTATCATCTACGGTCATGGCCTCATAGGCATCAGTGATGCGTTGCAGCATATATAAACGATAAGGTATGACCATGCCCTTAAATTCAGTACCTCGCATTAGGTAGCTCATTTCACCCAGGGCTTTTATATGCGGTTTGGCAGTAACGCAGGCACCTGATTTAACCTCAGCATTTTCCTCAAGCCAGTTGTTAATCTCCTCCACCGTACGCAGCATTTCAGGTAGAAAATCAGCAGCGATCAACTGAAGCACAGGACCTAACGTTTCCGGTATTTCATCATCAGAGCAAAAGATTTCTGCGTAATCCGGGTACTCAGGCATATCCGAGTTTTCTGCATTCATGCGTTCAACCCAGCGATAAACCCGCTGCGCTTTGCATTTCATAATATTGCTGGGATAAGGATCTCTTGCTAGGTGCGCGTACATAGGCGCGAAAAGCCCATAATCTCCAACCGACGGTAAACCGCCCAATAGATACGGATGATGCTCAAAGTGCTTGTTCAGCAATTCCAGCAAATCTGCATACTGAGCCTCTATAGCCGGAATGGTGCGCTCAGTAATATCCATCTTGGGTAGGTAAGCCTGCATTTGCCCCATCACATGGTCAGCAACGGCTTCTACCGTTTCACGTCCGGTTCCGGGTGCCGCATGGTCACCAAACTCGTAACGAATAAAACCTTCGTTTTCTTTGAGAAAACTCCAGCGGTAGTGCATCGCTGTTTTCAACAAACCTTCACTGCCAAATAAATCGATAATCAGTGCTGTTAATTTTTGTAATGGTGTTTGTGGGTATACGGAGAATCTTTTATCCGCTTTATTCTCGAAGTGGTCAATAATATCCACCGTATCTTGAATTAGCGTGCTGTCGGATGATCCATTATCAATCTCAATAACAGGCACCACACGGCGTTGCACCTTCTTCGCCACATCCTCCAAAAAAGTTTTATGCCCTGGCATTACCTCTTTAAACGGTATGCCCTGCTTTCGAAAGTAAGCACGGGCTTTACCTGAGTACAGTGACATGGGTGCACCGTAGAAAGTAATTGGTGTTACGTCAGATTTAGACATGGATACCCCTATAAAACATCGTTTATCGCCGGAGAATAAATAGGATGCAGGCCAAATTGATTTCTCACTACTGCTTTTCCCGTTTCAATGTAGTAAGCAAAACCCTGGAGCATTTGATTAAGGTACAATTCCGTCAGCTCTTTTTCTTCCTGTGACCATTCAACTCCCCTCTCAATCGTTACCGTCGCCTCGCATTTATTTTCCATGCCCGTGTCTCTTAGTTGCATTGTGGTACGCGCATACCCCTCAACCAGACCTTCCATCCCAGCGACGGTCACCTTTACACTGCTTTCAAAATAATCGTCTCCAGTTACCTGTGGACCATAAGTGCGGTTTATAACTATGCCTGAGTGATAGGTCACTGTATCTGTCGCGCCCTCAACCACTGGAACAACTGGCGTATCATGTTGTTTTACAAAGGGGTGCATGGGAATAAGCCAGGATTTCGTCAGCATGTTTTTGACCAATTCCGACCGATTGCAGGCGATAGTTCGGGTAAAGCTCGCTGGGTATAGTTCATCCAACTTATCCAAGGGAAACGACGAAACTTGACTCATAACTAAGTTCTCTATAACTGACTGATTTTGTGCAAAAAAATATAACGTTTAATGTCTAAGCGTATTGTTACGTTTCAGATGGCTTGGGTCATTGGCTTCAACGAAATAGCGCATCAGCATAAAGTCAGTACTAAGTCAGCAATAACAGGGCTGTGACATTAGCCGTCAGATTTTTCACGCAGGTATAAAAATGGCCTGCAAAAGCAGGCCTTTTTTATTGAAGCGGTAATAAAGAAGAACTAAACGGGATCCATGAATTTCGGCGCGCGCTTTTCAAAGTTGGCCATCACCGCTTCAATTTGATTCGGCGTTCTTGTGATTTCTACTTGCTCCACTGACTCCGCTAATAATCCAGCGGCAACATCAGGCTGACGCTGATTACTGATCAAACGTTTAGCAGCACGAATAGCATCCGGGTTTTTGTTGACAATTTGTTCTGCGGTTTCTAGCGCAAGCGCTAACGGATCATCCGTTAAGCGGGTAGCAAAGCCATATTCGCCGGCTTCGGTACCACTGAAGACGCGCGCTGTGTAGGTAAGCTCGCGAATAATATCTTCACGCACATAAGTGCTCCACAATTGGGTACCTCCCATGTCTGGCACTATGCCCCATTTCATCTCCATAATACTAAGCTTAGTTTCAGGATGAATGTAGCGCATATCCGCGCCAGTCATAATCTGTAATCCACCGCCATAGCAGGTGCCATGAACCGCCGCGATAACCGGCACAGGAACTTCATGCCAAACCCAGGCAGCTTGCTGAAATATATTGCATAATCCATGAGTACGTTCATATAAATCCGTCACACCGCCAGACATCATAAATTCCGTATCAATACCGGCACAAAAGGCTTTACCTGAACCGCTCAGCACCACTACACGTACGCTGTTATCGGCTGTGATGGCCTCACCAGCTGCAATTAGCGCTTCAACTAATTCAAGATTTAACGCATTCATTTTATCCGGACGATTTAAAGTGACCTTGGCAATACCGTTTTCGATTTGATAGGAAATCGTGTCATTCATGGTTTATCTCTCTTAACTCTCTTTGATACACATGGATTCTTTATCGCGTATTAAAATATTGTTTTGTTGCGCTATGAAGCGCTTATTATCACACTAGTGAATAAAGCGATGACTTATTCATAAAAAAACCAAGCTCTTTTAGATACGGGATAATTCAATACTTAGTGTTTATTGTTACGTTTTATAACCCCAAAGGGATTGTCTAAAATAGAAAAAGTCCATTTAATAGTGGTCAACTCAGAACCATTAACATGAAATACAAAAACGGCCTGCTTTTGTAGGCTTCTCTATTAAAAACACTAACCCTGTTACTTACTACCCTGAAGCATAACCTTACAACGAGTAGAGTAGTTACTCTATTATTCGGATTGGCGCAGCTATTGTCTCAAAGAGTAACCGCTCTGCCAAACCGGCTTCTATATGCAGTTTTATATGAATAACCCAAGCTCAGAGACGTTAAATAGGCCCATCAAGTGACCTATACCGTTAAGGCCTTAACCGTTTGATGTGAACAAACAAGCCTGTAACTAGTTACTTAAGGTCTTGTTTTACCTCATAGTTGACTGGATACTACACAACTCGCTTAGCTTTAAAATAACCCACCACCTCAATAAACAACTAGCACTGACCACAATTTAGGTACTTATTGATTACCGTCAGCTCTTTGTCGTTTTTAGATGAAAAATACCTCAATACCTAGCACCACAACACTCTTTACCACCCCTACTTATTACCCCTACCAAATTCCCCTACATTGAATACGCCCCCTCACACATGATTACAAATGTCGTACGGAAAACAAAGGAACTATATTATTTTCCGTAATACTATAGCTCCACAATTTCGATAGATAACTACGTTGAATAAAGAGGTATATATTCAGATGCAGGTATTGGAAAAAGAGCATTGTAAAAAAGCTTATACAAACCATCTTTCCGAGGTAAATCAGTCTCGAAAAGTTATCGCATCAGAAGATATCTATAATGCCCAAGGCATTTTATTGATTAAAAAAGGCAATGAACTGGACAAGAAGGCTGCCAGTAAAATTGTCCAATTTAAATTGCAACAACCTCTAGAAGATTCTATTTCCATCGAAAAAAGTATCGATGGTCAAAAGCTCTACCAACTCATCATGAGTGATATAAATAACCACGAGGATTACCTACTAATCCATCAGAGTTTAAATATCGAAGATGAGTTACGAGAGTTTTGTCATATTTACAATTCCTATCCAATCTTAGTTCAAAAGATGACCGTACTTTCTGTGCAGTTACCGAGAGTATTTCGCGGCGGACTCTTTGCAGCCTACACCGGCTTAGCATTAGCGAATAAACTGAAACTGGCCACGGAAAAAAGACTCTCGATATTTTTAGCCGGATTACTACACGACGTTGGTATGCTGCACATCAACCCGGAAATAGTGAAAAAGAAAGGGAAATATACCCCTGAAGAATGGCGGTCCATGCAAGCGCACACCATTATTGGCGAGAAGGCATTGTCAGGTATTTCCAAGCTATCGACGATTGTTAGAAAATCAGTCTTAGAGCATCACGAGAGAACGGATGGTTCTGGTTATCCAAGGGGTTTAGTCGGCGCTGAGCTATCACTTGAGGGTCAAGTTGTGGCCATGTCAGATTCATTATTCGCTATTTATACCAATAAACTCCATCAGCAAGGGCGCTCCTATAAAGAAGTCATTCCAATTATACAAATGAACAGCTCAGTGCACTTCTACCACGTTTATGAAGCCGCCGTACAATTAATGCGAAGGGCTAACATACCGGACAAGAGAGTGATCAAAGATCAGGATATCCCTGACGTAATTGATAAATTATTGGCAGAAAGTAGTCGTCTATTGGGATTTTACAAGATTGGAAAAGACGTCGTTACGAAGCTGCCCAGGGGAACAAATTTCAAGCAATTAAATATAGCCATTAATATGATCGACCGTATTTATAATACAACCACTGCCAGTGGCATACTCTATAAAGAATATCGTAACTGGCTGGCTACGGTAAAAGAAACCCAATCTGTCAGTGAATATATTGAAATTGAACGATCTGAACTGGTACATGCAGAATTTCGTTGGCAGATATTGCAACTAAGTCGAGCATTACAAGTCGCAATAACCGAACATAAAAAAAATCTGGATAACGACACAATTCAGATCATCCAATCATGGTTAGACAATTTTCATGAAATTGAGGCTTCACGAAATGAATAACGTCTCAGCGACTTTAATTCATTCTCTAGCATCAAAGCTAAAACGATAAGTCCGTCATCATAGTTTTATACAGCCCGAAACCAAGCTTAATTTTTCCCATAAATTTAAACTGTATTTATGTGATCACCAAGGAAAACTACCTTCGTGGCTATTTTTTATCGACAGCACCTATTTATTATCATTATAAAAAAGGCCTGCAAAAGCAGGCCTTTTTTATAACTCACAATCGTGTCACTTGCTGGCTTGAAGCATGGCCTCACAACCCGTACCGTCTAAGATAGCATCAACACGCGCTTTATCCGAGTCAGTTAATGCTTGGTACTCTTCATTAATCCACTGCAAACATTTTGTTTGGTATGGGAAGGTGCGCTGTTTCCAGGTAACACCATCAATTTCTGTTTCCCACTCTTTTTCACCTGCAGCATTGGCTTTAGCATTCGCTAAAAGTGCCGGCACATAAACACGTCCGACTTCACCCATAATAGCTTTTAGGGTAGCCGGGGCCTCATCCAATACAGTCCAGTCACTTTCTTGCGGTTCCAAACCACAAAGGTCTTCCGTATTCATCATCCAACCCACCATGCGTGGTGATACTTCATGGGCAATGGCTCGGGATGTAGGCTCAACACCAATTAATTGAGTGAACTGACCGAATACCGAAAAGTCTGCCGAACCAGGACGCGCACCCAATAGATAAGGTTGAACCTTAAAATGCTCTTCCATCAAACCAAGGAATCGACGATAACTGGCGTCAATAACCGGCGCCGTGGTATCACAGGAGCCCACATAACTTAAACGTCCTACTTGGCGCTCAGTGAAGTAATCCTTGAATTGTTTTAACGTTTCATCCGACATTGTTACGCCAGAGGTTGTCATTAAAATAGTGCCCGCATTCTCTGCATCTACTTCAGGGTACCAACGGTAGTGGAACATGTACTTGGTACACCATTCATCACCGAAGTCTTCTAATACAAAGTTAATAAAAGCCAGGGCCGGGTCAGAAGGAATAACAGAGCGGTCTGTCACTTCTTTTTCTAGCCGATGAATAATAGGGGTAGAATCACAAACGGCCTGTATACCGCCCTCTTCTTTGTCAAACAGGAAGGTGGGTAAAAACACATATTTTGGCTTGTCCTCAATACCCATTGCCTCTAATTCGGAACCCGCATCTGCCCACTTAATGGAATAAGGAATTCGGCGATAACGTAATAACGCCACCATTTTGCGGGTATAGGGTGAAGGTGGCATGCCGATTAGGCGTAAAGGGTTAGGTAAAGCCATTATTCAGTATCCTCTCATTTAATAACGCATCAGGTATCTGCTGTTAACAACCACCTTTAGGGTGTTTCCTGATGATATAAGCCGCATCATGCAGCCGCTTCATTGAGTCTAGTACGTGAGTCTATAGGGGTAATTGTCCTAGGAAAGCGAATTTACAAACTTAGAGCCAATTGAATCAATAACCGGAAAGGTTAAAAAGACGGGAACAGAGTAGTCTGAGGCACATCATATACCTAATCATATGCCCAGACCCTTCCGTAATGACTACTTCACGCTTGGTCGTTCAGAAACGGCTTTATACCAGCGATGCAGATTAACCAGCTCTTCTGGTGCACTCATTTTTACCCATCCTGCGAAACTAACGCCGACAAAGGCCGTGATATCCGCCATGCTGAAGCTGTCGCCGACAACAAATTCATTGCTGGCAAGTTGAGCGTCCAGTATTTCAAAAAACGCGGAAATACGTTTCTTGCCGCGAGTCACCAAGTCCGGTATTTGCTCAAGATCGAGTAGGCCGGGTAAGGCACGATCTTTAAAAGCACCACCCTTGTTTCGTAACGCATCAGCAATTGCTGCAAGCAACTCCGATTCAATACGGTGATCCCATTCACAGATTAGCGCTTGCTGTTTAGCATCCACACCCATCAAGGGTGCATCTGCATTTGCGGCCTCTAGGTAGCGGCTAATAGCAGCCACTTCAGAAATAACCGTACCGTCATCCAGTACCAATGCCGGCAAGGTACCGCGTGGATTTATTGCTTTGTACTCGTCGGATAGATGTGCCTGCGCCATCATATCGACTTCTTCACAAGGGATATCAATCCCCTTTTCTTTCATGAAAATATGTACGCGCTGCGGGCTTGGTGCCAGTGAGTAGGTATAGAGTTTCATTAAAACGTCTCTGCTATATTCTTGTTAAGTTCTTGTTAAGCTCTTGAGCTCTTATTAAGTTCATATGCTCATATTAAAGTCATGAAGCACTTTACACGAAATAGGATGCTGACGACAAAATAAACGCGCTAAAGACGTGGCGTCACAAGTAATCGTCGTAACAGGACAATAGTCGCTCTTATTTGCTGTGGGGCATTGATCATTAAGGAACGACCGCTGCCCCTACCGGAAGAATGCTACTCAAACGTTTTTCAGTGGTATCCTAGACTGACTTTTTGCTTGCGACCAAGTTTTCCGCAATACCACCATACATGCTTGTTTTTAGCGCCTTGAAGATACCGCGCTCTTTCGTGGACAGCGGCGTTATCATTTCAATCGCTTTAGGCAGCAACTCGTCTTCACTGCAACAAGCATCGACCAAACCCAGTTCGGTGCATTCCTTACCGCCAAAACGTTTTCCTGACAATACAGCATCGCGGAATACAGTCGGTGCCAACTTCGCCTGCGCTACGGCCATCATTTCATCACCAATGGGAACGCCTACATCTACTTCACTAATGCAGAACCAACCACGGTCTTCACGCATAATTCGGTAGTCGCATACCAATGCCAGAAATGCACCACCTGCAAAGGTATGACCATTAATAGCGGCAATGGTTGGCAACGGGAAATTAAGTAATCGCGCAAATAAACGAGGTAATTCAACAGAGAAAGTTTCAAGTTGTTCTGGTGTGTATTGCATTACAGCCGCGAGATTAATACCGGTGCTAAACGCTTTTCCAGAACCGGTAAGCACCAAGGCACCCGGGCCATCGCCTTTAGCTTCTATTGCGTCTAGGGTTTCATGTAGGGCACTGATGGAATCATTATCCAATTCTGTGCTTATCCCTTCTTCCATTGTAAGAATGTGAATATTATCTTGCTGTGTCAGAGTAACCATATTTACCTCAATTCCTAGACGGCTTTCGACGCCAATTCGCAATAACACCCATAGCTATTACTGTGCATTCAAACATCACGCTCATCTTCACAGATTTTGTTACGGTTTAAATTATCCCTACACCTTTAGGATTTATATTCCCAACCATTGCACTTTTCACGAATAGTTGTTAGCTAGCTCCTTAATGAAACTTCTTATCGATAGCTTATCCGCTACTCATTTATCGTAATCTGTATTCACCCTATTAATAACTGCATGACTTTTTCAGGGTTGTAAATACACCCTTGTTACATAACTTCACCATTGTGTCTTCAATAGACAAGATTTTTTATAGCTTGCGAACTAACATCCAGCATTTAAATTCAAGTACAAAAATATGCTTAAACCAATCCTACTACTGAATCTAGCTATTTCCCTATCTGCTTGTAGTTTTCTAAAACCAAAAATTGATGAGCACCTTTCTACACGTATCAGCGATGATGGAACCAAGTTTTTCACCTACACCCTAGTTCCACCACAGCAAAACACACGTAGCGATCCAGGCAGCATGCTTTATGGGAAAAGACTGCCGCCTGAACTGTTAAACAGGATTGAAAGTAAAATAGCCAAGAAAAAGGCTGGAAAAATGAAGGCAATGGATAAAAAGATTGAAGGTCGACTTGAAGATAATCTGGCCGATATAAACTATTGTCATAATGGTTATTACATTTTGGAAAAAAACACACAGCCTGATGGAATTTCCATCAAGGGCGAGTGTAAGGACGGTGCTTCACAGCTGGACCGTGATAAATTTGGGATCACCCACTACTTTTAACGGCTAGCTAGGATGCCCTATCGAAAATACCACTCACACAAAAGCGCCCTTTACTCTATGAAAAATACACGCGGAGGCACGCAAAGGCAGTAGTAAGCAATCAGGCTTCAATCGCAATAATCTACCCCATCAAGAAGCCTGTTTTGACGCCAATCTGGATTACGTTAGTGGCGAGCTCACGTTTATTTACATTAAACACTATCATTTATCGCATTATTTAGCCGTCTGATCCCACCGGCTTATAATTTCGTTCAACAAACAAACCTTTTTCACCTTCGGGAAATTTGCAGATACGTTTTAGCCGTGTAGTTTTTCCCACATACTCCCAGACTAGCTCATCGCCTTCTAACCGCCGCGTGACAAGATTAGCAAGGCCAAAAGGTGAAAGTTCCATAGCGCCATTATTAAATTCAACTGACGCACGAATATTTGTACAGTTTGGTGGTGATACATCATGAGCTCCATTTTCTAAAGAGCCATCAGTCATAAAGTCATGAATGATGCTGGATGATGTAACAACGGTGCGATTGCCACATTGCTCAACACGTTCGATGTGCCCTTCTATACCACTCTTGGCTAACCATAAACCACGCAGATCAGTTACACCGGTCGCCAGTGGTTCACGACAATCTGCCAACACTGGCATAGGGAAACGTTCATAGCCACAACCAGGCGTGTAGGCTTTAGGAATATCTACAGCCTTAAGCCCGTTACCATCAAGTTCAGGTAAATCACAATAATCAATCAAGGTTCCGTCTTGTTCAAAGATAGACACATCGGTTGTATCTTCCGGCCTTTTTAAAAAATTCACTGATAAAGCGACAATAAGTACGAGAACACCAAATTCAGCCATTAGGACACCTTCAAAAATTCAGTAATATTATCCACAAGTTCTTCCGGTTTATCTTCATGAATAAAATGACCACCGCCTTTAATAATTTTGTGATTTTGACCCTCAGCACCGGGTATGCCTTTTATGTAGCGAACATGGGAGCCTTTGGTAACTGGGTCCAAATTACCAAACAAGGTCAACACAGGCTTTTCAAACTTTTTTAATTTTTCCCAGGCTGCGCGGTTTTGTGCCACACCTGGATTATTAGGAAAAATCGCAATCAACTGTGGAAACTGACGAATACCGGCCTGATACTTTCGCTTTGGAAAAGGGGCTTTACGGTAAGCATCGAAAATTTCATCATTAAAATCAGGCGTAATAATCACTTTCTTAAACGCTAATTTCCATGGGAAGCTGGGCAACCACTTCATCACAAGTAACCAAGCTCTCAACCAACGATTAGCACCATCACCGGTAGGGATACCTGTATTGGCCATTACAATACGATCAAAACGTTCTGGATAGTCAGCCACCATATTTAAACCTATAGTGCCGCCCCAATCCTGACAAACTAACGTAATGCTATTGAGATCCATAGCCAGTAACCACTTTTCCATCCAATCGATATGGCGCGCTAACGTATAGTCACTTTTCTTCGCAGGCTTATCGCTACGGCCACAACCCACCAAATCTACGGCGATAACTCTACGCCCTGTAGCCAGTAAGCCTGGAATCATTTTTCGATAAACATAACTCCAACTGGGGTTACCGTGCATGAGCAGAATAGGCTCTGCATCCTTCGGGCCTTCATCAATATAATGGATACGAATATTAGTACCATCCTCATCCTGAATAGTGGTGTAGTGGGGTTCGAAATTATAATCAGGAAGATTCTGAAAACAGTGATCGGGGGTTCGAAGTATTTGCATTAGCTAAATCTCAATAGACAGAAAATTGTATCTACAACGGAAATATTCTGTCTATTGTTACGAGATAACGGCGCCAGGTAATTGGCCAAGAAATAATTCCCATTATCTGCAAAGTCACTGACTAGATATTGGTCTGGTGCCTTATGATTCTACTCAGTGATTTATTACTGTGACTTGCACCTCCGACTTATTCCTTCAACTTACCCTAGCAGCTTTACCCGCCACACAATAAAACCTGTAATACTTATAAGAGTCCTAACAACTCAAGCTCGATTCCATTAGAAGTCTTGCGTCAGATTATTCTTTACCCCTCTATTGCACGGGCGGCTCCACATCAAATTTCTGATAGGCTTCTGCAACACGCCCTGATTTGGCCATGTCCTGTAATGCGCTGTTCAACTCATTGTATGCGGATGCATTGGGTGATGTTTTAGACATGCCGTAATAGTTAGGCAGCTTTTGTACGTGCTTAAAGGGTGTGTATGACCAGCTGGTGAAACCGGCCTTCTTTGCTGCGTCCAAAAAGGCGCCTTCATCGATGATTACCGCTACATCAAAGCGCTTACCCTGCAACATTTTTACAATTTGAGCATCATCAACAACCTCTTTCTTATTTAGCTGTTTGTCGTCGTTAAATTGCTTATAGTAGGACGTTCCACGCTTAATCCCAACGCTATACTTTTGGAGATCGTCATAGGATTGGATGATGTCTTCCCGCCCTGTTAACGCCACAAATCGGGTTTCACGCAATTGATAACCGATGGGGCCAAGGTAGTTAGTGAATACCTCGCGCTCTTTATTTTTACGATACCGAGGAACTATGTCTACCTTGCCATTTTTGACATCTTCTAAGCTTCTCTTAAAAGGAGCATCTCGCCATTTTACGGTAAAGCCAATCCTTGCGGCAGCCTCCTCCAATATATCTTTAAGGGGGCCGGAAAAATTACTGTTCTCACCAACCACTAACTGTGGCGGTCTATGCCTGAAATCTGCGTTAAAGACTTTATCCTCTGCAAAAGCCCAAAGTGTACACACTGTTAGTAATAGTGCTAAAACAATTGATCTCATGGTTTTCTCCTTATGCACATGCCGTTATGTACTTTATTTAGCAGCTAATAAACAGCAACATTGCCTAGCCGATATCGAACTCATATGACAAATAAGCGTAATACAAGCTAGCGAAATTGCTAGATAAAGCGCTGCGCGCCTGGTGGAGAACCAGCTGCTCAATATAGTGTCAAAATATTTTTGCCTGGAAATCTTCTAAAGGGATCGACTTTAATAGCCTAATAGACGAGTGAACAACAGAATAGACCCACTCGAGAATTTACAGGACCAACGTAGTTTTACTCTGACCCTGCTCGCCTGAACCGATAATCAACACGTTTGTACATAAGGTTTGGGAGGTGTAGCCGCCGACAAGAGCGGCCACTTTGCTAATAAACTTGTATCCGTACATTGCTATAAACAGAGCAGCAACACGATGAATAAATCGCGACCTTCTTTATTAACACAGGCCTTCTCCTTGTAGCTATTATTCCGTGATAGCGTTGCCTTCTCCGCATTCAAAATACCTTTTGCGCTAGTCGCTAGGCGTTAATGCCTTTCAGAAATGCGGGGCTAGCGTCAATACGATCTATATAAGCGAGCAGCGCAGCGTATAAGGTTACTGCGCAACTTAATTTATCAACAACAATCATCAACTATCGTCCGACGAGCAACTACAGACTGGATACAAACTCAGCAACAGCAACACCAATTTCATCGGGCGAATCTTCCTGCAGGTAATGTAGACCCTTAACGGTGACTTCTTGTTGATTCGGCCAGCCTTGACAAAACTCCCGCTGCCGGCCAATTAACATAGTGCCGGGTTTGGCGTTAACAAACAGTTTTGGTAAATCGTTACTTTGGGATAACCATTCACCATAACCATTCATTACCTTCATTACATCTACCGGCTGACCACCAATAGGAATACTACGGGGCCAGTTTAGGGTTGGTTGACGATCCTCAGGCGTAAGAAAAGGTTTACGATATTCTGTCATCTCTTCTTCAGTTAAATCACGCATTACGGATGTTGTTAGCAGCTTCTCAACAAAAGCATTGCGTTCAAGAATTAAGTCTTCACCTTTTTCAGAACGGAACGCTTTAAATATTCCTCGAGCACCCTCCGGCATATCATCCCATTCAATAGGCATAACAAGTGCTTCCATATAAACAATGGCCTTTACTTTTTCCTTGTATTGGTTTGCCCAATGAAACCCCAAGACACTCCCCCAATCATGAAGCACTAAAGTTACCTTTTCATTCACATCTAGCGCCTCAAGCGTTGCACGCAAGTACTCATAATGAACGTGAAAGTTGTAACGAGTCGCACCAAAGCTTGCGGGCAGTTTTTCCGAATCCCCCATACCGATAAGGTCAGGCGCAATACAACGGCCCAACTTTTCTAAATGAGGAATGACGTTACGCCAAAGATAAGAGGATGTGGGATTCCCGTGTAAAAAAACAATAGGATCTGCATCCACGTTACCGGCTTCGATATAGGTGATTTCTTTGCCCAAAACATCAACCGACTTCTTCTGATACTTCACGATTAACAGCTCCTTCAAGTAAACAAAATAGTTATAAGATACGCATTTATCGTATCCAAAAACCTGACTCAAACAGGCTAAATATGATACTCATCATATTTAATAGGTACAAGCTTAATTACCATTGGCTATCTAGTAATATCCGCCTATCACACACCTTTTTAACGTTACGATTGGTAAATTGACAACATATGACGAGGATCATAAAATCATTGACTTCTATACAGGACTATTTATGAACCTTAAAACTGAGCAGAAAAAAGCAGCCAAAGCACGCATTTTAGATAGCGCCGCTCATCTTTTACGCGAAAAAGGTCTAGATGGTGCCGGTGTTGCGGAAATCATGAAAAATGCAGGTCTCACTCATGGTGGGTTTTATGCGCATTTCGACAATAAAAATGATCTAGTAAACCAGGCTTTCACTCATGCGATGGACACTAGTCGTGAAAGCTGGTTCGAAGAACTCGATAATGCTACGGCAGAGACAACGTTGAAGACACTTATCAATCGATATCTTAGTCGTGATCATCGGGATAATATCGAGACCGGCTGTCCTTTACCCCCTCTTTCTGCTGACATGTCTGCCAGCGGCATCGATAGCACCAACACACTGGAAAAGAACCTCAAGAAATCTATAAAACGAAACTCAGATCAAATCAAAAAGCTTGAAAACAACTTAGAAGTTGATCCAACGGATGAAGCTATTGCACAACTGGCTCTTAGCGTTGGCGGCATCTTGTTAGCACGCGCAGTGGAGAGCTCAAGCTTTTCAGATCGAATTTTAAAGGCCTGCCGAAAGATGGCGCTACGAGACCTAAAGTTGAACTAAACTCAGCTCTAGAGAAAGAGCATAAATCAAAGGACCAAAAAGAATTTTCGTATAGATAATTTGGCAGATAAAAAAGCCCGTGACTTTTGATCCGGGCTTTTTTATAAGAGAAGATGGCGATTTTTAAAAAGCCATCACTCCACTGAAAAGAAAGGCACATTACCAAATTGGTTCTTCGTTACAGCAATGCCAGTCGCTAAGTCGCTAGAAGACCCTATTGACCTTTAAAAACAGGCTGACGTTTTTCTAAGAAAGCGGC
>Ga0105352_1000802_pt1 | contig 17916 bp, 17 predicted proteins | sample EN8Hudsemesocosm_FD_83507 | JGI IMG/M metagenome (GOLD analysis project Ga0105352, IMG submission 83507) | Methane-oxidizing microbial communities from mesocosms in the Hudson Canyon - EN8B Hudson Canyon | ecosystem: Environmental > Aquatic > Marine > Cold seeps | place: Hudson Canyon...
AGACTGCATCCCCATACTACTTTGTTGCGACGGGTCAGTGCTTTTATCTCGAACAATTTTTCCTGAGAAGTTTCCTTCCCAAGCAGCCTGAGATTGATTATCGATGAGATAACTAACGTTGATTAAATAGTCGTTACGTGAAAATTGGTAACGTTTGATAACCGATACCCCAGTTGCATCTTGAAAAGTAAGATCAACAACCAATTCATCTTGATTTTCAGTTAGCTCATATTGATTTGATGAGGTTGTATAGCTAGGCATTGGTCCATTTTTAGACGAATCAAAACCATTTTTACCAAACAAACCACTTTCAACAACATAATGACGCGCTGAATTGGATTCTAGTAATGGCAAAGATTGTTCAGAACCCAGTGTAACTTTATATTCAGGCATTGCTGCAAATACAATATTCCCGCCTTTTAAATCGATTACCAAATCTAAAACATCTGTTTTGACAGATATTGATTTCTGTAATGGTGTGCTATCGGGCCCAGCATTATTATTTGACGCTGTTATATTTGATTGAACTACATTAGATTCTTCAGGGGTTGTAAATTCAGATGATTCAACTTTATGAACTAATTCTGAAGAAGACTCAATTGTGGTTGTAGGGTACACCGATGAAGCGGTTGGCTGTACTGGAACCTGGCCATAATCATCATTCCATGCAAGTATCAACATGTATGAAACTATGGCTAAGCCTACAAAAATAATGCTACGTCTAACATCCATAATAGTTAATTACCATTTAGTATTAAAATTTTAAAACCTTACTTAACAAGGATTCGTTTTAGCTTAATGAGTATTTTTCTGATCAAAATTACTTTTTTTATTACAAGTTTGATTATTTAATTCTGGCACAGGATCATAACCACCTTCACACCCGGGATGGCATCTTAACACACGATGGACTGCAAGATAGCTACCTTTGAAAACACCACGATTTTTAATGGCTTCCACAGCGTATTGTGAACAAGAAGGGTAAAAACGACAGGATGGGCCAAATATTGGGCTTATTAGAAGTTGATAAGCACGAATTAAGCTTATGACAAGCTTTGTCATAGTGGCTCTCGCATAATGCTAAATAATTAATTGTATTTACAATAAATTAAAGCCAAAAAGTCTACGCGTTTTCTACTTTTCGGCTTAATTTATTCCATAAATATTGAAGTTCAGAAGCGCAATCAGGGTTATCTATACGATCAATCCCTTTTTTTGCTAAAACAACAAGATCTAAATTTGGAAGCGACGCTTGCCTAAGTCTGAATGATTCCCTTAGTAAACGTTTAACACGGTTCCGTTGTACAGCAAGTTTAACATTTTTCTTTGCAACGATAATTCCAAGCCTTGCTGAGGGTAAACTTTTACCTCGAGCTAAGATTAAAAAGTGTTTACTTGAAACTCTTACATCAACGGCTTGAAAAACATCGCTATAATCACCCGCAGTCAATAATCTAACTGATTTCGGGAATTGAAATCCTGTATACAAATCTGTACTAGTCAAATCTATTTTTATGCGCTTAGGACTTTACGACCTTTCGCTCGACGTCGATTTATAATCTGACGACCGCTTTTAGTTGCCATACGAGCTCTGAAGCCGTGTGTACGCTTACGTTTAAGAACGCTTGGTTGGAATGTTCTTTTCATTTCCAGTACTCACAAATTATTAGGTTGAAAAATTAAGGAGCGAGATTGTACGTTTTTTGAGTGTCAGTATCAAATCTTTTTTTCTAGATCTTTTTAAAGTCCCTAGGTCATTAATAATATAATTTATATATCTTTTTATTATTATGTTTTATTAGTGAAGCGACTTTCTGTGTATATCATAAATAAATTTAACAAATTCAATATCTTACAGAAAGCATAACAGGGCGTTTAAGTTATGTATTTCTCCTGAATTAAACGTGAATAAAACTTGGATAACTATTTTTTTAAATCATCCACAGATTTATCAACGTATTTTTCCACAAGTTAATTTTTATATTTATTTAAATATTTTTTGATAAATTATTTTATGTCATTTTTGTGCACAAGGCTGTGTATAAATCAATCAACATTTTGATTTTAAACAATAAAGATATTCACATCCTGTTTATTCTTTAAAAAAATAAGGCTAGCGATACCGCGGTTTTATCGTTAAAATTCTTGAGCCTATTATTAGAGCGATAAGTTTTAGTCATTAGGTCATAAGATATTCATATTAAGTGGATATATAAATGTAATGCTTTAAATTGTTTCTTTACTAAACCGTCGGTTTTAACGATCTAGTTATTGTTAAAACTTCAAGTGCTAGTAATATAGTGTTCTCTATTGAACGCTATAGGCAATCTATTGACCTTTAAATTTTGAGAAATAGGATTATAAGTGCAAGATACTGTCTGGGCGGATTGTTTAGCTAAATTAAAAGAAGAGTTGCCAGGACAGCAATTCAATACCTGGTTAAGGCCTCTTCATGGGGAATATAAAGACAATACATTACATTTATACGCACCAAATAAATTTGTACTAGATTGGGTAAAAGAAAAATTTCTTAAACGTATCAATGAACTTATTTCTGAACTCTGTGGTCATGATTGTGCAGTAAAGTTAAATATTGGCTCATTAAAAAAACAGGAAGATACACCAAAAAGAACAACGCCTAAACCTGTAGAAAGACAGAGTAGGGGAGTTAACCAACCTGTTGTTAATAGCCAACAAGTTGATCGAAGAATTGATGTTGAAGGTGGTTTAAATCATAAAAGCTTCTTAAACCCTAATTTTACTTTCGATACCTTTGTTGAAGGTAAGTCAAACCAGTTAGCTCGTGCGGCATCTGTTCAAGTTGCTGAAAATCCAGGTGGCTCCTATAACCCATTATTCCTATATGGTGGCGTAGGCTTAGGTAAAACTCACTTAATGCATTCTGTTGGAAATGAAATTGCGAGAAAAAACCCGAATGCTAAAGTGGTTTACCTGCATTCTGAACGTTTTGTAGCTGATATGGTTAAAGCGCTTCAAATGAATGCCATTAATGACTTTAAACGTTATTATCGATCCGTTGACGCGTTATTGATTGATGATATTCAATTTTTCGCTCGGAAAGAGCGGTCGCAAGAAGAGTTTTTTCATACATTTAACGCTCTTTTAGAAGGCGGACAGCAGATGATTCTCACCTGTGATCGTTACCCAAAAGAAATTGATAATATGGAAGAGCGCCTTAAGTCTAGATTTGGTTGGGGTTTAACTGTAATGGTAGAACCTCCTGAGCTGGAAACGCGTGTTGCTATTTTGATGAAAAAAGCAGAACAGAATAAAGTAGCGCTCAATAGCGAGTCAGCTTTTTTCATCGCACAAAAAATTCGTTCTAATGTTAGAGAATTAGAGGGAGCATTGAAGCTGGTAGCAGCGAACGCTCACTTTACCGGACAGGATATAACGCCTGTATTTATTCGAGAATGTCTAAAAGACTTGTTAGCTTTACACGACAAACAAGTAAGTATTGATAATATTCAGCGAACGGTAGCTGATTATTATAAGATTAAAGTCGCCGACTTACTTTCTAAGCGGCGAACACGCTCCGTTACCAGGCCAAGACAAATGGCGATGGCATTATCGAAAGAATTAACGAATCATAGCTTACCCGAAATAGGGGATGCTTTTGGAGGCCGAGATCATACAACGGTACTTCATGCCTGTAGAAAAATTGTTGAATTACGTGACAGCGATGCTGGTATACGTGAAGATCACCATAACTTTATGCGAACATTAACGACTTGATTGAGACGAGCCGATACCAATGAAATTAACAATAAATAGAGAAGATATTCTTACGCCACTTCAGATAATCTCAGGTGTAGTTGAGCGTAAACAAACGATGCCAGTGCTATCTAATATATTATTAATAGCTGAACAAGGTAATGTTTCCCTTACGGGTACCAATATGGAAGTTGAGCTAGTTTGTAAGCTTGAGAATGTTCAGATTGAAACAGAAGGGCAAATAACCATACCTGCGCGTAAATTAGTTGATATCTGCCGCTCTTTGAAAAGCGATTCAGTGATTCAACTCAGCCTTGAGGGGGATAAGATACATTTGCGCTCTAGTAAGAGTCATTTCTCGTTATCAACCTTACCAGCTGATCAATTTCCTAATATTGAAGAAAATGTACATGATTTAGCGGTTACTTTCTTACAGAAAGATTTCAAAAACATGTTAGACGCTACTTCTTTTGCAATGGCTCAACAGGATGTTCGTTATTATTTAAATGGTATGTTACTAGAGTTGGGTGATCGTTATGTTCGTATGGTTTCTACGGATGGACATCGTTTAGCCTTATCAACATTGGCAACGAATCTTGAGCGAGAGGAAGTTAAGCAGGTGATTGTTCCTCGTAAAGGTATCATTGAACTTGGCCGTTTACTCACAGATAGTGAAAATGAGGTCACACTGTCTATTGGAGATAGTCATATTTATTCTCAAATAGGCAATTATAAATTTACTTCAAAATTAATTGATGGAAAGTTTCCTGACTACAATCGTGTTATTCCAAAAGGTGGGGATAAAGTCATGATTGCAGATAGAATATCTTTAAAGGATATGTTCACGCGGGCAAGTATCTTATCTCATGAGAATATTAGAGGAATTCAATTACACCTGAGTAGTAATCAATTACAAGTTTTCGCTAATAATCCTGAACATGAGCAAGCGGAAGATTGCCTCGATGTAAACTATGTACAAGATGATCTACAAATTGGATTCAATGTAAGTTATCTAATCGATGCGATGAATGTTATACCATCTGATAATATTAAAATGACTTTATTAAATTCGAATTCGTCAGCATTGATTGAATCATCGGAAGAAACGGATAACTTGTATGTCATTATGCCTATGCGACTTTAATAATTTTATTTGAATTCAAATGAAGATGGACTGGGAAGTAATAAACTTTAGCTCGAACCAAGGGAAAGTAAATGGGATTTATTTTAGATACAGTCAAAGGATCACTTAGAATTGTGCAAACAACCAGTGTGCTGGCTAAAACAGGCACTAAATGGTTGATTGGACAACGGCCACCAAACCCAAAACTACTGAGAAGTGTGTTTGAAGAGCTAGGTGCTACTTATATTAAATTAGGGCAGTTCATTGCGAGTTCTCCTACTTTTTTTCCAAAAGACTATGTTGAAGAATTTCAGAATTGCTTAGATAAAACAAAGCCGTTTTCATTTTCAATTGCACGAAGAATAATTGAACAAGAATTGGGGCGAAAACTTGATGAAGTTTATTCCTACGTTGACCCTGTTCCACTAGCGTCCGCATCTATTGCGCAAGTTCATGCTGCAAGATTAATTACTGGCGAAGATGTTGTCATAAAGATTCAAAAACCGGGCGTAGAAAATGTATTATTGACTGATCTAAATTTTTTGTATGTATCTGCTCGTATACTTGAATTTCTTGCCCCAAAATTATCATGGACTTCTTTATCTGGAGTCGTTGAAGAAATTCAACGCACAATGATGGAGGAATGTGATTTCATAAAGGAAGCAAATAATCTAAAAGAGTTTGATAGCTTCTTAAAAGATACTGAAAATGATGATGTTATTGTCCCTAAAGTTTATGAGCAAGCATCAGCCATGAAAGTCCTCACAATGGAACGTTTTTATGGTGTGTCTTTAACTGATTTGGATACCATTAGAAAATATTGTGATGACCCTGAAAAGACGCTCATTACAGCTATGAATACTTGGTTTTCTAGCTTAACGAAGTGTCGATTTTTCCATGCAGATGTTCATGCTGGAAATTTAATGGTGTTAAAGAATGGTAAAATTGGTTTTATAGATTTTGGTATTGTAGGGCGCATTAATCCTGGTACATGGGAAGCTGTTTCCGATTTCATGTCATCAATTATGATTGGTGACTTTAATGGTATGGCCGATGCGATGATTCGAATTGGTATTACGGATGATGCAGTTGACTCGAGTGACTTGGCCGAAGATCTTAAGCGTGTTTTTAACAAGTTAGATGTGATGGTCCCTGATTACAGCGCAATCTCTACTCAGGGTGAAGATGACGTTAATAATATATTGATGGATATGGTGAAAGTTGGAGAAGATAATGGCATACACTTCCCAAGAGAATTTGCTTTATTACTAAAACAATTCCTCTATTTTGACCGCTATGTACATGTTTTAGCGCCTGAACTGGATATGTTTGTAGATGATAGACTAAATATGCTTCATTAATTAGAAGTATATTTATTTTGTATCATTAAACTTTTAGTTAGTAATTTTATTTTGTTGTTTTCTGTTTAATGATACAAAACTTTTATGGCCATTCTTACCCTTTCTCCAAGCTTTTTTAGAAACCTCCATTCTGATGAAATAACTTTTCATTCACATCTTAATTTTATAATAGGCTCAAATGCATCGGGTAAAACCAGCTTGTTAGAGGCTATCTATTATCTGTCCACAGGAAAATCGTTCAGAAGTCGCCGAATAAGAAATATCGTCAATAGGGATATTAGTGCTAAAGAGTTTATTTTATTTGGAAGACTTTCTGGTAGTCATGACACAGTTCAGCCTGTTGATACAAAACTATCAAATATGCATACTGTTGGCATACGAAAAACCGTTTTATCAAATACAGATATAAAGTTAAATGGTGAACTAATTAGGAGTGCATCAAAATTAGCTGCCATCTCTCCTGTTGTAATAATTGACCCCAATAGTTTTGAGTTGTTAACGGGTCCACCCAAAGTTCGCAGAAAATTCTTAGACTGGGGAGTGTTCCACGTGGAACATAAGTTCTCTAGCCTTTCTAATGAATATAATAATTGTTTAAAACAGCGGAATACATTACTTCGAACTGCTAAGATAGATAGCCTACAGTTGAAGGTGTGGGATCGGAGATTATCAAATTTGGCTGAAGAAGTTGATCTTTGTCGAAAAACCTATACAACACTATTACGCTCCAATTTTAAACAAATAATATCGTCTTTTAAAATTGGTAAAAATCTCGATATACAATATATCAGGGGTTGGGATAAAGACTTATCAATGCAGTCTGCATTAGAAAAAAGTCATGATAAAGATATTGATAGTAAGTTTACACAGTTTGGCCCACATCGAGCAGATTTAAAAGTAACAATAAAAGGTCGTTTGGTTGAAGATGTTCTTTCGAGAGGCCAGCAAAAATTATTAGTATTAGCATTGTATTTAGCCCAAATACAATGTCTGGTTGATAGTGTAAAGAAAAGAACCGTTGTGCTAATAGATGATATTTCGGCTGAATTAGATGAGCAAAATCTTCAGTTAATATTTGATAGACTGGCAGTATTAGAAACTCAGGTTATTTGTACGGCTCTAGATATGTCAGTTGTTCAAAAAGCATTGCCTAATAATGAAATATATAAAATGTTCCACGTGGAACATGGGAAAATATTACCCTTATAAACTTAATAATAGAAAAATCCACATTCGATTATAGGTCGTCTAAGATTTTTTAGGAGCAAAATATTAATGAGTGAACAAGAAAATAATTATGACTCTTCCAGTATCAAAGTTCTCAAAGGGCTTGATGCTGTAAGAAAACGACCAGGTATGTATATTGGTGATACGGATGATGGTTCTGGACTTCATCATATGGTGTTTGAAATTGTAGATAACTCAATAGATGAAGCTCTTGCGGGTTTTTGCTCAGAAATTAAAATTACTATTCACCCAGATGAATCGATCACCGTTTCGGATGATGGTCGTGGTATTCCGACTGATATACATGAAGAGGAAGGTATATCTGCCGCCGAAGTAATTATGACTGTACTTCATGCTGGTGGTAAATTTGATGATAATACCTATAAAGTTTCTGGTGGTCTTCATGGGGTTGGTGTTTCAGTAGTAAACGCCTTGTCTAGTAAATTAAAACTTACTATTAGACGAGCTGGAGAAGTCCATGAACAGATTTACCATGAAGGTGTACCTGAAAAACCTTTAGAAATAATTGGGCATACCGAAAAAACAGGAACAGAAGTTCACTTCACTCCATCGCCTAATACTTTCTCAAATATTGAGTTTCATTATGACCAATTAGCTAAAAGAATTAGAGAACTTGCATTTCTTAATTCTGGTGTGAATATTGTTTTAAAAGATGAACGCTCAGGAAGAGAAGAGACCTTTAATTATGAGGGTGGGTTACAAGCATTTGTTGAGTATTTAAATATTAATAAAACGCCTGTAAATAGAATCTTTTACTTCTCAACCTTTAGAGAAGAAGATGGTGTTGGTGTTGAAGTCGCGATGCAATGGAATGATGGCTTTCAAGAAAATATCTATAGCTTTACCAATAATATTCCTCAAAGAGATGGCGGTACGCACTTAGCAGGCTTTAGGTCGGCACTAACTCGTACACTGAATAGTTATATTGAAAAAGAAGGTTTAGGCAAAAATTCAAAAGTGAGTACTTCTGGTGATGATGCTAGAGAAGGGCTGACGGCGATTGTTTCTGTAAAAGTTCCTGATCCAAAATTCTCATCTCAAACAAAAGATAAGCTTGTATCATCTGAAGTAAAGTCAGCAGTAGAACAGGAAATGAATACTTGTTTAGCTGATTATTTGATGGAATTCCCTCAAGAAGCAAAATCTATTGTAAACAAAATGATTGATGCCGCGAGAGCACGAGAAGCTGCTCGAAAAGCGAGAGAAATGACTCGGCGTAAAGGTGCATTAGATATTGCTGGTTTACCTGGTAAGTTGGCTGATTGCCAAGAGAAAGATCCTGCTCTTTCTGAACTATACATTGTGGAAGGGGACTCTGCTGGCGGATCAGCTAAGCAGGGTAGAGATCGTAAAACACAGGCAATTTTACCGCTTAAAGGTAAAATTCTAAACGTCGAAAAAGCACGTTTTGATAAAATGTTATCATCGGTAGAGGTCGGAACACTCATCACAGCACTAGGTTGTGGAATTGGTCGTGAAGAATATAATATCGAGAAACTCAGATACCATAGCATCATTATTATGACTGATGCGGATGTGGATGGATCTCACATCCGTACATTATTATTAACTTTCTTTTTCCGTCAAATGCGTGAAATCATAGAGCGTGGTCATATCTTTATTGCAATGCCGCCTCTATATAAAGTAAAAAAAGGTAAGCAAGAACAGTATCTGAAGGATGAAGCCGCGTTAGAGCAGTACTTAACGCAATCAGCTTTAGATGGCACACAACTTTTTGTGAACGCTGAAGCACCAGCTATCTCTGGTGAGGCATTAGAAACATTAGTTTCAGAATATCGAAAAGTTGAAAGTATCATTACTAAACTATCACGAGTTCACCCAGCACTTGTGTTAGAAAAAATGCTTAAGGTCGAAACGTTAGCACCAGAGTCTTTAAAATCTGAGGAAACAGTAAAGAAGTGGAGTGCTGAAATGGCTAAGCTTCTAGGTGTTGATAGTAAGACGGGTATGAAGTATGTCTTTGGAACCAAATTGGATGATGAGCGAGATATCTACTTACCGATGGTGAGTGTTTTTGTTCACGGTATTTCAACTGATTATGTATTTAATCAAGACTTTTTTGACTCACCTAGCTACCAAAAAATTGCTAAATTAGGAGAATCGATTAGCGACATTTTTAGTGATAGTAGCTTTATTCAAAGAGGCGAGAAACAGCATCCGGTTACTGATTTTAAACAAGCGATAGCCTTTCTTATGAAAGAGGCTAAACGTGGTTTAATGGTTCAGCGCTATAAAGGTTTGGGAGAAATGAACCCTGAACAGTTATGGGAAACTACAATGGACCCTGACTGTCGTCGAATGATGCAGGTAAATATTGAAGATGCGGTGGCAGCAGATCAAATATTTACGACCTTGATGGGAGATGAAGTTGAACCTCGTCGTGATTTCATCCAAACGAATGCATTAGAAGTATCTAACCTAGATGTTTAATTTTTAATTGTAAGTGTTGAAAGTATTCGCTTAATTTACCAAACTGAATTCAGAAGAAGGGATGTATCGAAATGGCTAAATCATTGCAAGAACAACTGATGGGTTCAGGTTTGGTAGATAAGAAAAAAGCAAAAAAAATACAGAAAGAGAAACGACAGAAACGTAAGCAAACCCCAAAAAACTTGTTACAAGAAGAAGCAATTCAGAAACAGGATATCGTTGATAAACAAAAACAAGAAAAAACAGAGAAAGATCGTGAACTTAATCGACTGAAAAAAGCAGAGCAAGATAAAAAAGCAATTAAAGCTCAAATAATTCAACTGATTCAAACGAATAAAATTGAGCGCCAAAATGGTGATATAGGTTTTCAATTTGCTGTAAATAAACAAATTAAAAAGTTATACATAGATGCAGAACAGCAAGGTTATCTTCAACGTGGTAAATTAGCGATTACTCAGCAGGATGATGAGTTTTATTTAGTACCGACGGCGGTTGCTGAAAAAATTTCTCAAAGAGATGGAACGGTTGTAGTTTATCTGGAAGCGAATCAAGTCGAAATGAACGAATCTATAGAAGATGACCCATATAAAGATTTTGTTATTCCTGATGACTTAATGTGGTAATTGTTGGGTTATCAGATTTAGGGGATTAAGTGAAACTCAACAGGAAGACAGTCATGTCTATTTGTGTCATTTATCATAACCTCTTTAACAGCTTTAAATTCATCTCCTATGTTTAGTTTGTTTTTACTGACAAAGCCTCCTTTACTTATTTCAAAAATATCATCCCCCAAATAAAACTTGAATTGATAAGCGTACTGCTTAATTGCTACCACTTCTGCAATGCCTTTTTCTTTTTTGTAAATACAAACTGCATGCTTGAGGCCTTCTGTTTTTTCATGATGAGGACTTTGATCCATTATTAGTTTGTTTGAACTACAGGCCGTTATTAGGAGTAACATGGGGCTGATAGAGAGTGTTAAGTTTATGTGTTTCATAATAATTGAATAAAGCGTTAAAGTTTGAGGGTTAAGACTTTACGTTCTGTTTTATATATTTTGCCGGTGAGATCCCTGTCCAGCGTTTAAATGCACGACTAAAAGCACTTAACTCAGAGAAACCAAGCAAAAAAGCAATTTCACTTAGTGATCGCTTATTTAGGTCCAAGTAATGGAATGCTTTATCTTTACGTACTTGATCTACTAAATCATGAAAAGAAAGACCTTCCTGTTTAAGTTTTCGATAAAGCGTATGACGACTCATACATAGTTTATCTGCTATATGCTCTGCATCAATATTATCTTTTGCTAATTTTTTTTCAACAAGGTTAATCACTTTGTCAGTCAGGGTCTCTTCGGGTCTTATTTTTTTTAATAATGTTTCAATATGATGTGTTAATACTTGATGTAAATATAAGCTGCGTTTAGGAAGTTTAAAATCAAGATATTGCTTTTTAAATACGATTGAACAATGTGCATGGTTAAACCTGACAGGGCAGGGGAATACTTCGTTATAACTTGACTCGTAAGTCGGTGGGCTATGCTGAAAATATATATGTTCTATTTCGATTCCATCCCGTATGTGTAGCATGGCTCTGTAAATTGAGATGGCTAATGTGTATTCCATATCCGTTTGTGAATATGCTTCTTCAGAATCACAAATATAGTTGATATAAGCGAACTTAGCATCTGTTTTAACTTCGATATGCATCCCTTCATGAACAAGCGCGTAGTAACGCTCATATTGCTTTAATGCAGCATTAAGGGTGTCGTTGTTAAAAAATATATGTCCAACTAAACCCATTTCATCCTGAAAGGGTTTAGAGCCTAATGACAGCGCTAACGACGGTTCTTTTGTATAATTTAATGCGAGTGTCCAAAGTGCATGATAATGATGCATAGGGATGCGGTGCTCTACATCATTTAAATCATCTAAACTACAAGCAAGCACGGTTTCAATCGAATTAGAATCAAGGCCTTTATGCATTAGATAGCTAGCAAGTGTTTTTGCCGTGGAAGAATTGACGTAAAACGTTTTATTATTTCCATTCCTTTTAGCCATAACTAATATCCAGAAAAGTATTGAATACCCTGTTGATAAAGGTAGATGTAGTTAACTTACCCGTAGTTATTTGAGCTTGCAACATGCAGTCAAAACAATGTCACACTTAGTCAAGAAATATAGAAGTTTATCTCCTATAGTAGGTCTGCGCTTAGGATATTTTAGTTTAAATATAAGCGTGTTTATTTTAAAACTTAGCGGGGTTAAATGATAAGAGATGGAAATTTTTATACCACATAATACTAATGAAGAAGAGAATTGTGCAGCCTTAGAAGATTATTTAAGTTGTATGTTTTTTTGCTAAGATATTTTAGTCCAGTGATAAAATAGAACTAAAGAGTTTTATCACTTGAACCTGGGTTATATTGTCAATTCAGGTTCAAGTGTTTGTATTTTAAAAGTTAGTACCTAGCCAACCTTTCTCGTCATGCGTTCTGTTATGGCGGCGTTTCTCTCAAGCATTTGTTTGACTCGTACCAATTGTTTCATTGTTTCAGGGGATTGTTTTGTTTGACTGCTAAAAATCACACCGACTCGCCAAATACCATCGCCAATAGTATTTATCTTATTGACGACCTTTGCTTCTAATTGATTTACTTTAATTTCTCCAGTATCCATTTCTAAAATAAGTCTAAGATTTAACTTGGAACCTAATTCAGGTTCGCTTGGTAGTTTTAATGCTATACCTGATAAATTAAAATCGACAACATCAAGTTCTAACCAGGTTGAAAAAAGGCCTTGTTTAGATTTTAGCTGCGCCTTTAGGTTTGCAGCAGGCAAGCGACGTTGTGCGCGTTTTTCTTGAGGGGGAAGCAATGAAACCATTCATAAATCCTAAATAAACTGATTATTGAAACTATTAATAATCAGGTTAGGATATAAATAATAATATACCATTCAATATTAGTTTTTGATTTCAATAATGTGAACCGCGTAATGAAAAATAACGACTTAAGACTTGCTGCGAAAGTAAAAGGCCAAGGTGATGTACTAATTATCTTGCATGGTTTGTTTGGCTCATCCGATAATTTAGGGCGTATTGCTAATGAATTGGCCAAAGATTATCAAGTTCATTCATTAGACTTAAGAAACCATGGGGAGTCTTTTCATACGGAAGAAATGTCATATGAGTTAATGACTCAAGATGTGATTAACTATATGGATGAACAGAATCTTGATCGAGTAAATATTCTCGGGCACTCTATGGGGGGGAAAGTAGCGATGAATATTGCGCTTGTCTACGCTGAGCGTGTTAATAAACTAATTGTGGCTGATATTGCCCCCGTGACGTATACAGCACACCATAATGAAATATTTAAGGGCTTGTTAGCGGTAGAATTTGATCAGGATAAAACACGTTCAGCGGTTGATAAGCGCTTAGCGAGTTATATTGAAACGCTTGGTGTTCGGCAATTTTTAATGAAAAATTTAATGCAGAGTGATCAGGGGGGATTTACATGGAAAATGAATCTTTCAGCAATTTACAAAAATTACTCTAAAATATTAGAAGGGCTTTCAAATAATGAGCCTTATTTAGGGGAAGTATTATTTATTGGCGGTGGCCTATCGGACTATATTAAACCAGCCTATAAACAACAGACATTAAGGTTATTTCCAAATACAGAAATGAAAATTATTCCAGAAACAACTCATTGGCTACACGCAGAAAAGCCACGAGTTTTTATTGGGATTTGCCAGAGGTTTTTAGCAGCGTAACGTTCTTATCGCGTAAACAAAGTTAGGTAGCTTATATTTGAAACATGCTGACACGAACCATGAGTGCTATAAGCCTTGTGTGATTGATATAGAAGCTTCAGGTTTTGGTCGTGGCAGTTATCCGATTGAAGTTGGCTTTGTCACAGGTAATCAATCCTTAGGGTGTTGTCTAATAAAGCCCGTTGATTCTTGGTTGCATTGGAGTGAAGAAGCGGAACGTTTACACGGTATTCAACGCTCACTATTAAAAGAAAAAGGAAAGTCTTTAGTGTGGGTGGCTAAATGGCTAAATAAAAATCTGAATGGTATTACTGTGTATTCGGATGCTTGGGTAAATGACATGAGCTGGATTGGGAAGCTATTTGACGAGGCTGAGGTAGTACAAGGATTTAAAATTGAATCAATTTTAAATTTATTGACTGAAAAAGAAAAAGAACAATGGACGCCTCTTTATCATCAGGTTTTATCTGACACAAATGCTGTAAGGCATCGAGCAAGTGCCGATGCTGTGAATATACAACAAACTTATCTCAGGCTTAAAATGAATCGTCCTACACTTTGAGGATTAGGCTGTAATTTATTGATAACTTATAGAAAAACTTTAAGAAAGTATGACGATACTGTACTAAACTAAATAAGTTCTATGCTAATCTCGAATTAACCATGAATGCTTTAGTTGTATTCGAATTAAATAGAAAAACGATTCATGGAATAAAAACAAAATATAAAATAGGGTAATCAGGATATGAAAATCAAAAATATAACAATGACGCTCGCAGCAGTTGGATTGGCTTTCTCTGCACAATCAGGTTTTGCCGGCTCCACTTTAGATTCAGTCAAAAAGAAAGATGTTATTTCTTGCGGCGTCAGTACTGGTTTGGCGGGTTTTTCACAAAAAGATGAAAAAGGTAAATGGAGTGGACTAGATGTTGATGTTTGTCGTTCTGTTGCGGCGGCAGTATTAGGTGATGCTTCAAAAGTTCAATATAAACCTTTAACAGCTAAGGAACGTTTCTTAGCGCTTCAGTCTGGTGAAATAGACATTCTTTCACGTAATACAACGTGGACGCATACACGAGACACTTCATTAGGTCTAAACTTTGCTGGCGTTGTTTATTATGATGGCGCAGGATTTATGGTTAGCAAAAAGTTAGGCGTTAAATCTGCAACAGAATTAGATGGCGCGAATGCGTGTATTCAAGCAGGAACTTCAACGGAGTTAGCAATAGCTGACTACTTCCGTGAAAACAAAATGAATTATAAAGCAATTACTTTTGATACCGCTGATCAAACACGATCAGGCTTTGAGTCTGGACGTTGTGACTTTTTGGTTTCTGACCAATCTCAGTTATATGCATTACGTATTGGTTTAAAGGATCCTTCAGGCGCGATTGTTTTACCTGAAGTTATTTCGAAAGAACCTCTAGGGCCAGTTGTTCGTCAAAATGATGATGAGTGGTTTAATGTTGTGAAGTGGGTGGTTAATGCTTCAATAGAAGGTGAGTTTCAAGGTGTTACGTCAGCAAATGCAACGGACTTAAAAGCTAACGGAAAGCCAGGCCAAAAAAGATTATTAGGTTCTGAAGGTGATTTAGGCGAGAAGTTAGGTCTACCTGCTGATTGGGCTTATCAGGCGATTAAGCAAGTGGGTAACTATTCAGAGTCATTTGAGCGTAATGTCGGTCAAGGTTCACCTTTGAAAATTGCGCGTGGTTTAAACGCTCAATGGAACAAAGGTGGAATTATGTACTCACCAGCGATGCGTTAATCGTTTAATATTTAAAGGGGCTTTTGTAAGCCCCTTTTTATTAGCTTAATTCTTTTCAGACACTCAAGAAGAAGTATTTATGTTTTCTAACAAAACTACTGAACAAATCAAGCTTGAGACACGCCCAAGTTCATCGGGCGCTAAATCTTTTTATAACAACCCAAAATATCGTGGTTGGATTTACCAGTCTCTCTTACTCGTATTTCTTGTTGGCTTTTTTTACACCATTGTTTCCAACACCTTAGACAATATGGCAGCCCAAGGAATTAAAAGTGGGTTTAGCTTTTTAAATACCTCTGCTGGCTTTGATGTATTGATGTCATTGCTACCGTTTCAGACAACCGATAGCTATTTAAAAATCTTTACGATAGGTATTCTGAATACTGTTTTAGTTTCAGTTGTCGGTATTATATGTGCGACCATTCTGGGCTTTATTTTTGGTGTTGCTTATTTTTCACATAATTATTTAATTAAAAAAATATCAATTATTTATGTAGAAGTTTTTCGAAATATTCCAGTTATTTTACAAGTTATCTTTTGGTATACCATTTTTAATTCTCTGCCTATTGCTCGAGAGAGTATCAATATAGGTGATTCAATATTCTTAAACGTGACAGGCTTATATATACCTCAGTTAGTGGGTGAGTCAGGTTCAGGTTTTGTTTATGGTGCTATTGTCGTAGCAATTATCGGCATGTTTATTATTAAGCGTTGGGCGACAAAACGTCAGGAATCGACAGGCGAACAATTTCCAATTTTATGGACGAGTTTAGCGTTATTATTTGGTTTACCACTCTTAGCTTTAATTGTATCAGGTGTGCCCTTTCATTTTGATTACCCAGCACTGAAAGGGTTCAATTTTAGAGGTGGTACTACGATCATCCCTGAGTTTATATCGTTAGCGGTTGCGCTTTCGATTTATACCGGTGCGTTTATCGCCGAAGCAGTACGAGCGGGTATTCAGTCTGTGCCTAAAGGCCAAACGGAAGCAGCTAGAAGTGTTGGTTTAAAAGAAAGCAAAATTATGTCGCTCATTATTGTTCCTCAAGCCATGCGTGTGATAACGCCTATGTTAAATAGTGAATATCAAAGTTTGGTGAAAAATACCACAATCGCGACTGCGATTGGATATCCCGAATTATTTACTGTTTTTGCTGGGTCAGCATTAAATCAAGTAGGGCAAGCGGTAGAAATTATGTTTATGACGCTGGCAATATATTTTGCTCTCAATATGGCGATCTCATTTGTAATGAATCATTTTAACAAACGCACTGAATTAACGACACGTTAAGGAGATGGTTGTGCAAGCAAGAGAATTTAAACCCTTACCAGATCAACCAGCACCCATAGCGACAACTGGGCCAATTGCATGGGTGAAGAATAATTTATTTTCTTCAGCATTTAATATTGCTGTCACGATAACGATCACCGTTGCACTTTTTGCAATTTTGCCGGGTGTACTTGATTGGTTATTTTTCTCAGCGAACTGGAGTGGAACAACGCAAGCCGATTGCGTAAAAGATGGCGCTTGTTGGGTGTTTATTCAGGCTTGGTCACAACAAATTTTTTATGGCAGTTACCCAATTGATGAAATATGGCGTGTAAATCTTTCATTATTTTTGTTAGCAGGTGTGATTGCTTTATCTTTTATTTTACCTGCCCACTTACGTAATAAAGTTGCCGTGCCTGCTTATCTGCTTTTACCCTTTGTTTGTTTACTATTTTTAGATGGCAGCAATATTGGATTAAAACCCGTTACTACTGACTTATGGGGAGGATTTTCATTAAATGTTCTCATTGCAGCAGCGAGTATTATTATTGCTTTCCCATTCGGCTTTTTATGGGCCTTAGGTCGGCAATCTGAAATGCCTTTTGCTCGTTCTGTTAGTGTTACGTGCATTGAATTTTTTCGTGGGACGCCGATATTAGCCTTGTTCTTTATGGGTTCGGTGATGTTGCCATTGTTTTTTCCTGCAGATGTGTCAGTAGATAAACTTTTACGGGTATGGATTATTTTGGTCTTATTTATGTCTGCTTATATGGCAGAAGTATTCCGAAGTGGCTTTCAGGCAATACCACAAGGTCAGTATGAAGCCGCCGACTCGATTGGTTTAGGTTATTGGCAAAAAACGCTGTTAATCGTTTTTCCGCAAGTGATTAAAATCGCGATGCCGAACATTTTAGCCACGTTTGTTATGGTCTTTAAAAATACAGTTTTCTTGTTGGTGATTGCCGTACCTGAAATGCTGCAAGTGATTATGTCTGCGCTCAGTAACTCAAATTGGTTGGGTGGGCATGCGATGGAAGGTTATTTATTTGTTGGGTTTATATTTTGGGTATGCTGTTTTAGCATGTCGTTACTCGCAAGTTCAATTGAAAAGAAACTAGATACTAGTCATAAAAATTAAGGGTTTATCATGAGTGTAGATAATCAGAGTAGTGAAAGTACGAATG
>Ga0105352_1000805_pt1 | contig 17852 bp, 12 predicted proteins | sample EN8Hudsemesocosm_FD_83507 | JGI IMG/M metagenome (GOLD analysis project Ga0105352, IMG submission 83507) | Methane-oxidizing microbial communities from mesocosms in the Hudson Canyon - EN8B Hudson Canyon | ecosystem: Environmental > Aquatic > Marine > Cold seeps | place: Hudson Canyon...
TACTCTTGCATCGTTCTCCCCAAACACATCTACTCTCAGGTCTCGCTCAAAAGTATTAAGCAGCATGGAAGTACCTGAGCGGCCATACCCCATAATAAATACTGGCTGGGTCACTCGACTCCGTCGACGCAAAAGAAACAGGATATATTTGATGTACTTTTTAATTCTTCGGTGTATTTTTTCCTGAAATCGCTTTAAGTCACTCGCGCTATGATGTAATGCTAGTTTCATAAATTTGACTCCTAAGGGTGAAGTTCTGGTTCTGCCGTATTCCTATACCCAACAGTCTAGAAAAAGAGGTAATGATCAAACCTCATTTCTATGAGCAAGACCTCAGCATTAGCTATTTAGACCCTAATTCTTTCTAGACTGAGTGAAAACCAGTCCAATATCATATTTCTCTAGCTATCTTAGCAACTCAACTATTTTTTCTACGTTTTTTAGGGAATGGTTTTCCAGGGCATATTGCCTCCCTCTCCTCCCCATTTCTGCTCGGAGCTCTGGATCAAGTGCGAGCTTAATAATCGCATCGCACATTTTTTCGTAACTCCCTGCTTTTATACCAATACGGTTTGTTTCTAAAATATCGTCAGGGTCCACACACAAACTAACTACCGGAACCTCACGCATCCATGCTTGGATAAACGTATTTGAGAAACCTTCCATTACGCTCGTATTCACCAATAAGTCTGCCGATGAAAGAACGTTATTTACATCGCACTGTTCAAGTTCTCCTAAATACGATAGAGATTCCGTTTCATTTATATCATCTAGTGTTTTTTGATAATTGTTATCACTTTTAATCCGCCCCATCATTATGAATGATGCATCTAACTTGTTGCTTAGTTCCTTAGCGAGACGTACGAAAAGCTCTGGTTGTTTGGCAGGTTTAAAATTAGCGATCCATACTACTTTCAACTTAGAAGTTTTTATAATCGGTTCACTCGGTTTTGGGTGAAAGTTTTTGATAACCTTGTCAGCAGCGCGTCCGTAATATTTCTCTAACAGTTCAGATTGAGTCCTGGTTTGCGCTATAATATTTGTGGCATTTCTAATCCCATATTCAAGTATTTTTTGATCTGCAATTTTTAATCTTGGACCTAAATCTCGAGTTCTGGGAGAAACATCCATATCATGCGATATATGCCAAATTAACTTTGCATTGTTCTTCTTTGCATACCAGGCTGCTACGCCAGTATAAGAACAAGCAACTCGCTGATAAATGACATGTGGTTTAATTTTATTTAGTGATTCAAGCAAGCTTTTTGTACCCAATAAAAACGCATATCTATCTAGCTTTTTAAAACAACTTTGAATCTGAATGATTTTATATTGATTTGGTTCAAATGATTGATTTACTCGACGAGCAAGGAACGTTAGATCGAACTCAGCATAACTCAACAGTTTCTTTGTAATATAAGAAACTTGACATTCCGCTCCCCCAAATGCTGCAGACCAATGACTTGGCATAACAATGCATATCCTTTTTTTAACTGTCACAATAATGTTTCCTATGAAGTTGGAAGGTATTTTTTAGCTTGATGCATGTTTGGCAGCTTTAGCCGTGAGGATTCCGCCACTATGTAACCGGAGAAATACCAATAAATATACGAAATAGCATTGCTCCCGAGAATATTTGTATAAAACAATGAAATAACGATAATAAAAATTACACCAACCCACCCTAAAGCAATATCACTAGTCAATCCTTTAGCATTAACTAGCTTTGAAGCATCCCTAAAAAGTAAGCCGTTAAAAAGTATCATGAGTAATACGCCAAAAATGCCTATTTCCCATAATAAAGTTGATATGGTATGCGTTACGTAAAGTCCATATCTATTATAAAATTCTCCCGAAAACTCATCCCCTAAGGATGAATGTGAAACATTACCAATGCCCAACCCAAATACTGGTGAAACCACGTTCTTCGACAATTTTGATATGGGTAAAATTATCGCGTCTAGCCTCCCGACGGCACCTACATTAATTTTTTCTTCACTTTTCAATAAATATCCTTCTATCTCCCCATCTTTCATAAGGAAATCTGTAATATTTCGCCCTTTAGGTGCCATAAAATGATCGTAAACAGGAATAAATATACCTAATAAAACGACAGCTACTAATCCGACACGAAGTAGGCTTTTAACCCTATGAATACCATTTTCAGCCGCAATAGCTGGAATAATTAGAGCAAGAGGCAATAAAAAAACAGTTACTTTTGTCTCATTTATCATTGTGGGTACAACAAATAGTGCTAGCAATAACCAATAGGTATGTGCAGCAATACGTTTTCGAATTCTAAACGCTGTTAGCAAAGTTATGGCGCATATCAAATAGATAGTCAGTAGTCCTGACCCTCTGGATGCTGCTCCAAGAGTGCCACCCACTAAGTCTCCGGTTAGAAAATCTGGCGACAGAACAAACCTCTGATAAAGGGCAATAGGCAACTGAATGAGAGTTAGGCACACCAGCAATAATAGAAATCCTTTTATTTCCTTTTCAGAGAAATCATATACAAGGGGTAAGAAGAAGAAAGGAAGGTATTTAAAATATTGTCGTATTGCGACAAAAAGTACTTCAGGTTTAACGCTATTCAATAAAATTCCGGCTAAAATATTTAGCGCCAAAAATATAAAAAGAAACCAATATAGTGGACTTAGGCGAAATGATTTACGAATAGCCAACTGACAACAAACAATTACCCCTACAAGGCAAGACAACATCTCTGGTAGGAAGGTAAATATACGAGGCAACACACCAATGCCCTGTAAATAATCAAGCAGAAAGACGGACAAAAACAATGAATATATTATAATTTTCATTGGTGAACTCTTTTTAATTTGTCTTTATAGTTTGGTAAGACAAGGTTGAGTCAATCGACTACCAAATCTTCTCATGTTCGTTCAATATTAGTTCTAAGCATATGCTATGTGATTCCTTTACGTATAAAAAATATCTTTTTTACTTTACGTTGCGCTCTAATCCATATCAATTTATAGGTCACCCACTTTAATACACAAAAGTGACACAGCATTTTCTCTCTAAAGCTCATTGGTACCCGATTAACACTACTTAAGTAAGAGAATGTGTGTCGAGCATAAACTGGAAGTATTAACTTGTTCTTGTTCAAGGGGTCAAACCAGGCTGCAATCTCCGCCTTAGCTTTTGGACCGGCTTTATACGCGCCTCCAGCCTGGTCTGGGTGGGTTCTTCGGAAAAATAAACGATCGGTTATTCGATATATTTTCCCCCTTAATACGAATTCACCAAGCAATACTTTGTCAGACGATTCATAGGAGCCAATAAGTGGTGTTTTACGCATACATTCTGTACGCACCAAACCACATATTGCATTCCACATTCCGGCTTTACGGAACAAATAACAATTTAATCGTTCGTGAGGAGTTTCACTTAAAAAATGAAGTTCATCATTGTAGTCTTTGACGTGGTTTCCATGTTCATCAATAATCCCAATCGCGGTATGAGCAACCAAAACATCGGGATAATGATCTAGTATAGATACACATTCCCGAAGATAACTTGGGGCTATCAGGTCATCTGCTGCTGCCCATTTGAAGTACCGTCCACGCGCCAAAGAAACTAATTGGTTGTAGTTTTTTGCTGCACCAATATTGCTATCATTTCGGACATATTTTATCCGCTTATCTATTGATGCATAAGATTGACAGATATCTCCTGTATCATCTGTAGAGGCATTGTCAGAGATAATCAATTCATAATCTTCAAACGTTTGAGACAGTATCGACTCCAAAGTTTCTTTAATGAATTGTTGTCCATTATAGACAGGCATGCCAATGCTTACCTTTGGAACAATAGATTGATTTTCTTCTGCGAACGTAGTTAAGGTAGCTTTTGTCATAACAAAAAACCTTGTTAATAAAACATAATTTTATATCCATTCTAAAAACTTAAATGAATACTTATTGGAATCAACCAGTTGTATTACTCTGATATTCTCGTTCTTTTAGGCAACACGGAATTAAGCACTTCCCGTAACTGTTTTATGGTTTCGGGAGACACGATGACCATCAGCAATAGATACGTGAGCCCTCCCGTTGCTATAAATGTAAGAAGTGTTAAATGATGGTTATCAAAAGAACCGATGAAGTGCTTAAAACCAAACACAACGCCCAACATGACCAAACTTGAAAAGAATGAGGCAGATAGTCCTTGGAGATATCGTAATATGTTGATTCCAGCGATTCTTCTCAGTAGATATAAATAAATTGGAAAATAAAGATAGCCTACAACAGTGTATGCAATTGCGACACCTATGATGCCCCACTGAATAGCTATCAGAAAAGCAACCACATTAGTCACTGCGATAGCGGCTTTCAAACAAAGCCAGATACCAGATCTACCGAGACTTACAAATACCGTATCGTAGAGTTTACTAATCGATGAAATAATTCCAATAAACACTAGAATCTGCAAGATGGGGACACTTTCCTGCCATTGGGAACCAAACATTAAAGGTACAAGTTCGACACTTATAGAAAGTATGCCTAGGTAAACTGGAAAAACAATAAACCCATGCAGATTTGAAGTAGAATAAAATTTAGTTTTTAGCTTAGCCAAATCATCCTGTAATTTTGCAAAAGCTGGCCAAACAACCTTATTAACCGTCCCTCCCAAAAATTCTACTAGCAGGTGTATGAGTCTGTATGCCACGGTATAATAGCCTAAAGCAACAGGTCCTAAAAAATAACCAATCAAAAAGGAATCGGACCTACGGCTAAAAAAATCGACGATATTAGCGCCCATCATATTAATACTAAAGCTAAATAAATCCTTAAAATGTTTAAAAGAACTACCTAGGCCAGGCCGCCAATCACTCATAACCCATAGAATAGTTAAACCGATTAGAGATGTTGTTAATTGACGAAACACTAAGCTCCAAACACCATAACCGCTAAAAGCAAGTGCGACACCAACTGCACCGCCCGTAACTTCTCCAACTAAGGTTCTTAGCGCTAGAGTTTTAAACTCCAAATTTCTACGCAATAATGAAACCTGTATTTGGCTCAGTGCTGTCATGATAAAAAGCAACGACAGGCATTGAATGATCGGTTCTAACCGTGCTTCACCATAGATTTCACTAAACCATCCGGCCAATAGGATAGTCGCTAGCATCATAACAAAACCGGCAATTACATCTACCCAAAATGCTGTATTGAGGTGCTCAGCTTCAAGTGTTTTACGTTGAATGACGGCAGTTCCAAGTCCAAAATAACTAAACACTTTTAGAAACGCGATCACGACGGTGGCCATAGCCACTAGACCAAACGACTCAGGTTCTAAAAGTCGCGCGAGCACAAGAAAAACGACAAACGAGATAAGCTGAGAACTGGCACCCTGTAGTCCAGTCCATACAAAGCCTTTGTATACTTTCTGTTTTAGACTCATTGCATTCTCTTTTGTTTGTGCTGAGAAGCTATTACAGCTTGGACGACCTGCATTACCCTATGGTGCACCATTGGGGGGTAATCCATCCACTGTAAAATAGTCAACTAATACGTTATGAGCCGGCGCTGAATTCCCCGCATTGCCACCAAACACACTCGTTGATGTAACGGTCAACGCGTGTGTATACCGTCCCGCTTCAGTCCAGATGGTTCCATCATAGGAATAATATTCAATCCAAAGATCCCCTGTGCGATTTACTCTAAGATAAAGTGGTGCCCCGTCGGGTATGGTTTTTCGGATACGTTTGGTTGCCACGCCACCGACGAAACTAGCTGAATAAATTCGCGTTCGAGTGCCATCATAGTGAAAATCAAATCGTAGCAGGTTGTCGTCATCCTGCTCCACGGTCATGCCCTGTATTTGATATCGTAGATTTACCGTTGAATTAAATTTCACTTCTAACTCAAAATCGGTGTTGTTGGCCAACTGACGTACGCGTGGTGCAAGTCGACCACTCGTCCATAAGTCATGGCTAGTGCCAGCAGGCACAGAAATTGACAATTCCGTACCGGTAAACGAGAAAGTGCTATCACCAATCGGGTCATAGATACTCCAAGCACTATCTAAATTCCCAGAATTAAAATCATCGGAGATTAATCCCGAGGGGCTGCCCGCTCCTGAGGTAGAAGTAGTAAACGTCAGATCGGAGCTTAATGCGGTATTACTGCTGCCGTCGGTCGAACTAGCTTGATAATGATACTCGGTATCTGAAGTTAAGCCGTTAAGGATTAGACTGTGACTGGTCACGAAAGTAGATTCACTACTGTTGCTGCCATAACTGCTGTTCAGTCCATAATTCACGGTACTATCACTAACTTCATCGGTATCCCAAGTAATGGTTGCCGTCGTATTGGTCGCAGCCACTTGAACATTACTGATCAGCGGCGGGGTTACATCGGGTCCAGATGTGGTTGTAAACGACAAACCGCCACTACTCGCAGTATTTGAGCTGCTATCTGTTGAGCTAAACTGATAATAATAGGTGGTATTAGCCGTTAGATTTGTCATGGTGATGCTATGACTAGTCACCAAGGAGGTTTCATTAATAACCGTCCCGTAGCCAGCATCTAGTCCGTACTCCAAATTACTGTCAGCTGGTTTTGAGGTATCCCAAGTAACCGTTGCGTCAATGTCTGTGCTTATAATTTGAATATTACTAATGACAGGTACCGACAAATCATTATATAAATCATTTATCTCAACCGTGCTTAAGGCCTGATCATAAATACGCAGGTTATCAATTTGCCCATCCCATGGTCGACCCGTTGCACTAGGCGGGTTACCACCGAGCCATGTTGACACATTATTGTTAGTTGATAGGGTGCCAGTTTTGGATTTACTCCCTATCTCCAAACCGTTCAGAAACAGTTTCATGGTTGAACCATCGTAAACAGCTACAACATGAAACCACTCATTTTCAGTGATCACACCCGATGAAGAGATTAATGTGGATGTAGTACCGTCGGTCTTAAGCCTGAATCGTAAACGGTTCACCCCATTACTTTGTATGGTACTGACCATAAAATAGTGATCTTGCGTCCCAGTTCCGGTCGCTTTCGAAATAATTCTACAGTCCTTTGAGGAACAGTTGGCAATGTTGTCAGCATAAACCCATGCAGAGATTGATAGCTCACTTCCACTGACATCCATGGCTCCAAGGTCAACATAATCATCAATTCCATCAAAATCGAGCCCTGCCCCCGCTACCCACAATGGGCCATTGGTTAACGTACCGGTATTACCGTTACCCGTCATATCAATGATGCTGGTACCAGTACCTTCATCCATTGGCCAATAAGCGAGTAGACCTGAAATATCTGTTGTAGTGAACGTTAAGTTGCTACTACTGGCGACATTGCCAGCGCTATCACCGGAGGTTACTTGATAATTGTATACTGTTCCTGCCGTTAGTCCTGACAACGTAATACTGTGGCTTGTAACCAATGTTACCCCTCCCTCAGTTTGGCCATAGCTACTATCCAGTCCATAATTCACGGTACTATCACTAAGCTCATCGGTATCCCAGGTAATGGTTGCCGTCGTATTAGTCACGGTCACTTGAACATTACTGATCACTGGCGGGGTAGTATCTGCCCCCGTATCGGGTGGTAATCCATCCACGGTGAAATAGTCAACTAATACGTTATGCGCGGGAGCAGAATTTCCTGCATTACCACCAAACACACTCGTTGATGTAACTGTCAACGCGTGAGTATAGCGTCCCGCTTCAGTCCAGATGGTGCCATCATAAGAATAGTATTCGATCCAAAGGTCGCCTGTGCGATTTACCCTGAGATATAGCGGCACCCCGTCGGGTATGGTTTTTTTAATTCGTTTGGTTGCCACCCCACCGACGAAACTGGCTGAATAGATTCGCGTTTGAGTGCCATCATAGTAAAAATCAAAACGTAGCAGATTGTCGTCATCTTGCTCCACGATGATACCTTGCATCTGATATTGCTGGGTCACAGCCGAATTAAATTTCACTTCTAATTCAAAATCAGTGTTGTTAGTCTGCTGGCTTACGCGAGGCGAAAGTCGCCCATCCGTCCATAAGTCATGGCTGGTGCCTGCTGGCACAGCGATTGATAGTTCCGTACCGGTAAACGAGAAAGTACTATCACCAACCGGGTCATAGATAGTCCAGGCACTATCTAAGCTCCCTGCATTAAAATCATCGGAGATTAACCCAGAGGGGCTGCCTTCTCCTGGCGAAGAGGTCGTAAAAGTCAGATCAACGCTCGTTGCGGTATTACTACTGCCATCAGTCGAGCTAGCTTGATAGTGATATTGAGTATCTGATACTAAGCCGTTTAATGTCAGACTATGGCTAGTCACGAGGGTCGCATTGGCATTATTACTGCCATAGCGTCTATCAAGTCCATGATTTTCCAAACTATCGCTGGCTTCATTGGTATTCCAGGTAATGGTCGCACTCGTAGCGGTGGTTGTCGATTGGAGATTACTGATGACTGGCGGTGTAGTATCGGCGCCATTAAGTGATGTCACCTCAACATTTCCGAAAGTCACATCCATATAATGTGTTAATAACAGAATAGATCCATTACCAAAAGATTCGGCTAGTGTCTGAGTACCCTGAAGATCCCAAGAATTTGGTTCGGGATCACTCTCCTCCCACATTTTTAATTTATATTCATGTTGCCCCGAAATAGTTTCAGCACGAATTTTTAGAATATGCTTAACTCCTGATGGCAAAGACGCGCTTTCATCACTTAAAATTGTACTGCCATCACCGCCGGTTAAGTAAAGTCCAGGGCTATGTGTTTGCGTTGAAATACTATACTTCCACCGATACCAACCAAGCGCTCCTAAAGGAATCCAATTACTATTTGGTTGAGAAGTTGAAGAGTGATGCCCTTGCCATCGGACTAATACACCTACTGCAGCGCCACCATTACAAGGGTCATTCTGTAAATCACTAGTACAGACTGCATCCATACCATGTACTGTGACTGGCACAGTCACCTCATAGTTATCCCAATTTATGTCACCAATACTTAACAAGCGATCATAACCCAATTGTGCTGTTCTAATGCCTTCACTCGTCAATAACCATTGCCCATCTACAATTTGCGCAACGTCTTCTATATTTGAGACAGTTTGCCAATCAATTGAATAAGGCATAGGCCAATTATTATTTTCAGCATAGTTAATGGTGATGCTTTCGGTTGTCTGGTTTCCCAATATATCTTGCGCAATAATATCTAACGTATTGGCGCCATCGTTGAATTCCAAGTATTCAATATCTGCATTGAAATCACCGTCATATTGCAAGCGTTTACCATCAGGCCCAGTTTTTAACGAAACCGTTGAACCACCATTCAAGGCATAGCGAAATGAATCTAATGCATTTTCACCACTTACATTGCCCAATATATTAATCCAATGAGCAGAATTACTACCTAATTGTCCAAAATTTAGGAGAGAGCCATACCATGAATCAATAAAAGGGTTATCCGATACATTTAATTGAAAATTGTTCGATACATTTTCATTGCCAGATAAATCATTTGATCGAAGTTGAAACTGATATGTCGTACCCGTATTTAGTCCAGGAACAATCAAATGGTGTTCAAGGTCAAAGGTAGTATGCTCGATGGTGCCCAACTCATAAGCTGTAGTCACCCCATAATCGATTGAACCGGTCGCCACCTCATCTGTTTGCCATAAAACCTCAAAGTGATCATTGCCAGCTACCTTTCGAATATCACGAATAAAAGGTGATTCGGTATCATTATCCAAAACTCCATCTTCGGGATCGATAATAGAAGCAGTATTAAAGATGTAATCTATAATTGCTGTATGTGACGGTATGCTAGTGCTTCCATCATTCGCTACAAATGGTCCCGCAGCAGTTACAGTTAAAGTATGCGAAAATTTGCCAGCAGTAATCCAAATATTGCCATCCAATGAATACTCTACGGTCCAATCATTTATACTGCGTGTTACTCGCATCGTTAGAGGAGAATAACTGCTTATGGTTGTGTTGACCTTACTACTAGCACTTCCTCCAGCCACGGTAGCGGCAAAAATTTTAGTATTCGTGCCATCCGAATAAAAATCAAAACGTATAAAATTTGAATTATCCTGTTCTATCACGACACCTTGTATTTGATATTGCTCAGTAATGTCGCTCTCAAATTTAATTTCAAGTTGAAAATCAACGTCCGCAATCGTTTGCATCACTCTGACGGAGTCGTTTCCGGAAGACCATATATCGTGCGAAACGCCACTAGGCACTGACAACATTAGTTGGGTACCATTAACGACTAGGCTGCCGTCACCAATTGGGTCTACAAACGTCCATAGTGATGTATTTAGAGAGCTGGTATTGAAATCATCTGAAATATAACCGGACGTATCCGCCTGTAATTGTTGAATCATTAAGAAAGAGCACAAGAAAAAAATTACGAAATGAAAGAAACGCGAACGATAGACAGAGTGCTCCGAATTGAATTTTGGAGTATCCATAGCATGCTCCTACATAGGAATGTTATTCATTACCCTTTTTACACTTATTTGGGTTCTATATAGTTAATGTATAAATATGTCCAAGACACTTTAACTAACCAACCTTGAAAGAGCTCTCAGGAGAATAATTTAAGTATGAATGCACAAACCTAATGTCTCTTAACCCTTAAAAAATTGTCCCAGAACTCCAGTTTGATACAAACATAGCGTAGATTTTTTGAAAGCTATATTTGTACCATAGATGAAATTTTGTATATTTTATAATCAGTTATTTTTTAAAAAAATTATCTAGAAATTTAAACTTACTATTTACTGTAAAAAAAGCTGTCACTTTTCACGCAGTTTATTCAGGTATATTACCTACATAATCATTAAAATCGTTGAGTATGATGCATAATGTTACATCTCAATATTCTCAAGTGATTTATATTACCTACTGATATTAATTATTTTCTAAGTACAAAAACTACTCATTGTAGGTTTACATTAAATTTACCAACATTAGCAGTATCAACAAACCATCCGTTGTTATCAGTTCGATTAACCTCTTATCCATTAACTTTCAAAACATAGTTTTCTGTAACGCATTCCGCCAATAATTAAAGCAAAATTCTTTATATTTTAATTCCATATCAATCAGTTAGTAATTCCATTTTATAATTTCAATATAAATATCAGCCATTTAAATTTTCATACACTCAAAAAATTAAACACTGGTTATTATTTGCGCAACATTTAATTTGCACCTACTATAGTTAACAATAAGTACTTTCTTAACTCCTTTTCAATTAATATTTAAACGAAGAAAGGTGCAGACAATGAAAAAATTACAACAATTCTTTGTTATTGGCGCTTCCACCCGACTAGATAAAAAACGATTCCTTATAATATTTCCTATACTCGTTTTTTTACTTTCTGCTTGCAGTACTACCCCCAAAAATAATGCTATTGAAGCCTCTTCAAATCAGTTAGGTGGATCATACGCGCAAACCAATTCCCCTTATTTAATCGGTATTGAAGACATATTAAATATATCGGTTTGGAAAGAGCTAGACTTAAACCATGAAGTAGTTGTACGACCCGATGGAAAAATTTCATTTCCTCTGGTTGGTGATATTGCCGTTCATAATAAAACAGTTGCTGACGTTATAGAGGCTGTAAAAGTCAAAATTGAAAAATACATTCCAAATGCCTTAGTAACAGTTTCTTTAGTAAAGTCATCCAGCTACAAAATATACGTTCTCGGCAAAGTTAAAAACCCAGGACAGTATGTGCAAGGCAATTATATTGATGTTTTACAGGCGCTTTCGTTGGCAAATGGGCTTACCCCGTTTGCCTCAAAAGATAAAATCAAAATTTTAAGTAAAAGAGATGGCCGAGAAGTAACATTCCCATTTGCTTACTCCCTTGCAAGTACCGGAAAGAATATGGATCAAAATATAATACTAAGAAGTGGGGATGTCGTAATGGTTCCATAAGTTTATTAATTTCATACTTCGATAGGTGAACATGCAACACAAAATTATGCTTGTGCCTACCGTTATATTAAACGTAATCAAATGAACTAACACCACTAATAAGTCCAGTAAAAAAACAGTCAAAACTGATGAATAGAGACCTTTGCACAAAGTAACAAGTATAACTAAGACGAAACGAACAGTCGCAGTAGTCGTGTAAAGCTCTTTATCAATTTTCAGTTGAAACGAGGTGCATGGTGAAGAGCCTACAATTCATCCTAAATAGCTGGATATCCAGCGGATTGATTTGCGTAATACTTTTTACGCCTCAAAGCTTAGTGGCTGATTACTCCACTTTTGAGCCCGCTCTCCACGTTAAGACACTCCACAATGACAATCTCCTATTGGAGAGACAGAAAGATAGTGGCCTTGAAACGACAATAACCTTAGAAGGAGAGATCAGTTATTTTACTGAAACAAGCCGTTTAAGTAGTATTTTTAAATTTCAAAATAATAATTACCACGGCGTACGTACACTAAGTAACCGTGATGATTATACCCTTGGTCTCATAGGGGAAAATCATAACGAGAGAAATACATGGAGGTTCGACGCTAAAGGAATTCAGGACTCAACTGCAACGGATATTTTAGACATAGAACCAGAAGATATTGGCGGCGATGTAGGGCAAATTCAAGACGATATTAAACGCCAGCGATATTACATATCCCCCTCATGGCGTCATGACATCACGGAAAAGAGCCAAATAGATCTCCGATACAATTATTCTGACCTGCAATATGATAATTCATCAAAGACTAACTTAGTTGAATCAAATAACCACAATGTGACGACCACATATTTCGTTGGTATCAATGAACAAAATACATTGCTGACAAGTGTTTCTGGAAGCTATTTTGAATCAGATAACCATTCAAAATACGAAATTGCCACAATCAATATGGGTAATATTCATCGTTTTGATGAGCTATCCAATGCGCGTATTTTAGTAGGTTTTTATTCTCTTGAAGCCGAAGTACCAGGCCTAAAAGACAATGATAACAATTTCTTATACGAAGTATCCGGTCAATATGACCATGACACTACCAGTCTTTTTGTATCAGCTGAACGCATTTTAGTTCCTGGAAATTCTGGCGACGTGTATGCCAGGAACCAAATAAGATTCTACCTATCTGGAATGTTAACGCTCACCTGGAATTACAAAATTGAAGGTAAGCATTATCGAAACCAAAGCATCATCAAAGAAATATCAGATAATGGCCGCAGGCAAACATCGATAAGAACATCCTTAGGTTGGCAAATTTCAAACATATTTGATATTAACCTCGGTTATCACTACAAAAGACAAAAAGAATCAACTGAAGCTAACAGCAACGCTATATTTTTGGTTTTTAACTACAAAGATCTTTTCAGTAATTAATTTTATATAAGGGGATACTGTCGTGGAATATGAACAAAATGATAGTAAATTAAATATAGATGATTTAGTTGCAGCTATCAAAAGGCGGTTTCCATTACTGGTATTAACCATGATATTGGTTTTCAGTATCATCGCCATCATTTCATTAAAGCTGCCTAAAGTATATTACTCAGAAGCATCGATTCTGGTAGAGAAACCTGATATCCCCGAAGAGCTAGTCGACATAAACGCTAGCAGCTATATCATAGATCGTATTGAAATATTCAAAAAGAAATTGATCACAAAAAAAAATCTACAGCAACTTTTAGGGAGGTTAGATCTTTCCGAAACAGAAACCAGCAATTCCATGACTCTCTTAGATATACAGGAAGCAATCAGTATAGAAGTCGTTGATGTTCAATCTATCAACTCTAAAAGTGGAAAACCATCCATATCAACAATTGGCGTTACTGTTGGTTTCGAAGCTGAGACACCACGACTGACTCAACTGGGTGCAAACCTGGTTGCTGAAATGGTTTTACAATCTCATCGCAAGGACAGAGAAGATAAAGCGGCACACGTTACAACTTTTCTAAAAAGTGAAACTGAACGACTCGGTAATGAACTAACCAGCGAAGAGCAGCAACTTGCTCAATTTAAACAGCACAACGCCCAACAATTGCCAAATTTACTAGAAGTAAATATGAGAATGCTTGAACAAACAGAAACTAAAATTGATATTGAGGCACGTACCATTCAGGAGCTTGAATTTAAACGTAGCGCCCTAATAGAGAAACTTGAATACCTTGACCCCATGTTATCAACAGTAACGTCGCAAAAAAAAGGCGTCTCGCTGGTTGACGAATTAAACCAACTCAAAACAAAGAAAGTCTATTTAAGCTCAATTTATTCTCCTGAGCATCCTGATGTTGTAAACCTAGAGAGCAAAATACTCAGCCTTGAGAAAATCGTTAAACAAATTTCATCTAATGCTGAAGTGAACAATGATATTCAACAACTTAAAAATTCACTCGTCACTCTAAAGTTAAAATATTCTGACAATCACCCTGATGTCATTTCACTAAAAAATGCACTTTCCAGAAAAGAGCAGCTAATTAATAACGATGTCAAAGAGTCTGATTTTGTCCAATCATATCAATCTGTTTCCCCTGAATTTACACAGGTAAATAATGAACTGAGGGCAACCAAAACAGGTCTATATTCAGCACAAAAAAGAAAAACAGAACAGTTAAGAAAGAAAGAAGACTATGAGACGCGCATTTTTAATACACCTGTTGTCGAAAAAGAATACTTGGCAATCACACGTACGTACCAAGAAAAACTTGAAGCCTATAAACAGGTTAATGATAAATTACTGAAAGCCAGAATTGCTGAAAATATAGAAAAAAATCAAAAAAATGAGCGCTTAACTTTGCTTGAATCTGCCTCCCTTCCATTGATCCCTATTCGTCCAAACCGCTTGGGTATTGCTTTATTAGGAGGCTTTCTTGCATTTTTTTGCGGTATTTGTGCGGCCACCGCAGCCGAATTTAAAGACAATTCAGTGCGAGGTATAAGAGATGTTTTAGCGATAATGGAGGCACCTCCTCTAGCAAGTATTCCCACAATAAATCAACAAGTTTTATACACATCAGGTGGATTTATATTTTTGATGGTGTGCTTAGCGCTTGCTGTATCAGGGCTTTCATTATATCTGTTTAATTATTATGTCATTTAGAATGATGCCCATAACATTTGATGATTGGATAGTCTGCTCGGTTCATTCATGAAGCGTCACTAATACAGGTTTTCAGTAGTTTTTACAGATGTGGAGAAAAAATATGGACAGGATAGCTCAAGCTCTAAAGCGTGCGCGAGAAGATAATACGCTTAACATGGATAACAACACCTTAGTAGACAGATCCGCCCAAATTTCGTCTGTGACTCCCCCGACTATTCCAATTAGGTCGATCACTGTTTCCGATATGGTCTTAAGAAAAAACAAGATCCTCTGTGGTTATGACAATGACCCTATAGTCGATGCATATCGTCTGTTAAGAACGCGTGTTTTGAGGCAAATGTCTGCAAACAATCGTCGGTCAATAGGAATTACGAGCACAAGTGCCCAAGAAGGTAAATCAGTCACAGCAATCAATCTCGGTATCGCAATTGCTATGGAATCAGAGCATAAAGCGATTGTGGTTGATACTGATTTACGACGTCCAACTACTCACAAATATTTTGGCCTACAGTTAAAGAGCGGCATCAATGATTATTTAAGTGGCAGCACCCCTTTTGAAGAACTACTGGTAAGCCCAGGAATAGAAGGTTTCGCAATACTGCCTTGTATCGACCCTATACCAGGCGCACCAGAGCTGCTGAAATCGGCAAAGATGCATGAACTGGTCACGAATTTAAAAAAATCTTTTCCCGAGCATACGATAATTTATGACCTTCCCCCGGCTCTGATTGGAGACGATGCCGTTGCATTTTCTTCGCTCGTTGATGCGATGATATTAGTTATCGAAGATGGCGCTACCGATAAGCAACGATTAAAAGAAACAAAAGAACTTCTCTCCGACGCCAATTTAATTGGGACGGTGTTGAATAAAGTATCGAGTACAAAGGCAAACAGCAAGGATTACTATTATTGAAACCTTTTCATGAAGACATCTTAGAAAGAAAAAGTATTCATCTATAGGCTAGCCAATTTTCATTATCTGACAGGCCTACAGTGTTATCAAATAGAGATATTTTACTGGGGCTTACAAAATGTATAAGCGATTCTATAAATTCAAAGAAAAACCTTTTTGTATATCACCGGATCCGGACTTTCTATATTTGACAAAAAAGCACAGAAAAGGGCTGTCACTTTTACGTTATGCGCTTGCAACCCAGGCAGGATTTTCAGTACTTACAGGCGATGTTGGGTCAGGTAAGACAACACTTATTGCAAAGGTATTATCGCAAAACGATCCAAACATGAGTATCGGCCTTATAAATAATACCCAGTGCAGTAATGCCCTCGAACTTCTACAATGGATACTATTTGCATTTAAGCTAGATTATTCGAGTAAATCCAAGGTCGCCTTGTACGATATTTTTACTAAATTTTTGATCAAAGAATATTCCGAAGGTAGAAATGTCGCAATAATAATAGATGAGGCCCAACATTTAGGCGTGCAATTATTAGAATATATCAGATTGCTATCTAACCTCAACACAGGGAAACATACAGCCCTTCAATTCCTTATCGTTGGTCAGCCAGAACTTAGAGAGCAATTAGCTAAACCAGAGTTTCAACAGTTTACCCAGCGCGTACTAATTGACTACCACCTTGAAGCTTTAGATATTGTTGAAACCACCGGTTATATTCGCCATAGACTAACTAAAGCAGGAGGTAGCTCTGAACTGTTTAGCAAAGAAGGCATACTCCTGATTTGGGAGCATAGCAGAGGCATTCCCAGATTGATCAATGTTCTTTGTGACCTTTCTCTTGTGTATGGTTACTCTGCTGGAATAAAAAGCCAAATAAATATTGAAATAATTCACGATGTTTTGCACGACAAAGGAATCGAAATTCCTACACTACAAGCGCTTTGATGTGGCTTAACGATGCTCTAAAATTGCATTCTATCGGCTAGGACAGCATAACTAGACCACGACAAAGCGCGACCATTGTATTGAGTATTATCAATAAATAATTCCTCATAAACTGAATATCTACTTCGGTTAGATCCGAGGTGTTCTTAATATTAGGGCCATGTACAACCAAGTCAGCCTCTGTTATTTTCATCGCACATAGTACTTCTTAGATAAATTTTCTGTTTATTACAAACTCAGACACATTTTTTTGTTTTCGCAGGTTGATGAAATTAATAAACAAAAGTTAGTTTGCTACATGACATAATTAAAAGACAATTATTTTTTAGTAAACACTACCGATCATAATTGTTCATTGAATCTAAAATCTCTCTTTTTATTTTAATTCCCTTGACTGAATAAAAAAATATGGTAGCGTACTAGTACATGAATACAGACAAAATATATCTTCAAGATTTACTTGAACATCTACTGAAAGCAAAAGACCCTAAAAGTATGAATACTATACTTCAAGATCTTCTTACGCCTTCAGAACTCAGTGAAATTAGTAAACGTTTGCAAATTATTACTTTACTAAAAACAGGAATGCCGCAACGCCAAATAGCAGAAACGCTAGGTGTAGGTATTGCAACCGTCACACGTGGTTCACGTGCACTAAAAGACAAATAGGTTAGACATGCATAAAAAGCCTTCAAAAATTGAGCTTCCTCGGAAGCCTCATTACATCACTATTGGTGCAGATTGTGATTTTTTTGCGCTATTCAAAAAGATAGAGAAACGCTTCAAGCATTGTTTTTTTCTGGAGTCTCTAGGGGAAGAGAGCCATGTATCACGACATTCAATTATTGGTTTTGATCCTGAAAAAATATTTTATGCGAATGGCACCAGCTTAACA
>Ga0105352_1000816_pt1 | contig 17642 bp, 12 predicted proteins | sample EN8Hudsemesocosm_FD_83507 | JGI IMG/M metagenome (GOLD analysis project Ga0105352, IMG submission 83507) | Methane-oxidizing microbial communities from mesocosms in the Hudson Canyon - EN8B Hudson Canyon | ecosystem: Environmental > Aquatic > Marine > Cold seeps | place: Hudson Canyon...
GCGTTTAGAATGGTCGAAGTGCCAGGCATATGAGTTTAGAATAAGTTGAATCAGGCTCTATATCAGATGGAGGCAAATAATACCTCCCTTTCCAGAGTATCTTAAAGTTTGACGTAACTATTCCCCGCGGCTTATTTTCTCTACAAAAGCATCTATTGTGAAATCACGCCCTAAGAAATCCTTGACTAATTCACCCGCCGGCTTGGTTCCGGTTTTGGCCAAAATCATCTCACGGTAGTCTCGCGCCGTTTTGGTATTTCGCAAGCCTTCTTTTTTAAATCGAGACAGTATTTCCTCTGCGATTGAATCTGACCATTGATAGGTATAGTACTTGGCGCCATAACCGGAGAGATGTCCAAACGCAGCATAGTCACGCGTGCCTTCGATATAGCCATAAGGTGAATATCGTTCGTATACATTTTTTTCAAAAGCGTCTAGATCCAGACCCTTCGGATTTTGGTTATATAGATTGAACGAAAAGGCCGTATCGGTAAGCTGCTTGGCTTCTTCTAAAGCCTGACCAAAGTGACGTGCCGCGTTCATTTTTTCAACCAACTTTTTGGGGATAACTTCGCCGTCACTGTTAGTCGCAAAATGACTCAAAGTGTCGTAATCCCAAACCCACTCTTCAAGCATGATTGACGGCGCTTCACCAAAATCGAACTCATGCTGAAAAACACTGTGGCCTATGTCGTTTTGGCCGGCAAATATGAAGTGAATCAAATGACCAAACTCATGTAGAAACGTCTCTACCTGACCATGCTCCATCAATCCTTTCGGGAAATTCATCACTAGGGCCGCGCTAGGTATAGATATACCTCTCTTGCCAAACTTAAGCCCAAACTGCGCTGCATGAGTATATTTGCCTTCACGCGGATGTGAGTCGAAATAGAACCGGCCAATGAACTCGTCATTTTCAAAGACCTCATACGACTCAACACTATCATGCCAAACAGGCCCATCGCTTGCCTTAATAGAGATTTCGAACAGGTCCTCCGAGAGAGCAATTATTCCATCTCGTACTTTATCGTAGTCAAAATATTCGCGGACTGACTTGGCATCCAACTGATACTCTTTCTCGCGAACAATATTAGCTAAGTAAGAGGCATCCCATCTATTGATCTGTTTGGCATCGGCATCAATAGCCTGCATTTGTTTAAGTAAGCGCGCCTTCTCCTTTTCTAAAGGTTGTTTGATTGCATCGTTCAACGTGGCCGCAAACTGAACTACATTTTCAGTAGTTTTCGCCATCGTACCTAACAGGTTCATTTCGGCGAAATTATTATGCCCGAGAGTTTTTGCTAGCTCATAACGTTTCGCTAAGAGGGTTAACAACACGGCTGGGTTTTCGTTTGCTGCTCGGTTTTTACTCATTAGAGTAAGCTGTTTGCGTAATTCCCTATCGTGCGCATATTTTGTAACAGGGGTGATATCCGAATACGCAGTGGTAATGGTGACCATGCCCTCGTCGTTGGCAGGATGCGCGGTTAAATAATCATCAGGAACGCCAGCCAATCGCTCTTGCTTGACCTGAATTGAATCCACCGCATTCGTAATATTCTGATCAAAGTCTGTGCCAATTTGGCTAATCACATCATTGAGTGCCTGTATCTGTTCTCGAGCCGTTTGATCTTTACCGACCCCCGATTCTTGAAACCGTTGCTTCCAATAGTTAACCGTGAATGCCTTTCCCTCTGGCAAGCCTTTCAAGCTAACTTGAGACATTCTGTCGTATAGCGGGCGATTTGCATTTAGGGCACTGAGCACCTCAAAACCCTTGAGTGCGCAATCAGCGCTCGCTTTACGTACGGCTTCGTCGGGATGGGTATTTCGCATGAGCTCGTCATGTTGTAATGAATCCGCAAAATCTGTTATATAATTATCAAAAGGCTCAAATACTGAGTCGTAAGTGGCCGTCGATCTTTCCTCGGCTAAAGCAACGATTTTTTTGTCAAAAACCTCAATATAAACAGCGCAGCTCTTTGTAATTTCTTCGGCGGGACGATCAAAAGAAATTCCGGCACTGGCGTTCAAACTACAGAAACTTAACCCAGCAACAATGATTTTTGAAAGCTTCATGGTTTATTCCTATTATAATTAGAAGTATTGTTACGTAGAGAGTTAGAGGCTCAGATCGATACTTCCTTAAATTATTACTCTTGTAACATTATCATGACTATTGAGCTTATATCTACGAAAGGAAATTCTTCGCCAGATATTAGACTCTATTTCTCTATCTGAACGTTCATTTTCGTCCGTTATTTTCCGATGCTTCCACTTGTTTGGTCTCTTATTGGCACGAAAGAGACAATCGGTGGAGTTTGGGGTTTTGGTCTGTACCTGACCCACAACGGACCTTATTCCCATCAAGTCGCACCTACTCCATAAAAGCGGTTATTGAATACCCTGCAATGATTCTTTAGGGTAAGGTGGACAATAGATAGGCGTTTCTTCTTTCATGCGAGGACCCACTGTTGCGGCACAGATGATATTTTTGTTGGTGTTTTTCTGTGCGCTTGGGTCGCCTGTCAGTGCAGCTGCAGAGGCTGAGCGAGTGTTGCGTATTGGCATCCCTGGCGAAGACATCTTTTTTGTGCAGCAGGGGCAGTGGGTCATTGAGGCGGCTGACCAACTTGGCTACCGGATTGAATTTGTTAGCTTGCCCCCCGCGCGCTCGTTGTTGATGGCCGCGCGGGGAGATATAGACGGAGATTTGCTGCGCCAACCTCTGGCCCTGAAAGGGTATCACAGCTTGATACCGGTGCAGGTGCCTCTGATTAAACTGGACTATTGGTTCCACCAGCTGGCTGACAGGCGCTGCCCCACAAGTGAACGAGAGCTTAAAAATTTAAAGCCTGTGGGGGTGCTGGGACTTAAATATTTCGATTTAATTTATAACATGTCCGATGTCGGCTTCGAGCAGGTGGCAGATTACGGCGCTGCGATAAAAATGCTTAAGGCCGGGCGCGCGGGTTATCTGGCGGCCCTAAAACACCCACGTACCCAGATATGGGCAGAACGCTTTGGCACTCCCCTTAAGGTTTGCCTGCCACGCCCAGTGTTATCACTCGAAGGTTATTTGATTTTGCATGAGAAACATAAGGACTTAATCCCCCAGCTTGAGACAGCCCTAGCGAGCGTGATCGAGGCGCATAAAGACGGCCAGGCTTGGCGATTGAGGTAAGGTTTATGTGCGGCCCTGACTCAGCAAGCAAGTCATAGCAAGTTTGGATCTAGGTAGGGCCTGCGCTGCAGTGCACCCGTAAAACAACCAGCCATAAAGAACCTATTAAAGTTCGCGGTGTTTCTCAAGATAGTTGGCACCTTTTTCCAATTTCTACGCCGCTTTCGTATTCTCCGCATGAACCTCGTCCGGATTCAAAGAAACCCTACCCGTTGGCTCGCAGCTCCTAACGCCTTTAGACCAGCGCAGAGGTTTCGCTTTTCTTGCGGCCTCCAAAACCACTTTTTGCGGCATTGCCGTACTCCGGAAGGATAGGGTAGAGTGGCCACGAATAGGGCGTTTGTTTCGCCTATACTCAGCCAATTCCGATTCTGAGAGTACAAATTCCGTTGATTCATTCAAGCTGGTTGCCGCTGTAAAAGGTGCTCGTTTATAACTGACATAGGTAATACATTATGGAAACCAATTTATTAGGAATGGTATCTGGAATCATTGACGCTCACTTACATCAGTGGGACCCCTTAGCCACGCCAAGAGAAGCATCAAGTGTCGCTCGAGTATATCGCCTCGCACCTAAAGTTATGGAACGTTTAGCCCCTTATCTTATAGATAAAGGTTCTTTGGATTTTATGATTACGCCAAGGCATGTACTTCAGCCTTATCTTTCCAGCCATTTTAAAAAAGACAGTGATGAAACGATTGCGGCGGTAGGCGTGCCTGTTGATGGTTTTGTTCATGTGGAGGCTGGCTGGCACTCTAGTGACCCAACCCAAGAGACGCAATGGTTAGAATCCTTAGTATTGGACCAAGTGAATACGCCTAAGATGTTCGCTATTGTTGGCCATGCTGATCCCTGTGCGGCTAATTTTGCGCAGGTTTTAGATGCACACAAAAAGGCAAGTAACCGTTTTAAAGGTATTCGCTATCTGACTAGTTGGCATAAAGATAAAAAAGTAAAAAGATGGGCCCCTCATGAAGGGGTCATGACCTCGCCTAAATTCTTAAATGGCTTTGAGGCATTGGCGAATAGAAATTTAACCTTTGATGCTTATGTTTACAGTGCTCAGTTAAAAGAAGTTTTCACGCTAGCTAAAACCTACCCTGAAACAACCATAGTGCTAGACCATTATGCCAGCCCAGTGGGGTCATTAGGCCCAATGGGAAGTGACACTGGCAAGACCAAAGCTGAGCGGGAAATTATTTTTGATAAATGGCGAGATGACTTAGCTTTGCTGGCAGAGTGTGCCAATGTCATATCAAAGCAATCTATTTTTCCTGCTATGCTAGGGATAAAACAGCAAGGCATTGGCCGAGCCGCATTAGCTGAATTAGTGGCGCCGATGGTAGAGCACGCCGCGCAAGTTTTTGGCCGTAAACGCATGATGTTTGGGGGTAATTATCCAGTGGATAAACCAATCGTACCTTACGGAACGGCGGTGGGTGTGCTGGCTGACATATTGGCTCAATATGGTGAAGGTATGTTGAGTAGCGTATTTCGCGAAACGGCCATAAACGTATATGGGCTTGATGTTAAAAACACACAAATAGCAGATGCCCTAAGATGATTCGTTGAAGTGGGCAGGTCTTGTATTTTGCGCAAAAGCCCCATTCGTCGTGCTGCTCAATTTGTCGAATCCCGTTCTAGTCTCCACTTCAGCGGCGACCCCCCAGTCCACTTTGTAAACGCCCGCGTAAACGCTGATGGATCCGCATATCCCAAGCGATACCCGATCTCCGCTATCGATAGCCCTTGGTTGCGCAGAAAGTTCTTAGCTCTCTCTTCTTGCACACTCGCCAGTAGCTGCGCATAGTTGGAATCTTCCTGGCTCAACTTCCGGGTTAAGGAGCGTTCGGACATGGCCATTCGCGCGGCAATATCACTGCGCTTTAGCGGTGGCATGTAGGCCCAGAGCCAATCGGTGACCTGTTCCGTTAGATTCGCATCGTTTCCTAACACCTGTGCAAGTTTCTCAGTTATCGCCACGTAGTTTTTGAATAGCAGCGTGTTCGCTCTGGGCAGAGGCGTTCCGTCAAAAAGAGCGGGGTAGGCCAAGGAGGTTTCCTCCCTTAAAAAATATACTGGGCAGGGTAGCTCAGCGCTAACCTCGTGCCAGTCGGCCGGTTCGGCAAACGGAAACGTGATATAGAGTGGCGGTGCCTGAGTTTCGACGATGTCGGTGATAAAGCCTAGGGAGGATATTAGGTCAAGCACCAAGCAGTGTTGTACCAGCGCGTCGACATCGGCCTCGCTGACGTCGTGGAGTTTGGGGCGTTCCATGGTAAAAGAAAATAACGATACATCGGGCTGCCAATGCACAGCCATACGTGAATGCCCCCAAGCCAGTTGTGGATTCGCGAGAAAAAATTCAAGCGCATCCATGGCGGTTGCCGCGTGGCGCATCGCCATACCCACCACTCCCAGATTCTCGATGCCCAGTATTTGGCGCCGGCTAAATAGAGCTCGGGCCGAGGATCTTGTTGAAACCGTCAGGCGCACAATCGCCAGGAAAATAAGAAGTTCCTGCTCAATGGGGATCGGGAAACTCGGCTCATCCATCACACGAAGTGGCAAACCTGCGTCGGTAATAATCGCCGCGGCCGCCTCGTCGCCGATTTCAAGCAAGCCGAACTGGCCCAGCACGCCGGTTATGGTACGGCGGGACGTCGCTAGGTTGCCACTGGAGATGAGGGAGGTGTCGGGTTTCATAGATTGTCAGATTACACCTTCATGGCCCAAATTATCAAGGAACAGGCTCGCTTTGCAATGTATCACGCGCATTGGAATCCGTAATCTAGCGATCTCGATTTAATAGCCGCTAGAGGCCGTCTTAATGAATAAGTTAGCTACCTTGCCACTTCCCCCCACCGAACACATTGATGTGCTGATTGTTGGTGCCGGTATATCCGGTGTGGGCGCGGCACATCACCTGTCTACAGAATGCCCTGAAAAGAGTTACGTCATACTGGAGAACAAGCCATCTTTTGGTGGTACTTGGGTACAGCACACTTATCCCGGTATTCGCTCTGATAGCGACATGTACACTTTTGGGTATAAACATAAACCTTGGACGGGTCAACCGGTAGCGGGTGCCGGTGCAATACTGGAATATCTGCAAGAGGTCATTGCTGATGACCAGATTGACGAGCACATTCGTTACCAGCATCAGGTGATGACCGCTTCGTGGTCGAGCACAGACCAGTATTGGACTGTTAAGGCAAACAATAAGGAATCGGGCGAAGAGGTCCATTTTAGGGCCAGTTTCCTGTGGATGTGTCAGGGATATTACCGTCACGAGAAGGGTTACACCCCCGAATGGGAGGGTATGGCCGATTTCAAAGGGTCAATAATACACCCCCAAACCTGGCCTCAGGATCTCGACTATACCGATAAAAAAGTGGTGGTGATCGGCTCCGGTGCCACTGCAGCTACTTTGATCCCCAGTATGGCTGACAAGTGCTCCCATATCACTATGCTACAGCGCTCCCCTACGTATTTTATGGCTAGCGAAAATCGCAATGAACTGGCAGACCAACTGCGAGAGTTGGACGTTCCAGAAACGTGGGTGCATGAAATTGTGCGTCGCAGCCTGCTCAAACAATCCAGGGACATTATTTCTCTTTCAAAGTACAAACCGGAAATACTCAAGGAAGAATTATTGAAGGGGGCTCGTAGGCATCTGGGCAACGATTTCGACATGAGTCATTTCACACCAGCCTACCGACCGTGGCAACAACGCTTGGCCTATGTGCCCGACGGTGATTTGTTTAAATGCATCAAAAGCGGTAAGGCCTCTATGGTCACGGATCATATCGAGCGATTTACCGAACAGGGCATTCTCACAAAATCCGGTGAGCTACTGGAGGCGGACATCATAGTCACCGCCACTGGCTTCAATATGTCTATCACAGGGGATATCGCGATTGACGTGGATGGCAGCCCGGTCGACCTTGGCGAAACCTTTACCTATCGCGGACTGATGTTCTCCGGTGTTCCCAATATGTCGTTCATGTTTGGCTATTTGCGTACACCATGGACCATGCGGGTTGATCTTGTGAGTGAGTTTGTCTGCCGCTTGTTAAACCATATGGATAGCAACGCCAGCTCGGTATGTACCCCCACTCTTCGGGGACAAGATCGAGATATGGATGTAAGACCATTTATTGATTTCGAGGATATCAGCTCCGGGTGGTTGCAACGGCATATCCACTTAATGCCAAAGCAGGGCGGCAATGTTCCCTGGGGTTTCAGTGGCGATTACTTTCTGGAGAAGGACGAGTTGCCCGCGGTCAGTCTGGACGAAAATTCTTTGGTATACGAATTCCGATCTGCTCAGAAGATGGCCTAAAGGTCGGTTGATGTACCCGATTGCCGCTGATAGATGAACGCGGTGGCAAGACTTAATAATAGCGAGATACAAGAGAAAATGACGATGACTCAATTTGTGGGTAAGACAGTGGTAATCAGTGGCGGCGCAGAAGGTATTGGCTTTTCAATCGCCAAGGCCTTGGGCGAAGAAAAGATGAATATTGTTCTCACTGATATCGATGAAGAAAATTTGGAAAAGGCTACTTTAGAATTGGAGTCGGCGGGGGTTCCAGTGTTGGCCGTAGTCCTGAACGTGGCGGACGAAGCCCAGTGGCAAGAGGTCGCCGATCAGGCAGTGGCGCGATTCGGTAAAGTTCATATGGTGGTAAATAACGCAGGTGTAACGGGTGATGCTGGTGCCATTGAGGACCAGAATGCGAAAGGGTGGCAGTGGGCTCTGGAGGTCAATCTGATGGGCGTGGTTTACGGCGCTAAAGTTATGGTTCCGCTCATCAAGGAACACGGCGAAGGCGGATGGCTTGTGAACGTCGCTTCAATGGCGGGTTTTGGAGGCATTCCCTATGGCGGTGTTTATACAGCGACAAAATCCGCAGTAGTAGCACTGTCAGAAAGTTGGGCTGCTGAACTTACAGATCATGGGATCGGCGTATCAATTTTGTGTCCCGGGTTTGTGCAAACCCGCATTCATGAGTCTCACCGAAATCGTCCAGCTCAGTACCAAACCGAAAGTGTCAATTCAAAGGCCGCCAGTCCTCTGGAACTAATGGGTAAGCAGCTCGTGGAAAATGGAATCGAAGCATCGATTGTTGGTAAGCGCTTAGTAGAAGCGCTCAATAGTAAGGAGCTGTATATCTTCACCCACTCCAGTTATCGCCCTAATGTCCAAAAACGATTCAGTACTATTGACGCGGCGTTTGAAAGCGCGGAGCAAAGTTCATTGCTTCAGAATATCTGAGGCTAATAAGCATAACAGACGGGCCAAATCAGTCTAGGCCACGTTACCAAACTGCGAAACCAATTGCATTATAAGAGAGACAGATATGACAGATTCGCGAGATTTAGATCTAATTGTTTACGGTGCAACGGGATTCACCGGTCGTCTAGTTTGCGAACATTTGAATTGTACATACGGCGTCGGCGGTGACTACAAATGGGGTATGGCTGGCCGAAGCCTGAGCAAACTTGAGAAAGTTCGTGATGAGTTATCAATTGATGAAAATATTCCCTTGATTGTCGCTGATACAAACGACGTCCAGACCTTGGAAAAGATGGTTTCATCCACAAAGGTCCTACTAAGTACCGTTGGCCCTTACAGAACTTACGGCTCTGAGCTTGTGAAAGCCTGCGCCTATACGGGCACAGATTATCTGGATCTCTGCGGTGAACCACTGTGGATGAAGGAAATGATTGAAAAATACGATGGCGTGGCTAAAAACAGTGGGGCACGTATTGTCTTTTCTTGTGGCTTTGATTCTATTCCGTTTGAAATGGGTGTTTTCTTTTTGCAAAACTCCGCGAAAAAACAATTAGGCGCTACTCTACCTCGCGTAAAGGGCCGCGTAAAATCGCTGCAAGGAACCGTATCTGGCGGCACTGTTGCTAGCTTTACAGCAACGATGAAGTCGGTTGAAGAAAATCCCGCGCTGTTTTCTGACTTGGCCAACCCTTTCGCATTGACGGAGGGTTTTACTGGTCCGGAACAACCCCTTGGAGACAAAAATATTTATGAAGATGATCTAAAAAATTGGTCCGGCCCGTTTCGAATGGCCCCTATCAATACTAAGAACCTCCATCGTTCAAATATGCTGCTTGGCCATTTATATGGTGAGGATTTTATTTATGATGAGATGCTTCTATTAGGGACTGAAAACCCAGACATTATTAAGAAAGACGACCATGACTTGAGCTTTGACATGTCATTAAAACCTGGGGAGGGTCCGAGTAAAGAGGCGCGTGAAGCAGGTTTTTATGTCGTGGACTTTATTGGAAGCAATGCTAACGGAGACACTATCAAGGCAACGGTGGGCGGTGACCGAGACCCTGGCTACGGTTCAACTGCAAAGATAATTTCTGAAGCCGCTATTTGTTTGCTGGAAGGCCCAAGTGGAAAAGGTGGCATTCTCACGCCCGCTCCAGCCATGGGCATGGCTCTAATTGAACGCCTAATAAAGAACGCCGGCATGACATTTACGATAGACCAATAGAATAAAAAATATCAAGAGGGTATTGGGGGATATATATTCTCAGCCTTCTAGTCGACTATCGTCCGAATTTTTGTAAATCACTAATTTAATATATTCAAAATTGGTACAAGTCACAGAAACTATAGAATGTAAAAAACAACTGGAAATCAATATGAAACTAAAAATGTTTGAACACAGTTTGCTCCACTCGGCATGCAGGACGGGTAATTTTATGGTAAAGGGGTCTGTCGTTCTGGCTTTGGCATCTATGCCGGTGCAGGCTCAGGACGCGATTGAAGAAATTATTGTCACGGCTCAGAAGAAAGCGGAAACTTTGCAGGAGGTACCTATTAGTGTTACGGCATTTTCTGAGCGGGATTTGGATAATATTGTCGCTCAAGATATAGGCGACGTTGGTGCTTTTGCTCCCAACGTTGAGATTAGTCGGGGGGCAACTCAGCCATCTTATAGCATTCGTGGTATTTCTACTTCTGATTTTGGTATTGGCGTTGACCCTGCTGTGGGCGTTTATCTCGACGGTATTTATATTGGCCGTTCCGGCGCTTCCAAGACAGCCTTTAATGATATCGAACGGGTAGAAATTCTTAATGGTCCCCAGGGCACCTTGTTTGGCCGCAATGCTGCTGCGGGTGCGGTCCAATACATAACCAATAAACCGGTGGATGTAGAGGACGGCTGGGTGAAAGCAACTTTGGGAAATGAGAACAAACGAAAGCTGGCGGGGGTCTATAATCTGCCCTTATCGGACAATTTGTATTGGCGTTCCAGTCTGCTGTGGAATGAGCGTGATGGGTATGTGGACAATGTATTTGAAGGTGGAGTTGATAAATTTAATGCGGAGGATAACTGGTCAATTAATACGGCCTTAGCTTGGTATCCCAAAGATGAGATGGAAGTGATTTTCCGGATGGAATACGATGAGGTAGACCCTGGTGCTCGCGCTCAGAGCAGCGCAACTTTGGGCCCTCGTGATGGCCGCGGTGAATTTGGCAGCAACTTTGATAGGGTTGCTAGTGACACCCCCACCACTCAGTGGCGGGAATTATTTGGTACCTCTTTACATGTAGATTATGAACTGGAAAATTATGTGCTCAGCTCCATCACCGCTTGGCGCGAGTTTGAGTCGCAGCACCGTCAAGAAGGGGACGGCTCAGCAGTTGAAGAGTTTAGCTTTGATACCCAGAACTATGAGGACAACCAATCCTTTAGCCAGGAATTTAGTATCACTTCTACCGGTGACGGCCCAATTAGCTTTACCGCAGGTGTTAACTATTCCAATGAGGATGCTCAGCAGACCACTTCGGCAATTCTTTCTCCTGTTGCCGTGGACAAATTAATAGTCGAATTAATGATTGGCTATCCCTATGAAGCTGTTCCGCCTGGCACTGGTTTTAATGCGGTTTTTTATACTCCCATTCAGCTTGGCGGTTTCGCTGGCATTGACCGTATTTATGCGACAGGTGCCGAAGCTCTGACAGGAGAAGAGTACCGTGAAGATATCAACATTGATGGGCAGTTCGAATCCATCGCTGCCTTTGGTGACATCACTTACGCTGTCACGGAGAATATCGACCTTACTGTTGGGGTTCGCTATACCAAAGATGAAAAGGATTTTTCCCGCTATGTAAAGTTTAATGACTACGGGACAGCTCTTGCGTTGATCAGTAATGAAACTCGCGTAGATGAAAATGGCGAATTGGCCCGCAATGATGACGGGACTTTGGACTATTTTGGCGGAACGATTGATTGGTATATGCAAAGCAAAAGCTGGGAGGAGGTCACCTCCCGCGCTGTGGTGGGTTATCAATTTACCCAAGATATCCTGACCTATGTTAGCTATTCAGAGGGTTTCAAGGCCGGTGGTTTTAACAGTGCAGGTGAAATAGATTCTCCTTCTTTTGATCCGGAAAATGTAGAAAACTGGGAAGTTGGATTTAAGACATCCTGGCTGGATAATACCCTGCAGGTGAACGGTGCATTTTTTATGTATGACTACCTGAACTTGCAAAGGCTTGAGTTGGTGCCCGGTGAGTGCATAGCCGGAGGCTCTAGTACTTCTACAGACTCTTATCAATTTGAAACTTCCGACGTGGAAGGTAGCGGCTTTGAGTTATCTACTGTCTGGATTCCGGTATCAGGCTTAACCGTGAGCCTAAATACTGGAACTTTGGACGCCGAGTACACCCGTCGTGAGAAGCGTAGTGCTGTTGATGGTGGGTGTCATGTTGAGGATGATAAGGGTGAAACCTTTAACGAATCCCCTGACCTGAACTATAGCCTGGGAATCAATTATGCGTATTTTCTTAGGTCGGGTGCTGAGCTAAATTTCAATGCTGCTTATAGTTATAAAGACGGTTTTGAACGAACATCTTGTAAAGCGGTCGTTGAAAATATTAATGGGACTGTCTCGGTTCATGAGTTCGGTACCATTGATGGTGAGTTTAGAAGAACAGGCGGCGGTGTTGGGCAGCCTGCTCCGGATATTGATGCATGTTTGGATTCTCCCGATAGCCAGTTGCTAAACCTTCGGGCAGCTTATATTGCCGCCTCAGGAGACTGGGAATTAGCCGCCTACGCGACCAATGCCACCGATGAACATGGTGACCTTCAGGACCCCGGAGGTCTAGGTGGTTCCCTAGGTTCACAGATCACTGATGGTTCTCCAACGTACACCCGGCGAGATCCTCGCGTGTACGGAGTGGAATTCAAGTATACTTTCTAGGAGTGTTTCGTCCGGTGCGCTCACTGCAACGGACGGTCTTTTTAAGTGAGTCGCGCATGGGCGATAATAGCTAGATCAGCACATATTATCGCTCAGCGCGCCAGCTACCACCGCAATTTATAACCGTTGGTTGTGAAGAGCACTTTTCTTGGCGGCGTATTTTATCCGGACGAGAATGTGCAATTTCAGAAGGGTTTTACTATGTCGACAATTGCAGCAACCGGTAGTCAAGGTGCAACCCAAGCAGAAAATGCTTGGCGCGTGATGTTCATCCTCTTCCTTGTGAATTTGTTGAATTTTTTCGACCGTACTATTCCATCTGTGGTCATGGAGCCAATCCGCCAGGAATTCTCTCTCAGCGATTTCCAGCTTGGTCTTCTCAGCGCGACCTTTACCTTGGTTTATGCGATTGCGGGTATTCCCCTGGGACGCTTGTCAGACACAAGGTCTCGAAAGAAGGTTCTGTCTGGCGGATTGATTGTCTGGAGTGGACTGACGGCTGCGACCGGACTCGCCTGGAACTACACCTCCTTAATGTTGATCCGCATTGGTGTCGGGGTTGGTGAGGCAAGTTGCGCCCCCGCTGCAACGTCGATAATTGGTGATCTATTTCCCACGCAAAAACGTGCCCGCGCTATAGGAATATATATGTTGGGCTTGCCTTTGGGCTTGATGCTGGCATTTTTTACTGTCGGCGCAATGGTCAAAGCTTTCGACAATAGCTGGCGTGCGCCCTTCTATATCGCTGCGGTACCGGGGATTATTCTTGGCATTATAGTTCTATTCATAAAGGAGCCGAAGCGTGGTGCTGCAGAAACACACCAAACCACTGACACCAAAATGGATAACCCGATCAGGAAGATCCTCCAAATAAAGACTGTGCGTTGGGTTATTGCCTCAGGAATCATGGCACAGATGGCGGCTTACTCAGTGATGAGTTTCATGGTTGTTCTACTGCAAAGATTTTACCAACTGCCAATCGATAAGGCCGCGTTGATCACAGGGGGAATTGTTGGAGCCACCGGTTTAGTCGCTCTTACCTTAGGCGCTCAAATATCTGACCGACTACACCAAAAAAGTGAAACGGGTCGATTAAACTATGGTGGGGTTTCCATGATTGTGGCGGGCATCGCAACTTTATCTGCCTTGATGCAAGGTCAAGCCGGATTGGCCGCATTTGCACTTTTGTTTGGACTTGGATGGTTGTTTTTTTACAACTATTACACAACCGTTTATCCCGCTTTGATGGATGTCATTGAACCTCGTTTTAGGGCAACGGCAATGGCTCTTTATTTTGCGGGTCAATATATATTGGGCGGATCACTCGGTCCAATACTCCTTGGGAGAATGTCAGACAATTTTTCTAAGTCTGCCATGGAAGCAACAGGCGCCTTGGAGATGACAGATGCATTTAAAGGAATTGGGCTTCACGATGCAATGTATCTGGTCCCCATTACATTAGCTCTGACTGGGGGGTTTATTTTCCTTGCTGCACGCAGTTATCTTGCCGATCATAATGCCATGTTGGCTGAAATGGAGGCAAACATGACATCTCTCAGTGGGGGAGTCCGTCAATGCCCATAGCAACCCTCCGCCACTTGCCTCACGCCCACCCGACAGTTATCTTTTTCGAAAGGATTCCTTCTCAAGCGCATCCTGATGATTTATTGCCACATTTCAATTCCTTAGAGTAACGTGTCAAGAGCAAGGCGTTTGTTCTTCTTAAGCGTGAGGAGTTATCGTGAAGGGGTATCACAGTTTGATACCGGTACGGGTGCCTCCGATTGCTGTTCAAGAGTGTAGTGGCATAGTGAATTTGGCCACTTGGTTAGATGCGATACGTCAGCTATTGGCACAGAGCAGGCAGCAGAGATCTCCACGAATTGGCAAGAAGCTAGGCGCTATAAACACGTTAGCGGACCATTTCGGGACTGATCGCGAGTCGTAGGTGAATTGTCGGCAGTCAGGCTTAGAACCGACATAGGGAACGTGCAGCGCCTGTTGTCGAAGCTGACCCAAAGCAGGCCTAACCCATATAACGATCAGACCAGTATTCAGGGTATAGGAAAAATTAAATCCCCGGCAGCTTCAGCTGCTATGTGGCATTGCCGTACTCCGGACGGATAGGGAGGAGTGGCCACGAATCGGGTGTTTGTTTCGCCTCGTATAGACGCCCCTTCTATTGACAGCTTTAGGGCCCAAAGCCCTGTTTCCAAAACCTTGTTTGTTGCGCGTTCATTGAGTGGCGAATTGTCAGGAAAACGTAGTCTGCTATAGACAAATTCATCAATATTTTGTGTGCACCGGCTACTTAATCTAACCTATGCCTGATACCATCGCGATATTCACTACCTGATTTTTTAGCGACCAGCTTACATAGAGAGTCCGCCGTGTTCAAAACCTTCAATTCACTCACTGCATTGTTTATCAGCTGCTTTATTTTTCTGTTGGGTAACGGCCTAATCAACGTGCTTTTACCGGTTCGTATGGGGCTGGACGGTTCTGATACCGACGCAATTGGTGTCGTTTTATCGCTTTACTATGTAGGCATGTTATTAGGCGCCATTTACAGCAAAAACTTAATTGCACGAGCAGGCCATGTGCGTATGTTTGCTGGTTGTGTTGCGGTAGCCGCAGTCAGTATTCTCATTTGTAGTTTGTATTCAGACAGTCTGCTCTGGGGGCTAATGCGTTTTATTATTGGCATTTGCAATGCTTGTGCGTTTACCGCGATGGAGAGCTGGCTTAGTGAAAGCTCGACCAAAGACACCCGAGGTAAAGTTTTAGCCATGTACAACGCTGTTGTATTGGCAGGGTTGTTCTGCGGTCAGTTTTTTATGAACATCGCAAACCCCGCCGATACCACGCTATTTGTTATTGCCGGGATTTTGATCTGCGCATCCATTGTGCCTGTTATGCTCAGTAAGCAAAGCGGCCCGGTTATGGGGGAGGTTGCCTCCATGTCATTATTCAAACTCCACAATATTTCACCTTTAGGGGTCATCTGCTGCATAACCTCTGGGCTAATTTATTCGGCACTTTTTAATCTGCTGCCGGTTTTTGCAGGTCACTACGGAATCGTCGATTTTAATTTATCGCTCTATGTCGGTGCTGCTATTTTTGGCGCGTTTGTTTTGCAGTTTCCGGTAGGTTATTTATCTGACCGATTCGATCGGCGCACGGTATTATTGTGCTTATTACTGATCTCCGCATTTACGAGCTTATTGGTCGTTAGCTTAATTTCTCGCGGTTATATGGTTGCGCTCTTTGTGGCGACGGCCACAACTGGTGGTATTATTGCGTGTACCTATCCTTTAAGTATTGCAGAAGCCTTTGATCGATTGCGGCAAAGTGAAATGGTTGCTGCGATGGGCTCATTGATTTTGGCGTTTTCCCTAGGCGGTGTTCTTGGGCCTTTTAGTGCATCCCTTGCCATGAGTGAATTTGGTGACGATGCACTGTTCTATTATTTGGCCATTGTTCAATTGCTGCTAGCAGGTTTCGTTATTTGGCGTATGAATGCACGCCACGCATTGCCAGTAGAAGATCAAGAGCATTTTGTTATGCAGGGCGCCTCGATGTCCTCGTCGATAGAGCTTGACCCAAGGTCAGAATATGTAGAGCAGCAACAACCTCTTTCAATGGAAGCCGAAACCGCAATCTCTCTTGCAGAAATAGACCCTGCCGCGGCGGTTAGCATGGCGCGGGCAGTGGCACTAAAAAATCCAGAATTGGGTGTTGGGGTCGCCGCTGCAGTAGCCACGGTAGAAAAAATCGATGTCTTGAGGCTTTACGAGGTGATGAAACAAACTATTCCACAACAAATGCAAGCCGTCACGCAAGCTATTGTAACAACGCGCCCCGAACTGGCCTACGAGCTGGTTACGCAGTTGGCCCAGTGGCAGCCCAATCAAGTGATAGAAGTGGCCGCTGAAATCGGTCAGTTATTTCCCGAGCTTAGGGTAGCCATGGCTAAGGTTGCGGTGGAATCTGCCCCCGAATCGGCAACACAAGTTGCCGAATACTATGCTCAATTACTCTCAGAGGAGCATGAAGCCACACGTCCCGCAGACCGACGTGAAGATAATAGCGAGGAAGACGCGGTGAATATTGCTGCCGAATTATGGCAGGGCGCCGAAGAGCAAGGACTGGATGTTGTTGCCGCAATGGCCGATGGCATGCCGGAGTTGTCGGTATCGTTGGCGCAAGAATATATGGCGAGCCATCAAGGTGATCATGCTGAAGGTATAGAGGGAGCCGACATTGATATATCCGCAGTCATCAATGTCAGCGAACCCGCTATAGAAATAGTTGAGGATGAACTCGAGCCCGAGTTCCAAAATACCGTTGATCTCGTCGCAAGGTTGGCAGAAGCCGCACCCGAACAAGCAATGGATATGGCCGTAGCAGTTGTCGAGGTGCTACCCGGAAGCGCAGCAGAGGTTGCCTCGCAGATGGCTAATAACCTAGATGCCAGCCATGTTGAAACCGACACGATGACCGTGAATACATCATCCATCGATGACGAGCAATTCACCCATCACGATGAAGCGGTCGAATTGGTGCATCGTATTGGCGAGGTATCACCCGATCATGCCATGGACGTCGCAGTTGCCGTTGTAGAGGCGCTACCCGACAGCGCAGCCGAGGTTGCGTCTGAATACCTAGAGCACTTGTCTGACAATGAACCTAGCGATGAAGGCAATTACGACGAAGCCGTTGAATTAGCGCAGCGATTGTCAGAAGCCTCACCGGAACATACTGTAGACGTAGCGGTAGCGATTATTGAAGCCATTCCCGAATCAGCTTCCGATATAGTCGATGCCATCAGCGAAGGTGATAACCCTGTTGACGAAGAGTGGATGAATACCATGCACGAAAAACCTAGCTAGACAGCTACACGGTTTATCTAGCTGATACTCATACTATGAAAATCATAATAATGGCATCAAATCTATACACATTTTAGGGTTACTTATGTATGGAACTATAGTCGGTGGGTTATTAATATCCGATAAATGAATCCGCTGTTCTGTGGCATGGTTAATTTGGACATCAAATTAGACTGGATATGTCTCTTAATGGCACATAACTCGCCGTCAGGTAGGTTTGAAGACTCATACTGAAGGTCAACGCACCGGTTTAAGTCTGAGGTGCGAATAATTAACCAACTTAATTAAATTAACCATCTTCATTAAATCGTTA
>Ga0105352_1000823_pt1 | contig 17532 bp, 18 predicted proteins | sample EN8Hudsemesocosm_FD_83507 | JGI IMG/M metagenome (GOLD analysis project Ga0105352, IMG submission 83507) | Methane-oxidizing microbial communities from mesocosms in the Hudson Canyon - EN8B Hudson Canyon | ecosystem: Environmental > Aquatic > Marine > Cold seeps | place: Hudson Canyon...
TACAGGTTTCGGCGCAGTCATTTTACAATACCATCATGTTAGCGATACGACGCCCAAAAGCACCAGTATCACACCCGCACAATTTGAGGTGCACTTAAAATACCTAGAAGAGCACAGTTTTAATGTAGTGCCTTTATCGCAGATAATGGAAAAAATTAAAAACCAGCAACCTTTAAAAGATAAAACAGTCGCCATTACTTTTGATGACGCTTATATTGATACCTTAACTCAAGCTAAGCCTTTACTAGATAAATTCAATTATCCTTATACAATTTTTGTTAACCCAGCCATTATTTCTCGGCACTCTATCAATAAAGGAAAATCATCTCCCTACCTTTCATGGACACAACTTAAAGCCTTAGCTGATGAAGACGTTATTATTGCCAATCACGGTTTTGAACACGACTCGATGACTCGGGTCACAAACGATTTAACACAAGCCCAATGGTTAACTAAGCAGACCGAGTTGTTATTAAAAGCTGAAGATATTATTAAAGATAAAACAGGTCAAAGTTGGCGATATTATGCTTATCCTTATGGTGAATATAGCCCTGTCATACAAAACTGGACTAAAGAAAACAACTTTATTGCTTTTTCACAACAATCAGGAGCCATTGGTATTCATACAGATTTAACTAGTGTGCCACGTTTCCCTGCATCAATGCCATACGATAAGATTTCAGGTTTGCGTGATAAGTTAAATTCATTGCCATTTAATATTCAATTACAAGGTGAAGAAGCAGAAACCATTTTTGAACACAAACAAACTGCCAGTATTACTTTTTCTATTGAGGCTGATGATTTTTATAAATCAGGACTAAGCTGTTATATCTCTGGTTTAGGGAAGCAAAAAATACAATGGCAAGGTGATAGCAGTTTCACCATCAATTTCAGTGGTGATTTACCCATAGGACGAGTACGCTGCAATTGCACAGCAGCCAGCATCAGCAAACCCGGTCGATATTATTGGTATTCAAAACCTTGGTTTATTTTGAAAGAAGGTGGACAGTGGTATCACTTATAAGCACAAGTAACGAATAACGAGTTGAATAGTTACGAAGACACTTGCCTCTCGATATATATTTTCGCAACTCGCTACTTCCCTTGCTCGTCATTTATGTCGTAACTTACCTTAATATAATGCGACTATTTTTTGGTAGTCGCTTAGCAACTTATCACTATCAATACTCGGTACTTTTCCCACTTCTTGCTCAGGCTTAAAAATAGCAGTGATATAACCATCAGGATTAATCAATACTAATGATGCACTGTGATCGACTAAATACCCTTCTCCTTCACCGCTAATGGCATACATTAAGCCCATATTACGTGCGAAAGGAAATAGCACATCATGCCCAGCTCTTAAAGCAACAAATTCACGATTAAAATAAGCAATGTATTGACTTAATTTTTCTTGAGTATCTCTTTGAGGATCAACACTTACCAATAACACTTGACTGTTTTTAGCAACAGCTTTTAAATCATCGTAAATAAATCCTAAATTTTGTAAGGTCGTTGGACAAACATCAGGGCAAGAGGTATAACCAAAAAATACTAATGACCATTTGCCTTTAAACTGATCTTTGGTAAATAATTGACCATTGTGATCCGTTAATTCAAAAGGTTTAACTTCTCTAGGTTGCTGATAATAAAGTGCATGCTCTGGCTGTGGCAACTTATTAATTTGCTGAAAAACCAAAGCACCAATGACTGCTGCAACAATACCACCAACATAGATAAAATACTTTTTCATAAGATAGCTTTTCTAACCTACAGGCAATAAATAATGGTCAAGCAAAAGAATGATAAATAGCAACATCAAATGAATAATCGAAAACTTAAAAGTGTCCATAGCCGTACTTTCGTCAGCATTAAATTTAAGCTTCCACGCATAAGCAAAGAAGGTTAAATTCAGCACGACGGCACCAATTAAATATAACCAATTGCTCATACCAACTAAATATGGCAGCAAGCCGACAATAAATAACAGTACGGTATAAAATAAAATTTGGGTTTTAGTGAAGTTAACACCATGAGTTACCGGCAACATTGGAATGTTCACTTTTGCGTAGTCATTCTTACGATGAATGGCAAGTGCCCAAAAGTGTGGTGGTGTCCAGGTAAAAATCAACAACACTAGTAATAGTGCATGAGGATGTATTTCATTAGTCATAGCGGTCCACCCCAACAAAGGAGGAATAGCACCGGCTAACCCGCCAATAGTGATATTTTGTGGGGTAGCGCGCTTCAAATATAAAGTATAAACAAAACTATAACCGACCAAGCCTGCTAGCGTTAAATAAGCGGTTAATGGGTTTACCAAGGCATAGAGTAAAATAAAACCCAATAGAGCAATAGTAAAAGCAAACACGATAGCGTTATTAGCAGTAATCCTCCCTTCAGGTAAGGGGCGGTTATGAGTTCGCCCCATAATGGCATCAATTTTTTCATCGACGATATGATTAATTGCTGCAGCTGCAGACGACAATAAAGCTATCCCTAACATCGCAGGTAAAAACAATTGCCAAGGTAAACCTCCTGGCACCGACAAACTCATACCAACTACAGCTGTCAGCACTAATAAGGCTACGACTCTAGGCTTAGTAATGTCATAATAAGCACGCCATTTGGGAATAATCATAGTCGCCATTTTTGTTTCGTTAATTACTTCATCAGACATAATATTTCCTATATTTTACGGCGTAAACGGTAAGTCAAACCAATGAGTGTTAGCATTAAACAGGCCGCGACAATGTTATGACCAACGGCAATAGATAGCGGCAATGAAAACCAGATATTAGACACGCCGAGTATAATTTGACTAACTAAAGCTAGGCCCACAAGCAGCGCTGATGATTTAAAGGTGCTCGTTTTAGCTCTAAAATATACCATTAAAATAAGCCAAGCTAAATATACGGTTGTAACAATGGCGCCAAAACGATGCATAACATGGATAGTGACACGTTCATCGTGATCTAAGTGGCCAAATTCATAGCTGTCACGCTCGGGCGGCACCAAATCAAAAGAGTTCTCAAAATTCATTTGTTCCTGCCAACCAGATTGACAAATAGGCAATTCAACACAACTTAACGCTGCATAATTAGATGATGTCCAGCCACCTAATGCTATTTGTCCTGCTAAAATAACGATACCTAACAGCGCATAACGACCATATTTTTTCACTGAAAAATCACTACGATTAATTCTGTTTGATCGTAAACGCAAATATAGCAAAAATAACAAACACAGTGTTGTAAACCCACCAAGCAAATGTGCCATTACCACTATCGGCATCAACTTCATGGTTACTGTCCACATACCTAGCGCCGCTTGAAAAATAACAATCGCTAAAATAAGTAGTGGTAAACGTAATGGTGTACCTTGAGTGCGGTTTTTAAAAGACAAAAAGGCAATGGCTAAAATCAACAAACCTAAAGTACCGGCGAAATATCGGTGAATCATTTCATTCCAAGCTTTCTCTGGCTCAACTTGACGATCAGGATAGGCTAATTCAGCTTTGGCTATTTGTTCTGTCGTTTCAGGTACATCAATTAGGCCATAACATGTTGGCCAATCTGGGCAACCTAATCCAGCATGAGTTAATCGAGTGTATGCGCCTAATGCAACTACAACAAGCGCTAACAATATACTAATGAAAACTAACTTTTTAACAACATGGTTATGCTGAGAGTACAAAGCTTGGTCATTCATATTAGCCAACCTTTGAGTATTTAAGGAGTTTCTTCATATCCGTCAAAATTTGTTTACCAAATTGTGGTAATTGCTCTACCTTATCAGGAATTTTGTGGCTCAAGAACACATTACCAAGCGGATCAACAATCAAAACTTGTGGCTTATTTAGGTGCTCTTTTGCTTTAAGTGGCATTGCTATTAGTTGCCACTGGCTTTTTGAAATTTGTTGAAGCTGTTCTGTAGAAAGTTCTTTTTGATACAAAGCAACAGGTGTTACTCTTGGCATTTCCTTACCTAAAGCAACATAGGTATTATGAACTGATTCTAGCGTTTTTTGGCAATCAAAATCACAATTTTTAGGTAGATTATAGAGTATTAACCACTGCTCATTAAACTTAGTTTTGTCTATGCCCAACTTCTCTAAGGTTAATTCGTTCGTTAACAACGTCCCCTTATTTGTAACGCCCGTTGCCAACCAATCACCATCTAAAGCAAATTTAGCCAATATAATTGGCAAGGCAAAAACAGCAATCATTAAAAGAAAGCTTCGACGATTATTTCTTTTAATAATTGCTTCTTGAACAACAGGAACTTCATCTTGCACTGAATTCATACTACTTTGCCTTAATATTATTTTTATTATTTATTTCTTGCTTAAGAGTCTTCGCGCCAAACTTCGCCCAGAACATAAGTAACAACCATGCTGTCGCCAAACTAAACCACTGAAAAGCATAAGCGCGATGTTTTTCAGGCGGCATTACGATGGGTTGCCAATTTTTTTCAAAACCTAGTACTTCATTTTTATCTAAATAAACAACAAAGGGCAAGAGTTTACGGTTGATTAATGTTGAAAATTTATCCAATTCAATTTGCTGAACTCGTAAGGGCCAGTTCACTTCAGTAAACACTTGCTCCTGCAATAAAATACCGACCTCAATTAAACGAATATTTCCCTGAAATTTCTGTTTGCCATTTAGTGCTGCCACCACAGGTAACTCTTGTCTATTGATTGACCCTTGTACCCAACCAAGACTTATTAATACCGCATATTTACTTGTTACAGCAACTTGATAAACTCGATAACCCAAGCGACCTTTATTAACTTGGTTATCTAATAAAAACACTTTGTTTTTATTAAATTCACCTTCGATATAAACAGGAAAATCATTAATTTCAGCTAAAGAATCACCAGTATTTGGAAGGGTTAATACTTGATCCAATGATATTGGACTTTGGGCGCTTAATTTTTCAATTTGTGCTAATCGCTGTTCTTTTTCTAATGCCCTAGCACTTTGCCAAAAACCAAGCTTTACTAATGCTGAAAAAACTAGCACAGTAAACACTAGCCAAAGTAAGTTAAGCTTGTTGAAAGAACTCAGATGCTGTTCTTCTGTAATAGAAGGGCTACTACTTGGCATTAAAAAGAAAATCCTTACAACAAGTTCATACTTAGGATATTGAGTGTATGTTATTTAAAATTGTTATTATCGCACTATTGCTATTTATGGTTTACAACCTGTTTCGCGCCTTATTGCTTATGAATAAGAAGCCCGAACCAAACCAACCTCCGATGACTAAATATATCGGCCGCAGATTAATGGTCTCTGTCGCCATTGTTGCTTTACTAATAGTAGGTTTATTAACCGGATTGATAACCCCAAACCCACGACCTTTTTGATATTACTGTCATCCTCGTGTTTTCTTTATCGAGGATCTTGTATTTAAATCAGTAAAATTCTGGCTCAGCACACCACCGGAATGACGTATAATGTCTTTAGTGGTGAATGGCGCAGATAATTCGCTTTATTTCAAAGAAAAGGCACTGAGTTGACGCCAGTCAATAAGTACCTTTGACGAAGAAATTAAGCGAAGAATCCAGTCAGTAGCCCTAAATAATGTAGACGAAGACGAAAAGTAAAACCCACACTACATCAACAAAATGCCAATACCAACTAGCCGCTTGAAAAGCAAAATGATTCTCCGGGGTAAAATGTCCTTTTAATATTCTAAAAAACATTACAATTAACATAATGCAACCTAGCGTCACATGCATACCATGAAAACCCGTCAACATATAAAAGGTACTACCGTAAATGCCACTGGTTAAATACAATTGCATTTCATCAGAATAACCATGAGCATATTCTAGTACTTGGAAGAACATGAAAGCCACACCCAAAATAATAGTTAGCCCTAACCAGGCTTTCAATTGTGGACGCTTATTTTTCTCTAACGCAACATGGGCAAAATGAGCCGTAATTGAAGAGGTTAATAGTAAAACTGTGTTAAGTAATGGCAAACCGTACCAGCCCATGCCAGTAGTTTCAGTACCATCTGGCGTTTTGATTAAGGGCCAACTAGCGGTAAATTCTGGCCATAAAATTGCGGCTGTTTCAGCATTGTTTCCTGCGCCATCCAACCATGGAACGGCAAAAGTACGTGCATATAATAGCGCCCCAAAAAATGCTGCAAAAAACATCACCTCAGAAAAAATAAACCAACTCATACCTTGTCGAAATGAATGATCCATTTGGTGGCTATACTTTCCGGCCATTGATTCATTAATAACATTACTAAACCAACCAACTACCATGTAAATTACTAAAGCAATACCCGCTAATAACAAGTAACCGCCGTAACCGCTAGTTTCATTTTTAATGTCGGTAACATAATTACCTGCACCAAGGGCAATCATAAATAATGCCACTGCGCCAACTATTGGCCAGTGACTTTGTGCTGGTACATAATAACTTTCATATTCTTTTGTTGTCATTTTTGTTCCCTCTCTTTACTTATAATAGTTATAAGAGTTATAAGTGCTTTATGAGTCTACTTTGTCACTGATATCATACAAGGTGTATGACAATGTCAGTGTGCTGATCTCAGCAGGCAAATCAAGATCGACATAAAACTGCAAGCCCATTTCTACTTCTTCACCACCTTTTAGTGGTTGTTGTGTGAAGCAAAAGCATTCAATTTTTTGAAAATATCCAGCGGCCAACCCCGGCGAAACCGAAGGTACAGCTTGGCCGATAATATCGCGCTGTGAATCATTTTTTGCATAAAAATTTACGAATTTCATTTCACCTGGGTGAACAGATACCTCATTGATTACTGGTTCAAATTGCCAAGGTATCCCCTTAGCCATGCGAGTAATAAATTGCACTTTTACTGTGCGTGAGGTATCAATGCCATCATCTGCATACGCTACAGCAACATCATTGGTTTTTCCGTTCAAACCGGTAATATCACAAAATACATCGTATAAAGGCACAAGCGCAAACCCAAAGCCAAACATGGCAAATACTACCAACACTAGTTTTTTAATAACTTTGCTGTTGTTTGGTTTATCAGTTTTTTGCTCAGTGCCTTCACTCATTTCTAATCAACCTTTGGTGGTGTGCTAAAAGTATGATATGGGGCCGGGCTTGCTACTGTCCATTCTAAACCTTCTGCGCCATCCCATGGTTTAGCTGCCGCTTTGTCACCACCTTTAATACATTTGATCACTACCGCTAAGAAAATTAACTGCGATAAACCAAAGGCAAAACCACCAATACTGACCCACTTATTAAAGTCGGCGAATTGCAATGCATAATCAGGAATACGTCGAGGCATACCAGCTAACCCTAAGAAGTGCATAGGGAAGAATAGTAAATTAACCGAAATTAACGAACACCAAAAATGCCATTTAGCTAAAGAATCGTTATACATGTACCCGGTCCATTTTGGTAGCCAATAATAAGCACCTGCATAAATTGAGAATAACGAGCCTGTTACTAATACATAATGAAAATGAGCAACTACAAAATAAGTATCGTGATATTGAAAATCTACCGGTGTTAATGCCAGCATCAACCCAGAGAAACCACCAATAGTGAACAAGATAACAAAGGCGATAGAAAACAGCATAGGTATTTCAAAAGTCAATGACCCGCGCCACATAGTTGCAACCCAGTTGAATACCTTAACCCCTGTTGGCACCGCAATTAACATGGTGCAATACATAAAGAATAGTTCACCAAATAGCGGCATACCTGTAGTAAACATATGGTGAGCCCAAACGATAAATGACAACAAGGCAATAGACGCTGTTGCATAAACCATGGAGCTATAACCAAATAATTTCTTACGAGCAAACGCTGGAATAATGGTCGAGACAATACCAAACGCAGGCAAAATCATGATGTAAACTTCAGGGTGACCAAAGAACCAAAAAATATGCTGGAACATTACTGGGTCGCCACCACCTGCAGCGTCGAAAAAGCTCGTACCAAAATAGGTATCAGTTAATAACATTGTCACTACACCTGCTAACACAGGCATGACGGCTATCAACAAATAAGCGGTTATGAAAAATGTCCATACAAATAGCGGCATTTTCATGTATGTCATGCCTGGGGTACGTAAATTCATAATAGTGACGACAATATTAATCGCGCCCATTATTGAAGATATACCCATAATATGAACAGCAAAAACAAAAAATGCGGTACTGCCATTAGAATAGGTTGTAGATAACGGAGCGTAAAATGTCCAACCAAAGTTTGGTGCGCCACTTTCCATAAAGAATGAGCCAATTAAAATAGCAAAAGCAAAAGGAAGAATCCAAAAGCTCCAGTTATTCATTCTAGGTAAAGCCATATCTGGCGCACCAATCATCATAGGTATCATCCAGTTAGCAAAACCTGTAAATGCCGGCATTATTGCGCCAAACACCATGATCAAGCCATGTACTGTAGTTAACTGATTGAAAAAGTCTGGCTCAACGATTTGTAAACCCGGCTGAAATAACTCAACACGGATCACCATTGCCAGTGCACCACCTGTTAAAAGCATGATAAAAGAGAACCATAAATATAGTGTACCTATATCCTTATGATTCGTTGTATATAACCAACGTTTTATACCTGTCATTTTATGGTCATGATGATCATCGTTATGCGCGTCATCAAGCGATTCATTTATTGTATCTGTTGTCATTTTTTACTCCCCGCTTGCCGCTTTAACGTCTGAACTTTGCACTAAATCACCGGTATCATTACCCCAAGCATTTCGCTCATAAGTAATCAAAGCAGCAATTTCTTTCAAACTTAACTGTTTACCAAATGGAGGCATCATGCCTTTACCATTTACTACTAAAGAAATATGTTCTGCAATAGGTCCTTGGGTAGCAACTGCACTACCTTTAAGGGCAGGGAATGTAGGCGGCAAACCTAAACCAGTAGGTTGATGACATGCAGCACAATGAGCCATATAAGTTGTTTCACCTAACTGCATTAACTCATCTTTACTCATTGAAGCACTTAAAGAAGCTTTTTCCGCATCTGCCGCTTTTGCTGTCAATGCCTGTTGTTCATTCAACCATGCGTCATAATCATCGCTAGATTTAACTTCAACAACAATGGGCATAAAACCATGATCTTTACCACAAAGCTCTGCACATTGACCGCGGTAAATTCCCGGTTCATCAACATTAGTCCAGGCTTCATTAATAAAGCCGGGGTTAGCATCTTGTTTAACCGCAAAGGCTGGAACCCACCAAGAATGAATAACATCATCTGAGGTAATTAAAAAACGAACTTTTTTATTGGCTGGAATAACTAATGGTTTGTCTACTTCGAGTAAGTAGTCTTTTCCTTTTAGGGCACCGTTACCTTCAAAGCTACCATTTTGATTCTCATACTGCTCTCGTGGTGTTGAAAGCACTGAGTAGTATTCAATATCTTGGTCAAAATACTTGTAATGCCACTTCCACTGCGAACCAGTGATTTGAATAGTAACTTCGGAATTATCATTATTTTCCATATCAATCAATGTGCTAGTTGCAGGAACAGCCATAGCGATAAGAATAATGACCGGAATTGCAGTCCAGAGAATTTCTACTGTCGTGCTTTCATGAAAATCAGCAGCTTTTGCACCTTTAGATTTTCGATGGAATATCATCGACCAAAACATTGCGCCAAAAACAACAACACCAATAGCAGTACAAGTGTAGAGTGCAAGCATATGTAAATCATATACTTCCCTACTTACTGCTGTTACCCCTTTAGTCAGATTTAACTGTGTATCTGACCAAGCTGAACAGGAAAATAAACTTGTACAAAACAGCCAAATTCCCATCAACCAACGTTGGTTACCTCTACTCACTCAACCTCTCCTCTATCAATACCTGTTCAATTTAAAGAGTAGCTTTATAACTCACCTTTTTTTAGAACAGGATATAAGAAATAGAAAACAGAAAAACAGTAATGTACATCACAACTCATTGAACTGATTATCTGTTAATTTAGTTATTATTATTTTCTAATTGAGCACTCAAAAAAGTGCATCATTTGAAGTTTATTAAATTAACTGACGTGAAATGGCAAACTCATAGCTAAATAGTAAGCAAATATTAAGTTTAGGTATCGAATTAGCACATTGACGTCTTTTTATTTTTATACAGCTTTTGCTAGTTATTTATTGTTCGATTCCGCTTCTAGAATCGCTCAAAACTTGATCTAGGTCAAACAATAATTGTGACAAAAATCAATAAAACACTAATACATTCAATAGAGTAACAACTCTAAGGTAGGGCTATCGCTTGACAGGTATAGGCTAGGGGAATTTTAGCTATTGATAAAATGAATAATATTGACTGGTTATATAACAACCAAGTACCGGTGATTTTGAATTAAAAATAATGAAGTTCAATGAGATGGGAATATAAATAAGAAATAGCCACTAAAGAAGTTTAGTGGCTAGCCAAGCAATTAAACAAACACAAGCTACATCCAATTGCCATTACGTATAACACCAACGGCAAGCCCTTCTATATTGAACTCTTGGCAAGTAAGATCTACTTTGATTGGCTCAAAAGCTTCATTTTCTGCATGTAAATAAACAACATTGCCTTCACGTTTAAATCGCTTTACCGTGACATCATTTTCGACCCTCGCAACAATAACTTGGCCATTTTGTACATCAGTAGTTTGATGTACAGCCAATAAATCACCATCTAAAATACCAATATCCTTCATGCTTTCACCGTTTACTCGTAGCAAGTAATCGGCGGCAGGATGAAACAAATTTCCATCCATTTGATAATGCTCTTCAACATGCTCTTCAGCTAATATTGGCTCACCAGCAGCAACACGACCAATAAGTGGTAGACCTTCTTCTTCAATAAACTGCTCAGCTAAACGTATACCACGAGAAGTACCCGGTAACATTTCAATATAGCCTTTTTTTGCCAAAGCCTTTAAATGCTCTTCTGCTGCATTCGCTGATTTAAAACCAAAAAACGTTGCTATTTCTGCTCGAGTGGGCGGCATTCCCGTATCTTTAATATTATCTTTAATAAGATCAAATATTTGTTGTTGACGATTAGTTAAAGGCTTTAATTCGTTTATTGCTGGCATAAGCTTTTCCTTTCTAGGTAAATACCTGTGTTTATTTACAACTGTCAGTATATACAGCCATTAAATAAACGCAAGGTTTTACTGACATTGAACAATTTATCAATTAAGTTAGCTTTATGTGCTTACATAAAATAAAACGGCAGTTATTATTAATGTTTAGAATTTAAAGAGGTAATTAAGTGAAAAACTTTCAGACGTTTAGCTTTATATTTATTTTGGCCGCGATTTTCTTATCAAAGATCTCTCACGCGAAATCTACCAATGAATATCAAGCAAGTACAACAGAGCTTACCTTTAACGTTAATGATAAACGAATGTCAGGTTTTATTTATCAAGCTGCTGGTGAAGCGCCTCACCCAACCGTTTTATTGTTACATGGCTATCCCGGCAATGAAAAGAATCTGGATGTTGCCCAGGCATTACGAAGTAAAGGATGGAATGTAGTGTTTTTTCACTATAGAGGAGCATGGGGAAGTGAAGGTGAATTTTCATTTTTGAATGCCGAACAAGATGTCCAAGCGGTATTGAAATATATAAATAACAATGACAATGCAAATAAGTTACATATTGACCGAAACTTAATTTCAATTGTTGGTCATAGCATGGGAGGGCATATGGCTATAGCGGGTATTTTAGATAACCCGTCAGTTAATTGTGCTATAGCATACGATGGCGCTAATCTGGGGGTTGGAGATGTTGGGATAATAAAGGATCCTGAAACTAAAATACCTTGGAAAGAATATAGCGATACTTTGTTTATGTTAAATGGTTGGTCAGGCGAAAAAGCTCAAAAGGAATTGAGAGCGCACAGTAAAGATCTTAACTTGGTAAAAAGAGTTAACAACATAAACGGTCGTCCTGTTTTACTTATTGCAGCAGATAGTGAAGTTATTCCACTTAAATCTCATATTGAGCCATTATTAAAGGCTTTACGTAATACCAAGAACAGTAAGATCTCATATAAATTGATTAAAGATGACCATAGTTTTAATTCATCTCGAGCAGAATTAATTGATGCTACGTTGAGTTTTCTAAATTCAAATTGTATTGTTAAGTAGAACTTTGTTATCAACATATTAGATAAAATCAAGGCACAACGAATTAACATATTTCAGTGCCATCAAAGTAACATCGCTTAACCTTTTATTTAACTATGCTAAAAACCCCTTCTATTAAAAAGAAAGGCGATAACGGCCTTGGCTGTCTTTTTTACCTAAAAAGGGTAAAGCGTCATTCAGCACTTGAGGAAATTTTACTCCAGGCTTTAAATATCCATTCCCTGAAATATGACCACCTTTTCGAACATAGGCATTAAAGGTTAAACCTAAGTCATTTTTAGGTGAAAGGATCACTGCTAAAGCTCCATTTTCACAGTCAATATCCGCATTAAAATGTCCTAATTTAATATTTTGCTCTAAAGCAACTACACCTGCTTTTGACCAAACCACCTCACCTTTTGCAGCAATACATTGATTGTTCTTTTTCAGATCTATTTCAGCATTTATTACGGTTAACTCAACATCCCCTTGTGCTGAAATTGGCAAAGGTAGACTAAGTTGTTGGGCAATTTCATTCGCTTTAACCAACAATTTCAGATCATTAATTTCTACTTTTTCTGAGGAAAGCACTAACCCAAGTTCACCTTCAGGCCCTGCGATAAATGAGTCACCAAAAGTGATAGCTAGTTTAGGCTTTAGGTTGAATAATGACCAAAAGCTTAAGCGTGCTTTTATCTTTTGGATGCTTGTTCCGTCTATAATCACCTGCTTTATATTAGTTTCCCAAATACTACCGGTAATGCCTGAAACATTAATGTTGTTGTTGATATTATCAGTGAGTGACAATTGATTTAATACCAATGTTGTCGGTAATGTGGCGATTAAAAAACCAATATAAGTGATTAAAAAAATAATACCAATGGAGAACTTCTTTTTCATTTATTGTCTCTGTCTAAATATAAATTGGAAGGTTACTGCTTAGTCAGCTGTAAACGGCGAACGCGCACTTCACCTTCATTATCACTTTTAGTTAAATCAATAGCTTGCACTTGTAAACCTTCGTTATTGGCCAAGTGTTCTAACCAAAAGAGAAGTTGCGTAAAAGGCGCACTATCCAGCCATACTTGCAACATTTCCCCTTGTGGCTGCATACGAGTAATGTTGAGTTGTTGCTGATTTGCAGTACGGTTAATGATACTCGATAAGCTACCACTACTTTTTTGATTACCACCTGCAGATTTAACACTTTGATAACGAGACGTATTATCCGTCACCCAAGTTAACAATGCTTGTCGACTAGCAAGCCTTTTTTTAGTATCAGCTAAATTATCATTCAGCGGCTGCCATAACAGGCTATAAAGTAAAAAAACTGAAAAAGCAGAACCCATGGCCAATACTAATCGCTGCTCACGTAAGTTAAGCCCTTGCCACCACACCTTAATTGAAGATAAGTTCATTATGAGCCTCCGCCCTTGCTGTTTGTACTGCTTGCATTACTTGGCTTACTAACAATACTGAATGAGCCCGTCACTTGATCGCCTTGATTGTTTTGTGCCCCTTGTTTTACCGTTAAACTAGCCGCATTAAGCGCCCCTTTAAAACGTTCAAAATGTTGATAATCATCAGCAATAGCTTGCAAACGGAGCTCTTGTCTTTTACCGTCAAACTTTAATGATTCAGGCTTTAACTCTGGAACTTTTGCAAAAGCCGGCTGTACTTGTGACAACATAGATAAGAAGCCAGCTTGATCACTCACACCACCAAGTTGCGCTATTTTTCTATTCAATTGAGATTTAATTGTTCCAATACGTACTTTTTTAGCACGAGGGAAAACTTTTTTGTATCGCGCTATTATTTGCTCTTCTACTTGTTCTTGTTGTGCCGTCAGTTGCCATAATTGTGCACTTTTATAACCTACATTAAGTAACAGAGCACAAACTGCAATACCTGCAGCCCAAAGCCAATTATTAATATTTTTTGAACGACCCTCTATTACTTTAAACTCACCTTGTAACAAATTAAATGCGCTACGTTGGCAATGCTGAGCAAATAATGCTAACGGTAATTCTTCTTCCGCTTTAATAATAGTTAAAGCATTTTGGCTTGCGGTTTCATTAAGGTGAGGTAAATCTGAATAAGCATTGATGGTTATCGCACTTTCCTCAGATGGAATATTATTTTTCAGCGTAAATTGCCACGCTTCACTATCAAGCGTAAAGCCTTGCCATTCACCTTGACGAACCACGATTTGTGTTTTATTTGAAGAGGCGCCTGTCGAGTCGTTACTGAGATGAAGTGATAAAGCACTCCACTGCCCATCGACAAATGGCATGGCTAAAACATCAGGTTGAAGCGTTGTCGCTTGAATATTTGCATCAGCCAACCAAGACTGCCACAACAACATTTGAGCTCGCTGTGTAACCGCAACAAAACAGTTGTAATCACTCTTGTCGTTAGAAATATTTGCATAGGCAAAGAATAAGTCATCAACATCTTGCGCTAATTCATCTTCAAGCATATAAGGCACAGCAGAGCGCATTGCGCGCTGTGATTTAGTTGGCACAACTAAACGTTTTAACAATACGTCGCAGCCCGGCACAAACACTTTAACCAAGCGCTGTTGAGCTTTGTCTGTTAAATCACCTAACTGCTCAGCATTAGTCAATTCGCCACTGGCGATAATTTCTTGCTCTACGGTATTAAATACCAACCAAGATATTTCGTCTTGAATTTGACTACCTAGGCGTATGTATAAAATTTCGGCCATTAATTGCGTCCTACGGTGCGACTGATCACATCAATATATTTATTATTTGTTACTTTCATTACAGACTTCATAGCAAAAAAGCTATCATTAAAACTTGCGCTAGCTTTTAGTTTAAAGTATTCGCTATCAACTACAAACTGATCTTTTTTATCATTAAAATTTTTGAGCTTAACAACCTCTGGCAAATTATAAAAATCTTCAATAGAAGCAAAACCATCTTCTTCTCTAGCACTTATTATTTCTTGTGCTTCATCTAAAGTAGAATCAAGCAAAGCTTGCAATAATTGTGCATGTTCACTATTTAGGGTATTAATATTTATTTTATGTTCATCGCTCGCAGGAATAACACAAACATAGGGCTTTATTGCATCAATAATTGCTGGGGTGAAATGCTCAATAACTCTTAATTCATTGACGCTAGCTAAATAGTGATTCGCTGCAAGGTATGGAAACTCTCGTGATGCATAATCATTATCTTCTGCACCACCTGCACTACTTATACCACTGTTTTCATCTAGCCAATCCGTTAGCGCATCGCCCATAGACTCGGCTTCAAACTGACTGACATCATCTAACTCTAGATTAATTAATAATGCCTCAAAGGCGAGGCGGGCAGGCACTTTTTTAGCATTTTTATTACTATTGCCATTGCCAGAATTCTTGCTATCTAGCGGTGCTCGTAACGCATTAAGATTTAAACAGCTTTGCAAGTCAGTTATTTCGCCAGAGATATCTCCGAAATCAACGGGATAGGTGGTTTCACCCTGTGCCCAAATTTGCCCTAAATGAGTAACATCTTCATCCCCTTTAAAGGCGGTGATTAAAACTCTTTTGGTAAAAGATTCTGCCCCCATGGCATACCAATAAGCTTGTTGATTGAACGCTATATTAGCACTACGCTGCATTTGCATTTGTAAACGGGCTGTCATTTGACTTGCGATAACAGCACATAATGCAACAATTAACATTACTGTTATTAGCGCTACACCATTTTGTTTATTTGCTTTTAACTGATTATTCATTAAAGGCCGCCAGAGTTATTACTATCTTAGTCATCTCTCTTGCCATCCCCAGCCACCAAAAACTGTCGACGAATTATGCCATAATCTTTAGTATCAACCTCAATAGCGATAGCTAAGGGTAAAGTTTTCTCTGACCATGTTTCTTGCCATTCTTTACCATCATAGTATTCAAATGCTAATTCTGTCACGTCGCTGATCAATGGCCTCACTTTTGGCTCTTCGCCAACAACTGAGTCAACAAAATTAAAATGTAAACGTTGCAGTGTTTCCTCAGTTAAACGATAAGCTACCGCTTGCATGTCGCTACGCGGTAATAATAAACCGGGGTTTGTCCAACCATGACGAACAAAAGCTATTGCTTGCTCTTCACTCGCAAAACTATCACTCGAGCTTTGTATAAGTTGCTCTAATGGAGCTTCTCCGTTTAGACGAATACTACGACGTGAAATTTGCGTAATATCCCGCTCAATAATCAAAAAAGCCCGTTGCAATTCATTTTGTCGTTCACTGCGTTGTTTCGCTATTTCATCACCTTTTAATACTGAGTCAAAGATGGTGAAGCTAGATAAGCTGATAATTGAAAAAATAGCGATGGCAATCAGTACTTCTAATAAAGTAAAACCCTTATGTTCTTTTAAATTGCGCTCTTTTAAATTAAAGGCTTTGGAGGACAAACACGATTGTGAAGAAGTGACAGATTTAGTAATAGTGTTAGCTAGCATTATTTTTCCACTTTAGAAACATAAGTGGTTAAGCTGCTTATTGCCAATTCATCATCTTCGAGTAATCGAACTTCCATCACAATAGCGCGCATATCTTTATCGGTAGTTTTTATAACTTTTTGCTTCCAAAACCATGCTCTGCCGGCTAATTCAACCTCGCCTTTTAAGTTGTTTTTTGGTGGCCATTTATCAATTAAACTCGCGGCAACTAATTGATTTGAGGCGACCCAATTAGCAAACATTTTGCTTTCTAAATAACCAATATTACGGGCATTATTACTTGCTGTGCTCAATAACGCGATACCTGCGATAGAGAATACCGCCAGCGCAAGCATGACTTCAATTAAGGTAAAGCCTAACGACTTCGATTTCTTTATTTGAAAGCTCTTTACTTTGAAGTAACTAATCATCTAGCACGGGCCCCTCAATCGTTAAAGGCGTGCTATAAATTCCGGTAACGCGGTAAGCTAATATCGATAAATCATCATAAAGTGAGGCCTCTTCAGTGAACTGAAAAGTTAGGCTAAACGGGGTGATGTCGCCACCTGATAAAATATACACTTGCGGCAACAGCAGCTTTTCTTTTTCAGCTTTTTTGGCTTCTTCTATAGCATCAAAAGAAAGGTATTCTTCATCTTTCGCTTTAAAAACTGACGAATCAAAAAGTAACGGCTCTTCAATAGGCAAATCATCTAATGCCAATTTAAAGGTAACGCCTTCGGGTAGTTCTTTCGCTGCTAACCAATCTTGCTGAGCTATTTCACTCCATTTAACGCCGTCGTACCCTAAAAATCGATAGCTGTTTTCTTCAATATATAAACCAAGTTCAATATTATTGAGCAAACCATAATTTGCCGCACTTTCAAAAAGCTCTGCAAATTGGTAACTCGCTTTTTTCAAAGTGTCTTCGGGACGTTTACCCGAAAA
>Ga0105352_1000830_pt1 | contig 17430 bp, 15 predicted proteins | sample EN8Hudsemesocosm_FD_83507 | JGI IMG/M metagenome (GOLD analysis project Ga0105352, IMG submission 83507) | Methane-oxidizing microbial communities from mesocosms in the Hudson Canyon - EN8B Hudson Canyon | ecosystem: Environmental > Aquatic > Marine > Cold seeps | place: Hudson Canyon...
GGGCTTAATAATTATAAAAGGCTGAAGCTGCGTTTATTTTTATTGCTTATGAATCGGATTTTTTGAGTAAATCCAAAATGATAATATCGCAGGAACCGCAGCCAGTCGATGCACCAGTGGCACTGGCTATTTTATCTAGGTCATCAAATCCCTTGGCGATTAATTGATTTACTTTCGCTTCGGTTGTGCCGGAACAACTGCAGATGATTTTTTCTTGGTCTGATGAAGGCTTGGTCATTGTGTTTTAAATGGGTGTTTTAATCATAAAGTCTAAATAATAACTGAAACTGTATTGAAAGTAACAAATAGAATGGTGCGTTATGACTGAACAACTAAGAAATATTCCTACCAATTTAATCATGGGCTTTCTGGGCGTAGGCAAAACAACGGCTATTCTCGATCTACTCAAACAAAAGCCAGAAAATGAAAACTGGGCGGTGCTGGTCAATGAATTTGGCAAGGTTGGTATCGATGGCGCGATCTTTTCTGCAGCAGGCGCGACAGTCAAAGAAATTGCCGGGGCTGTTTATGCTGTGCGCTTTCGGTGCCTTTTCAGGTGACTATTAATCGTTTGTTAAAAGATGTCAGGCCTGACCGCTTACTGATTGAACCTACTGGCTTGGGGCACCCTAAAAAAGTGTTGGATATGTTGGTGAGTGGCTCATTTCAAGAGGCGCTTGATGTACGCGCGAGCATTTGCCTAGTTGACCCAGAAAAATTAAAAGATCAGCGCTATACGAGTCATGAAAATTTCATTGACCAAATCGCTTTGTCCGATGTTTTAGCGGCTAATAAAATGGATAGGGCAGATAGTGTGGCCATACAGTTGTTTCATCAATGGGCAGCATCAAGCCAGCCTGAAAAAGCGCTGATTGCACAAACTACACAGGGGCAATTAGATATTGCTTGGCTGGACCTTAATAGATCAGCAAATAGAAAAGCAGCCTTTCCTGATAGGCATAAAGATATTCAGTTCACTCCTGTTGATCATCTTCATGAGCAATTGAATAATAGCGCCGATGGCTACCAAAGTTTTGGCTATGTTTTTCTGGCTAATAGCTGTTTTGATTATGTTCGGTTAACTACTTTATTGAATCAGCTTAAGGCTGAGAGAATTAAAGGAATTTTTTGTACTAATCAAGGTTGGTTTATAATTAATAGTACGGATGGCGTGATGAATGAGCTTGCCACGAATCCTGTATTGAATAGTCGAGGTGAGATTATTATGCAGGAACATGAGGCACAGGATATGGGCGAGGCATTAAATCAATGTTTGGTCGGGTAGAAAGGTCAAGGTATTCCAGCTCATTCCCTGTTTGAAGCTATGTTGAAAGCAATAGGTAGAATAAGGTCTGAGCAACAACTTACACACAAAAAGTGATACAATCTGAACAGTTTCTATCGCTTCCATATTCGAAGCCCACTCCCTGCTTCAATGTGAAAGGTGTGATTATCATTACTAATTATATATGGCATAAAATTTATGGCGATTAATAGTTTATTGAATAAGCTCACTTCACACTCGGTAAATATGCAATTCCTATTGCTAGAGTCAGGGGAGCAAGTCTTGCGTGTTGGTTCTGGTATGCGTGACTTATTGGGTTACGATGAAAAGGACTTTATCGAATCCGGCTTGAGTTTTTCTGATTTGGTTCATTCGGATGATCGAGATATTGCGAGCACATTATTTTCCTTAAAATTACAAACAACAGCTAAAATCGTAAACTTTCGTTGTCGGAAAGCTAATGGCAAAATTGTGTGCCTGCAAGGCTGTTATCAAAAGCACTATGAAAAATCTACAGGCTTAAAACTAATATTACAACTGACCGATGCAAAGTCATTAAACCAATATTTGGATGATCCCGTTCTTTTAAGTAATTTCACTACCATGATGGAAAATAGTGATGATTATATTTATTTTAAAGATCGAAACCATGTTTTTACAGGGGCAAGTCAAACGCTGGTGTCTTTAACAGACCCTTCAGAGCATTGGAGTGATTTAATAGGAAAGACTGATTACGATGTATTTTCAGAAGAATATGCAGATGCGTATTACCGGCTCGAAAAACAAGTATTTTCTGGCGTACCAGTGGCTAACGAAATACAAAAAACACTAGATAATCAAGGCAATACTGGTTGGATAGATAATCGTAAATACCCTATTTTCGATAATAATAATGAAATTATAGGTTTGTTTGGTATTGCGCGGGATATAACAGAGAGCGTAAATAACCAGAAGAAAATTGAGCTGCTACTGTCTGAGAAAAAGGCAATACTAGAAACTAGTTTGGTTGGTTTTGGTACACTTCAAAACCGAAAAATTACTTGGGCTAATTCAGCGCTGGCTAAATCATTGGGATATAGTAAAAGTGAGTTGATTGGCATGCCGACTCGTGCGCTTTATGCTCATGAAGAAGACTATAAGAAAGTCGGTGCCGCTTATACGGAATTGAATACTCAAGGTATGCTCCAAAATGAGGTTGAATATCTTTGCAAGGATGGATCCCATATATGGGTTAGCTTTAGCGGTACAATCTTGGATGAAAAGCAAGGTATCTCGCTTTGGAGTCTTGTTGATGTGACTAAAAGTAAACGGTCTGAGTTGGCTTTGAAAGAATCTGAAATGAAGTTTCGCACGCTTTTTGAATCAGGTAGTGATGCGATTATGCTGCTAGGAGAGAATAGTTTTTTAAATTGTAATCAAGCAACATTAAAAATATTTGGTTGTTCTACCGTTGAAGGTTTTTGCACTAGAGCACTTACCGAATTATCGCCTCCAGTGCAGCCTTGTGGTATTGACTCTACTGAATTAGCAAAACATCAAATGGCACAAGCTAAACAACAAGGTAGTCACAGGTTTGAATGGCTACACAAGCGCTTGGATAGTGGTCAAACGTTTCCTACAGAAGTGTTATTAACGACCATGATTTTAGATGGTAAACACGTGGTTCAAGCTGTTGTACGAGATATTACCGAACGTAAACAAGTAGAAATAGAGCGTAATGAGGCGTTAAATCGGCTTCAGAGAATTTCTAAAGGCGTACCTGGAATGGTGTATCAATTTCGTTTAAATGCCGATGGAAGCTCTTGTTTTCCTTATGCTACTCCAGCTATGTTGGCAATTTTTCGAGTCACCCCTGAAGAGGCTGCAAAAAGCTCAGATAAAGTTTTTTCTGCAATTTACCCTGAAGATTTTGAACAAGTTCTCGTGTCTATAAATGAATCAAAAGAAACCCGCAGTCCATGGCATGAGGAGTTTCGTGTTCAATTTCCTGATGGTACTGTGACTTGGTTATTAGGTAATTCATTACCTGAAGAAGGTGAGCAAGGAGCCGTAATATGGCATGGTTTTGTCACCGATATAACTGAACGAAAAGAGATGGAAGCGCAGATTCATCAGCTTGCTTTTTATGATGAATTGACCTCGTTAGCTAATCGTCGCTTGCTTAATGATCGATTAAATCTAGCAATGTCTTCAAGTAAGCGAACTGGCCAGTATGGTGCGGTAATGATTCTTGATTTGGATAACTTTAAACCTCTTAATGATACGTATGGACATCTAGTGGGTGATTTATTATTGGCGCAAGTGGCTGGGAGGTTGATGAGTTGTGTGCGTGAAATAGATACCGTGGCACGATTTGGGGGTGATGAGTTTGTGGTTATGCTCAATGGTTTAGATACTGATAAGGCGATATCAACATTACAGGCTAAAGCGATTGCAGAAAAAATCTGCAGTTTATTAGCTGAACCTTATTTTCTAACAGTCAGTCAAGGTGAAAACGCAGGTATTGTTGAGCATCGCTGTTCAGCGAGTATCGGTGTCGTCATGTTTATTAATCATGACGGCAGCAATGAGGAGGTTTTGAGTTGGGCTGATGCTGCAATGTATCAGGCTAAAGAGGCTGGGCGTAATCAGGTTCAGTTTTATCAATCGAAAAATTCAATGATTAGAGATTAATGGTAGGCAGTTACATAAAAAATTACACTTTTGATTGAGTTATGTAGTTAGTCGAAATTTGAGGTGGTTTTTATGCAAGAACTAGAAGAAAGGGCGGTTCAATGTCCTTATTGTGGAGAAACAATCGATATTTTGCTTGATACTTCAGTGCCACAGCAAAATTATATTGAAGATTGTCAGGTGTGTTGCCGGCCAATCACGGTTGATGTCACTGTTGGATATGATGGTGAAGTCAGCGTTTTTTTATTAAATGAAAATGAGTGAAATTTAGCGCTGGACAGTCTTAAGTGGTGAAAGGTAAATAATATGCGAATTTCAGATTTTGTGGGAGTGGCTTTAGCCACGATATCGCGACTAAAGTCGTTTCCACAGAATGTTTATGATTTCATATTATTTAATTCGGTTCCTAAGGCAGTGCAGCGATTTGTTAATTTATACCAATAAGGTAATCCGATGCGTAAGAAAATCATTAGCTCTGTTTCGCAAGAAGAAATTTATCCCGATCAGGACTGGTTGAATATGGAGGAGATTGCCTCAGTAGAAATTACTTCGGAAGACTCCAGTCACCCAATTGAATCTGCTCTGCTTTCAGGATGTACCAGCGGTTGGCTTGCAACTTCGTCGGGCGAACAAACAATTCGACTTATTTTTGATCAGCCACAGCGACTACAGCGTATCTGGTTAAATTTTATAGAAACGCAGCAAGTGCGTACGCATGAATACGTTTTGCGCTGGTCAGCTGATGGTCAGGCTTTTCAGGAAATTGTGCGTCAGCAATGGAACTTTAGTCCGGCAGGCGATACTAATGAAGTGGGTGATTATCATGTCGAGCTACAAGAAGTTACTGTGCTTGAGTTAATTATTAACCCAGATATTAGTGGCGGAAATGGATTCGCTTCTTTGGCCAAATTAAAGCTGGCTTAAACCGTAATGAGAATAGAACATGAATAAATGGGTGCTTTACCATGCTGAATGTATGGATGGCTATGCCGCTGCTTGGGCGGCATGGAAAGCCTTTGGCAATAGTGCTAAGTATAAGCCGGTTCGGCATCATGCTCCCATGCCAAAGTTCCCCGATGGTGCTGAGCTATATATTTTAGACTTTTGTTACCCGCTGGATGTTTTGCTCGCGGCAGCACAACGGGCAAGTAAAATTGTCGTATTAGACCATCATATCAGTGCGCAAAAAGAATTTGAGGCGCATGAAAAGCAAATGTCATTGCCGAGTAATCTTGAGGTTAACTTTATTCAAGAGCATAGCGGTTGTATGATTGCATGGCAGTATTTTCATCGCGATCTTGAACCGCCTGCCTTGTTGCTGCATATTGAAGATCACGACTTATGGCGACATAAACTGCCTAAAACTGAAGCAATAAGCAAAGCTTTATATATACGATTACCCCTTAATTTCGCAGCGTTTGAGAAAATAAAACTGGCTACTTTAGAGCGCGAAGGCGTTGTCTTATTAAAGCAGCAGAAGTTAAATGTTGATCGATTACTCAAAGCGCGGCATAAGGTTAAACTTAATGGCATAGAGGGCTTGGCAGTTAATGCGCCAGCGATGTTTTCCAGTGATTTGGGGCATGAGTTAGCTAAATTATCCGGCACTTTTGGCTTAACCTATAACTATCATGGACAGCGGCAGTGTTATGATTGTGGTTTACGTTCAATAATCGATTTTGATGTCTCTGAGTTAGCACAGCATTTTGGTGGCGGTGGTCATAAAAATGCTTCAGGTTTTCGGGTGAACCAGGCCACTTTTCTGAGTTTTATGTAATATCTATTTATAAATTATAGGTAGGGCGGACTTCAGTCCGCTATTACTAGAAAAGCGGACTGAAGTCCGCCCTACTATAGCTCAGCATTACATTAATACCCTAGGTTTCTGCTAAGGGTGGTCAGGAATAGCGGTATACTGCTCGTCTGCTAATGTTTTAAGTTAAGCAGTAATTATTTTAAATAAGAGAAAATAAGAGTAATTATTTTATGAGCGAAGCAATACGTCTTGATAAACACTTAGTTGCATTGATCCAATGTTCTCGTGGAGAAGCGCAGAAATATATAGAAGGCGGTTGGGTGTTAGTTGATGGTGAGGTGATTGATCAACCACAATTTAAGATATTAGAGCAAAAGGTTGAATTGCACACGGATGCGAATTTAACGGCTGTTTTGCCACGCACTATGTTGCTCAATTTGCCTGAAGGTTTTGATGTCAGCACGCCGGCTGCACCGCTGCAACTGATTACTCCTGAGACGCATATGGAGGATGATCGTTCGGGGATTCGGGTACTTAAACGTCATTTTGCCAGACTTGTACCGACGACACCTATTGAATCTGGCGCGAGTGGCTTAATGGTTTTTTCTCAAAATGGAAAAATCGTGCGTAAATTGGTGGAAGATGCAAAAACCAATGAACAGGAATACACCGTTGATGTGAGCGGAGAAATTGAGTTGGATGGCTTGAAAAAGCTAAATGACAGAATGAAGCAAAATGGCTGGTTGTTGCCTGCTGCGAAAGTCAGCTGGCAAAGTGAAACACGACTGCGGTTTGCTCTGAAAAATGTCCACTCAGGGCAGATTAAGTTTATGTGCGAAAGCGTGGGTTTAACCGTCGTTGCCATGACACGCTTGCGTATTGGTCGTGTGTCTATGGGCAAGTTAGCACCTGGAGAATGGCGTTATTTACCTGAAGATCTGTGGTTTTAGGAACATACAAGCGTGCATGAAATAATTTATACTTTGTCACCTGGGGCGCAGTAGTTAGTCTGCCTTTTAAAAGGCAGACTAACTACTGCGCACCATTGTGTTCAAGTTATTTCGTGCACACTCCTTAGAACATAGACCATGTTAGAAATCTCCGCTAATATCTCTATCCCTGATAATGAAATTGAATTTTCAGCCATTCGTGCTCAGGGAGCAGGCGGGCAAAATGTCAATAAAGTCTCCTCAGCGATTCATCTGCGTTTTGATATTAAAGCCTCTTCACTACCTGAGTTTTATAAGCAACGACTATTACGCTTATGTGATCATCGCTTGACGAAAGAGGGTGTTATTGTGATCAAAGCACAGCAATATCGAACTCAAGAGAAAAATCGAGAAGCTGCGCTGGAACGGTTGAGCGAGCTAATTAAAAGTGTCACAGCCATACAAAAAGTAAGGCGGGCGACAAAGCCGACGCGAGGTTCGCAGCAAAGGCGCATGGATAGCAAAGTTAAACGTGGAAAAACAAAAGCACTACGCGGGCGGGTTGATGAATAGTGCGTTTCAAATCATCTCCAATCTACAGAAACTCCTAACATCATTACTTCGATGAATATCTTTTTACTAGAACCTAAAAATCGAGAAAACTTAGCGACTATTATTCGTAGCGGCCAGAATTTTTCTGTGAATACTATTTTTGTGATTGGTGGTTTTATTCAAGCTCAATACAAAGGCAATATTCATAAGTTCAGCCATCAAATGAACACCCAAGATGGTGTAGGCGCTGTTACGCTAATCTATTTTGAGCGCTTATCTGAATTTTTACAGCACCTGCCAGCTCAAACTAACTTGATTTTAGTGGAATCTCTTGATGAATCGACTGATTTAAGGGCGTTTGAACATCCTAAAAATGCAACTTATATGCTGGGTCGTGAAGCAAAAGGCATTACTAAATCAGATATAGATGAAATAAAACAGTATTTTGCACAGTTAAATCAAGATATTCCCGCAGAATTTCTCAGCAAGCACTCTAAAACCGCACATTTAAAGTTTGTCAAAATAGATACTCCCCAGTCGCTTAATCTAGGTGTTTGCGCATCAATCATTATGTATGACAGGCATAATAAATCTGGCAATATAAGTTAGTAATAAAGTATGCTGGTGGCTCTGAACCTAGTGATTTTACTGTTTTGATAAAACTGAATTGTGATCTGCCTCCCCAGTTATTCTGACTGAAGCATATGTACGTTAACCCTCTAAGCAAGGAACATATACTATGACTGACGACAAATTTCTTTTACTGAAAATGCATAATTTTTCCCATGGCTTGAGTGATGATGTCGTACTCGAAATTGCCGAAGAATGTGAATTGCTGAGACTTTCTTCAGGAGACTACTTGCATCGTGTTAACCAGCCTTTTGATTCGATATTTTTAGTGATTCATGGCCGCGTGAAACAGACTTTAATCGACATTCAGGGGAATGTCTTGTTACAGCAGTATCAAACTACGGGGGGACAAATCGGTGCCTTGGCGGCCGCCTTGGCCGAGCCATCACCGCTTGAGGTGGTGGCCGAAGATCCAACAACAATATTACGACTGAATTATCAAAAAGCACTGGAATTAGCCAACAAGTACAGTCGGTTTCAGCAGAATGTTTTGCGAGAGATTTCCAATACAGTACGTAACGTGCTAATGAAAGAGCGGCATCAAAAGAAACACAAGCTGGTGGCCATTTTTCATCAATCGTCAGCCACACGAGCGCTCACGCGAAAGTTAATCCAGCGATTACAGGCATTGGGGGAAGATGTGGCCATCCTTAGCGATGATCCAAACTGGCAAGCTATGGATAATGCTCCTTATTACTGCCTGATTAAAGATGGCGACTACGTTTCGGAGCAGGATGCCCGCCAGCAAATTAATCGCTGGTCGGATTCAAGGCGCGTACTAATCGATATGAGTTCAGCAAACGATCCCATCAAGTTAGCCAGCGTAGTCGAATTTAGTGAAACTGTGTTTTGGTGTGTCACTCCGGATAATTGGCAGGCATCAGTCAGTCGACTTGAGGCTATTGAAAATAAGGCGTCTGGCTGGCGCGAAAAAATTAACCTCGTGTGGTTGCTCGACGATGGTAGTCAGTGGGCTCCTTTGGCGCCAGCATTGAGGCAGCTGGTCAAGCAAGATTTCAAAATGTCATTCGATGAGCCGCAGAAGCATCAAAGCCGCGAATTACTGAACGGTTTCGAGAGAATCGTACATCTATTACGCGGAATAAAGATTGGTATTGCGCTGGGAGGAGGTGCTGCTCGCGGCATGGCTCATTTGGGCGTACTCAAAGTGTTGGAACAGAACGGGATCATTATTGACATGATTGCAGGAACCAGTGCAGGAGCGATGACCGGCATCTGTTATGCTTCTGGGATGGAAGTCGATTATAACGTTAAGCAATTTATCCATGATTTGACTCCGTCTTGGTTATTTCGCCATTTACCTAGCGGTGATCACTGGTACCTTCTCTATAAATACCGGCTAGGACACTTTGATCCTATGTTGAGGAAGTACCTGAAGAATAGCTGCTTGGAGCAGCTGCCTATTCCCGTTAATACCATTACGGTCGACTTGATCAGTGGCAAGGCTATTGTGCGGGAAGCTGGAGACTCTGCACACGCGATTACTGAGAGTATCAATCTGCCTGTACTTTCTTCACCCATCAATCGCGATGGCAAAGCGTTAGTCGATGGCGGGCTCATCAATAATGTGCCGGCTGATATACTGGTTTCTAAAGGGTGCAATTTTGTCATTGCCGTCAGCGTGACCGAGCAGATAGAGCAGACATTTGCCAAAAATACCCCCGATACTCCGACAGGAAAAATGAAGAAAGCCTCAATACTGCAGACCATCATGCGGACTTCTCTTGTACAAAACGTCAATATGAATTCAGTAGGCGTTCAACCAGCGGATTTTGTGATTGCACCTGACGTGAAAGCATTCGACATCACTGAGTTTTCGCGAGCTGATGAAATGGCAGCTATCGGGGAACAGGCAATGTGTGAATCGATTCCACAGATCAAACAATTGTTAGCAAAAATAGACCCCAACCTTTTTGATGAGAATGATGATGTTTGCGAATGATAAGAGTGATTTCTCATTGTAGTAAAAGTTCGGATCTAGGCTGCCGAAAAAGACTGTTTATTAAGAGCAATACTGATCTGATTATTGGCTACAAAAACATACACTGTCATCTTCGATGCAGGAGAAATCTTAGTCTTTACGCTGATACGAAGATTTAATCTCCCTCCTAAAGCCGAAATGCTAGGCTCTCTATGCGCTTTATCTCCCCCTTCATTCTCTTCATTTTTATAAAATGAGTGCGTAACATTAGGTCAGAACCTCAAATGTCGTTATTCAACTGGCACGAAATTAGGGCATTTTACTGAAATGTCTCTATTCAACGACGCTCATTGTCTATGCTAGTCTAATTAAAGCAATTCAACTAAACCAAGAGGCAGCCCCTGCCTTAGTTCGCCAATATTGAGTATTTTACGGGTTAAATTGTGCCTATCTTTTATATTTAAGAGGCGAAACTATTAGAGTTGAGGGTGGGGGCTTATCTTCTGTCGGGTAGTTGTGACGACCTCACCTCAATAAATGCATTTTAAAGTCTAATGGAGATTTAGATAAAGAGTCTAGTCCTCTGAATTTAAAGCCTATTTAATTGTATTTAGTGTATATGGAATATAACTTGCTAAGTTTAAATATTAATAATTAAAACTATCTAATAACGGCTTAGAATTAAATGTTATCAGGCACAATATTGCGGGTAGTTTATTTTGATATTTAGTTGAGGTAAATTAATGAAAAAGACTAGTTTTTCAGTTGTAATGCTTGGCTTGCTTGTGATTGCCAATCTATTTTTCTGGGCCTACATGAACCGTCCTGACAAAGTCCAATCTTGGGTGGGGCCAATGATGGGCGTATCCTTTAACCCTATGCGCGTAGGGGATGACCCTGAAAAGGGGGTTTTTCCCAGCGCAGCGGAAATTGACGAGGACCTTACGTTGCTGGCAGGAAAAGTACATGCCGTGAGAACTTATAGTGTGCTGAATGGCCTTGAGCAAGTCCCCGACTTAGCTGCACAGCATAAATTAAACGCAACGATTGGCGCATGGATTAGTAGTGACCCTATTGCAAGTCAAAAAGAAGTCGATACTTTAATCAGTATTAGCCGAGGTAAGTACGATAACATTGTACGTACGATAGTGGGCAATGAATCCATTATGCGTAAAGAGGTTAGTGTAGAAGAACTCACAGTTTATCTTAGGCAAGTGCGTAAACAGACTTGGCGTCCAGTTAGCACATCCGAAACTTGGGATATCTGGATAGCGCACCCAGAATTGGCTAATGAAGTTGATTTTATTGCGACTCATATCCTGCCGTACTGGGAGGGTATCCCGATAGAAGATGCATTGGATTATGTGTTTGACCGTTATCATGCTCTGCAAGAGGCTTTTCCCAATAAGCCTATTGTCTTAACAGAAGTGGGTTGGCCTTCAGATGGGCAGCCGATACGCGGTGCGAAGGCAAGCAGGGCAAATCAAGTGAAGTTTCTACGTGACTTTTTGAATCGTGCTAAAGACGAGGGATTGACTTATTATGTGGTAGAAGCATTTGATCAGCCATGGAAACAAAGCAGGGAAGGGTCTTCTGGTGCTTATTGGGGAATCTTCAGTGCCGATCGGCAAGCAAAATTTGAGATGCACGGGGATGTTTTCGAAATGCCTGATTGGCAAGACTGGGCTTCTGTAGCCGCTATTCTCAGTATGGTTTTGATGACTCTGTTTTTGTTTTCTCGGGTGCGTATGAAATTATCCGGAAAGGTTTTCTTTGGCATCATGGCTAATCTTTCTGCTTCGACAATCGCTTGGACCATCTCAATAGGAGTCAGCCAATATCAGACTGATATGAGTTTGCTGCTTTGGGGGATATTAGTGGTGATGCAAGCCTTGGCGATTCTGGTTTTGCTAGTGGAAACCTTGGAAATTTCAGAAGTGCTTTGGAACCGCAAAGGACAGCGTAGCTTGAAGGCCTTGTCGGTGCCAAGTGATTTTAATTATCCAAAAGTATCATTGCATGTTCCTATTCATAACGAACCACCGGAAATGGTGAAGCAAACGCTATCCGCTCTGGCTAAGTTGGATTACCCCAATCTTGAAGTGTTGGTTATTGACAATAACACTAAAGACAAGGCTGTATGGCTGCCTGTCGAAGCCGAATGCAAGCGACTAGGTGCAATGTTCCAGTTTTTCCACCTAGAGAACTGGCCTGGATTTAAAGCAGGTGCAATTAATTATGCGCTGGAGAAAACGGCTAAGGATGCAGAGATAATTGCCGTTATTGATAGTGATTATATAGTTGATCCTGATTGGCTAAAAAGTTTGGTGCCTTATTTTGCAAAGCAGGATGTTGGTTTTGTGCAAGCGCCTCAGGATTACCGCGATTGGCAAGAAAATGGATTTAAAGCCTTCTGTCATTGGGAGTATGCGGGGTTTTTTCAAATCGGTATGGTTCAGCGCAATGAATCAAATGCGATCATTCAGCATGGCACGATGACTTTAGTTCGAAAATCGGCTCTGGAATCGGTAGGTAATTGGGGCGAATGGTGTATTTGTGAAGATAGCGAGTTAGACTTACGCCTGTATCGCGCGGGATATGATTCCGTTTATGTGAAAGACTCATTTGGTCGTGGTGTAACGCCAGACACCTTGTCAGGTTACATGACGCAGCGCCATCGTTGGGTTTATGGAGCTATGCAAATTCTTAAACGCCATTGGCAAGCATTATTACTAGGCAATAAGTCTGAATTAACCTCTGCGCAGCGATATTATTTTGTTGCGGGTTGGCTGCCTTGGTTTTCTGATGCTTTAGCCTTACTGTTTACCTTTGCCAGTTTATTTCTTACGGCTCAAATAGTGTACGACCCTATACACAGCGAGCTTCCAGTTAATGCTTTTATATTCCCGACCATTGGCTTATTCGGGTTTAAGGTGTTTCGCACGCTCTGGCTTTATCATGCGCGTGTTGGTTGCTCAAAACTGCAAACATTGGGTGCTGCGATAGCGGGTCTAGCGCTGACTCATACGGTTGCTAAGGCGATTTGGCAGGGGCTTTTTACCTCAGGCCGTCCCTTTTTACGAACTCCTAAATTTGAGAAGCAAAGACCATTTTTAGCGGGATTAGTCACCATTAAAGAGGAGTTATTGTTGTTAATCTTACTTTGGTCTGCGGCCGCTTTTATGATGTCACTAGAGCAATTTGATAACTTGAGTGGTCAATTATGGACGGCCGTTTTATTGGTGCAATCCATGCCTTATTTTGCTTCTTTGTTTTTGCTCTTAGTTAATGTAGCACCTAATATTAAGTTTTCTTTTTTACTGCCAAATCAAGTGCCGGAAACGTATCAGAAAGATATTTTGGATCGTGTATGAATAGGCGTATTCCTTCTTAATATTCACTGCTAACAAGGCGAGGTCTTTCGCGGCCTCGTCTTAATTTGTCAGTCCTCTCCGCAACCCTTCTTTGCGCAGCATGTCTTGGTTCTACTCCTAGCAATAAAGTAATCACCGATAAGGTTTATAATAAGGAAAAAAAGATAAATGTCTTTTTATAAATCATGATTTTTTAGCATAGGACGCTTACCTTGGCGAGTAACCCCTCTAACACCATAAGCTACAGCACTAGCTGGATAGCTCAATTATTTGCTAGTCATACCGATTATCTTGCTTTTAATACGCATAATGATCGTATTGTTCTTAAGGGTGAAAAGCACATCCCTTATTTGGCCATAGCTTCAGAAATCGGCATAGAGCAAGGCATATTCTGGGATAGTTTGGCTATTTACCTCAATGATGGACAAAAAATCCTGCTTGGTGGTATTCATAAAAAACAAGCAACAACGCTACAAACTTCATTAAATGGTGCTACTCGAGATTATATGGTCGAGTTTTATCAGCGTTTAACTCCCGATATTGAACAAGCCTATTTACAAGCACAAAGTATATTTCAAGCTAAGCGATATATTCGTTACCCGCTGGCACAGCAATGGTTAAAAACGCATCAACATTTGGTACTGGCGCTTAAAAGACAAAATGCTGCTAATTATGTAGAGCCTTCCGCTGTAACCATGTTGCAAGCAATACAACCGATGTTAAATCATGGCTATGCTTATATAGAGCAATGGAATGAAGCCTATGTGCAACAACAACTTACTGAATTTCAGGTATTTTTTGATCAAGTTGAAGCAAACCCATTAACCGATAAACAGCGTAGAGCATGTGTTATTGATGAGCAGCATAATTTGGTATTAGCTGGGGCAGGTACAGGTAAAACCAGCACCATGATTGGTCGATCGGGTTATTTATTAAAATCCGGAATTGCACGTCCGCAAGAGATTCTGATGCTGGCTTTTGCGCGTAAAGCCGCGGATGAAATGGAAGAGCGGATTCAGGCTAAACTAGGAGTAAGCAGTTTAACGGTCAAAACTTTCCATAGTTTAGGCAAGCATATTATTAGTCAGGTTGAAGGTGTCGTGCCGTCAATCTCTAAAATGGCAGAAGATGAGCGTCTGAGAGCGCGTTTTGTTGATGCGCAAATACAGCAGCTTTTAAATGATGAGCAATATAAGTCTCGCTTAGTGACTTATTTTTTACGCTTTAGTTATCCGTATAAAAGTGCTTTTAGATTTAACAGTCTAGGTGAATATAATCAATATATTTTAGATAACGATATTCGCACTTTGCAGGGTGAATTAGTCAAAAGTTATGAAGAATGTGAGATCGCTAACTTTCTTTATCGACAAGGCGTACGCTATCAATATGAAGCTAATTATCAGGTAAATACCTCTGGACCTAATTATAAAGCCTATCAACCGGATTTTTTCTTACCGGATTATGGTATTTATATTGAGCATTTTGCCGTCAATGAGCATAATCAAACGCCGCCGTTTATTGATCAGCAAAGTTATTTAGAAGGAATGGCCTGGAAACGGGCTTTACATGAAAAACATCAAACAACACTTCTTGAAACGTATAGCTATCAAAAGCAGCAAGGTATTTTAACGCAAAGTTTGAGTGAACAATTACAGCAAGCGGGGGTTAGTTTTAAGCCGATAGCCAATAATGAGTTATTAAAGCAGCTTAATCAATTAGGCCAAGTTTCTACCTTTGCTCAACTACTAGCTCGGGTACTCGCTTTATTCAAATCTGCCTACTTAAATATAAAAGATATGGCAGCGCTTGCAGGGCAGCATGAGGATAAAGAGCGTATGCAGGCGGCTGCATTTTTATTTGAACCGATTTATGAGCTTTATCAACAACAGCTTCGTGATACGCAAACTATCGATTTTGAAGATATGATCGGTTTGGCAATACGTTATGTAGAAAGTGGGCAATATCAATCACCGTACCGTTATTTATTGGTCGATGAATTTCAGGATATTTCCGCCAGTCGGGCGCGATTGATTAAAGCTCTATTGAATCAGCAGGCAGGTAATAGCTTGTTTTGTGTGGGCGATGATTGGCAATCTATTTACCGCTTTGCCGGTAGTGATGTTACGATCACCAAAGAGTTTAGTGAGTATTTTGGCTATACCGCAACCAGTGTTTTAGATAAGACTTTCCGCTTTAATAATAAGATTAGCCAGTTTGCATCGCAATTTGTTATGCGTAATAGCACGCAAATTGAAAAACGGATAGACAGTCATCATCAGGTCAATCAACCGGCGGTATCGTTAATCAAAACCAATCAAGATTCCGTTGGTTTAAATACGGCTTTATCAGCTATTCATGCTAAAAATCAGAATAAGGCGGTTAGTGTGTTGATTTTGGCGCGAGTCAGTTTTAAAAAGCCAGATTTAAGTATTTATAAAAGCCAGTACCCAAACTTACAGCTACAGTTTATGACCGTACATGCTTCTAAGGGAAAGGAAGCGGATTTTGTGATTATTTTAGGCTTAGATAAAGGTAAACATGGTTTCCCAGCAGAAAAAGCAACGCCAGATTTGTTAGATTTGTTGCTGCCTAAAGCGGAAGATTTTGCCCATGCCGAAGAGCGACGATTATTCTATGTTGCTTTAACTCGCGCTCGGCACCATGTGTATTTAATCTGTGATGCGACTAAAGCCTCTGACTTTATTAGAGAGCTTATTCATGATGAATACGAAATGCACAGTGATGAGTTTCACGGTGCAGGCATTCAAGACAAGATGTCTGATAAACCCTGTAGCCAGTGTCAAACAGGATTTATGCTGGCTAAAGACAGTCAATATGGAAGCTTTTTTGGCTGTAATCAATACCCCTTATGCACGAATACAGAACCCGCATGTCAGTGGTGTGGAGGCGAGATAAAAAAGCAGGGACGATTTAATGTGTGTGCTAGCAAACGGTGTGATTATATTGAGCCCATTTGCCCTAAATGCGGCGGTAGTATGCGTTTACGCAAAGGCCCTTATGGTGAATTCTGGGCTTGTTCAAATTACCGCAAAGGCTCTGAATTCTCTTGTGAGCATAAGGAAAATCAGATTGATTTGAAGCTGGCAAAGCGTAAAGGTTTGTCAAGTGAGGGGTAGATTACCTAATTGAAATTGTTAATAACGGATAACAAGGAGACAGTAGGATGACTGAGCAAAAGAAAATTTCGACCACACAGTTAGCGAAAAAGCGTGGCATTGTGCAAACGGAATTATTTATACAATTAAGTAATCAAGGTTTGATGCGGAAAGATGATGATAAGTGGTTTTTAACGCTTGCCGGTGAGCAATTAGGCGGTGTGCATTTAAGTGGGAAATATGGGCAATATGTTGCTTGGCCTGAAGATGTTAACTTTGAATTGTCGGTAACAACACCTAACGTAGTATTGGGAACATCAAGCCAAAAACTTATAACTGCAACAGCGATTGGTAAGCATTTTGATATTTCATCTAAGAAAATGAATTATGTTTTGTCTGAGCTGGGATGGATTAAGCGAGGCCTAAAAGGCTGGTTGGTAAAACAGATCAAGGAAAGAAATTAGGCGCACAACAAGGTGAAGATTCACGCTCGGGTATTCCTTATGCGCGGTGGCCTGAGGCAATTCTGCACACTCCTGCATTAAAAGATAGTATTGATAATATGACGGGGGTTGAAAAGCCGCAAACGGGCGAGAAAAAACTGGAAAGCTTTAGGGAGAAATTTCAGGCAAAACATCGCAGTACCGATGGCCATTTTGTTAGGTCAAAAGCAGAAATGCTAATTGATAACTGGCTGTATATGGCTGAAATTGTCCATGCCTACGAGCGTAAGTTACCTATTGAAGAAGAAGTCTATTGTGATTTTTATATCCCGACAGGAAAAGTTTATATTGAGTTTTGGGGTTACGATAATGATGAAAAGTATCTAGCTAGAAAGCAAAAGAAGCAGGCTATTTATCAGAAATATAACTTCAATTTAATCGAATTAACTGATGAAGAAGTACAGAATTTAGATGATATTTTACCGAGAATGCTAATTAAATTTGGCGTTCAAGCCTATTGAATAAATTGTAATATCAATCCCAATAAATAATTACTGTAATGGTCGTCATTCCCGGTGCGGCAAGCGAAGCTTGTCATTTCTTGCAAGGTGAAAGTCCTTGTCTGGAGAAGCTATTGAATTAGTTTCATAAGGCTTAACCAGCCACCAGTATCGAGTGTTGCGTTTCCGGCGGAGCGTTGTTAGCGGTTACGACTGCGACAAAAGCGAAC
>Ga0105352_1000833_pt1 | contig 17406 bp, 11 predicted proteins | sample EN8Hudsemesocosm_FD_83507 | JGI IMG/M metagenome (GOLD analysis project Ga0105352, IMG submission 83507) | Methane-oxidizing microbial communities from mesocosms in the Hudson Canyon - EN8B Hudson Canyon | ecosystem: Environmental > Aquatic > Marine > Cold seeps | place: Hudson Canyon...
ATTTACACTTGGTATGCGGTTATTAAAACGTCTACTGAGAGAAGGTAAAGCACTTCCTCAGTTCTGCCTCACCTTATCGGGTAAGGCTTTGCTGTAAGGTGGTGAAAAGTGTACGGTAGTGAAGATCAAGAGAAAAATGGTCTTCTCTACAAGCTATATTTTCTTTCGAACGCTACTTTCCCCATTAATAAAATTTTTAATATCAATAAAAAGCTCATGTACATCTGTGTATGGGTTTAAAAAACAGGGAGATTCTTTTCCTAGTTCTGCCGAATCTAATGCCTGCTGCATTACTTTTTCAGCATTTATAAACGCATTCGGCACTTCATCTTTCAGAGCATCAAATAAATATGCATATCCTTTGTCATAATTTGTTATCCCTTTTTCTCGAAGTAACTCTTTTAATTTACTATGCTTTAATAAGTCACTACAACTTGCATAACTTGCCGTACTAAAAGAAAGATGAAGAAGAAACCACACTTCAAAGCAAACATTAGAAAATGCTATTTCAATGCCATTATCTTTTGCTCTTTTCCTAGCATCTAGGTGTAAGCTATGTGGGTATTTTGAAGTGGCTTCACGATCAAAAACAACCCAAAATATATCACGCTTATTGCCTTGCTTTTTATGTGCTATGGCTACATCAACAAGCTGAACAGGAGTGTTTTTAGCTGTATCTTCAACCACAACTAAATTTCTCTTATCAGAATGATAGTAGTTGATATATGCCTTTATGTAATAAGGCTCAGTCTTCTCTCCTTCGCAGCAAATATGGAAAACGGGCGCAAGCTTTATCTTATTTTTAGGCTTTTGCTTGGGCATAGTTAGAATGCATCTTTAATAGAGGCTGAAATTTCACTATAGTCAATGGAAGGTATAGCCCCTAACCGTCCTTCACCATACCATTTTGCAAAAGGACTGCTATCCTTTAAAGATAATTCGTAAGCTTCTAAACAATTGAACTCAGTGCCTTTTTCTGAGCTTTTGCTCACTAAATAAATTTGATCCTTTCTCATTGTTGCTGAGGACATAAGGCTCAAATCATGAGTAGTAAAAATTAATTGTGCATTTTTTTTATTAACTAGAGGGTCATTAAATAGTTTTATTATTAGTTCAGCAACATGAGGGTGAAAACTATTTTCTATTTCATCAAAAAATAAAATAGAGCCATTTCGAATAACATGAATGATAAATGGTAATAATTTGAATAATCGTTGAGTTCCCCGTGATTCAAGATTTTTTTCAAAACGAACTAGCTTTCCATTATCGGCTTCATGGTAAAAGAATTCTTTTTTTGAAAACTCTTCTAATAATTTTTCCCTTATTTGTTTAGGTACGTTGTTTGAAAATGGAATATCATCCATATTTTCTTTTGTTTCAATTTCAAACTTATTAATACCTAAATCTATTTTTTTTAGGAACATATTTATTATTGAAACTGTACTTGAATCTTTATTCCAATCGAATACACCAATGGACTCATCAGTGAGTATTGTTTCCGTATTCATTCTGAAATAATTAAAAATTTTCCTCACTACTTCAGGTGAATCAGGTGTATTCCCAGCTTTTGCCAAATAAGTGTTATTAGCAAAAAATGCTATTTGTTTTTTCCCCCCTTTATAGTGTTCACCAAACTTAACGCCTTTCCAATCAGTGGAGGATGTCCGAGTAAATAAGTTGGCAGTTCGTGCACCAGGGTAAAAATCTAGTTTTTCAAAAATAATTTCTTTTCTATTATATTCAATACGATAAAGATATTTTACCTTTTCAATATAAAACTCTATTTCAAAACAGGTTGGAGTATCAGCAGTAAAATTAGATAAAAGATATGGCTCATAACAGGAGATTGGATCACCATCCTTTAAATCTCCACTTTCAGTAATTAATTTTTTTAATATTTTAAAAGCAAGAATTAGGTTAGTTTTACCCGCAGCATTAGACCCATAAAGAGCACAAGTCTTTAATATTCCGAATTCATCCTCAATATAAGAAATATTGCCCGCATGATGTTTAGGTTTGTTTTCTGCATACAGGCTCAATAACTGTTCGGACTTTATAGACCTAAAATTTTCAATTGTAAAATCGACTATCATTTTAAAAACATTGTTTTAAACACGAGAAACATTAAATATAGACTAAAAAAGAACTATTATATCTTTTTACGCTTTTTTTTCATAGCAAAATAATGTCTACTGCCCATGCGAGGAAAAATATCACGAAAAATTAATACGTGACAACTTTGAGATCCTTATAACTTGTCAATCAACTATATGGCGATAGAGCCGCCAATAGTTATTTCATGGTTATCTTGTTGCTTTTGACTATAACCGCTGTGGGTCGAATGCTGTCTTTTAATGTAAGTAAGTTCAATCGTGATTAATTTTTAAAAAGCCAGATAAATACTTATCTGACTTTTAAGTTTTTATTATAACCCCAAAATTAACAACACGCTTTCAGAGGGGCTTGGGCACCTTGTCGCATTTTTATAGTTGATAGCCTCGCCCTTGTATTTTCTTATTCTTAAGCTCCAGCTTAGGAACGCGAAAACTGAATATCATAATAAAGCCTTAATCTCAGGTACACAGCTTCCACAATTAGTCCCCGCTTTTAAACACTGGCCAACTTCTTGATGAGTTTTTAAACCTTTTTCTTGGACTGCATACAAAATGGTTTTCTCACCGACATTAAAACAAGAACAAACAATCTGACCGACATCGGGTGTACCAAGAGGAGGGACTCCAGTTAATAAGGCGCTGCGTTCGTCTTTATCTAAAGCGTCTTTAATAAACAAGCTCGTCAACCAGCTACGCTCAGGTAAATAACTATCAGGAGCCATAAAAACAATACTCTCTAATTGATTATCAATAAGCCTTGAGGCACGATAAATGCCTTTACTGAGATCTTGATACTCCTGCCACTGAGGCGTCCCTACTTCAGCCGTACACAATTTATTTTTAACCCAAGCAGTGAAATCTTCGGGCAAATCATTACCTGCTAATTCATAACGATAAAATTGTTCCCCTTTAACTTTTACAAGATATTCAGGTTGTCTAAAGGTCAATTCTCGCCTTGAAAGTACAAATCCCTGCCAAGCAGGTTGGTAGCTTTTGATATTAACGGGAGTATGTTTGCTTTCTGGTTGTTTGGAAATGGGGTCAACAGCTGGATTGACTAAAGCACCAACACGCCCTGAACTGGCATATTGTTCTGTCCAATGAATAGGGACAAAAAGACTTCTTTGTTGTTGACTATCTGTAACCTCAACACGCGCAATTATCGTGCCCCAAGCACTGCTTATTTGTGCCAATGTATTGTTTTCTAATCGATATTTTTTAGCATCAACCGGGTGTATTTCAACAAAAGGTTCCGCTTTATGCTGATTTAGCTTAACGGCTAAAGCCGTACGCGTCATCGTGTGCCATTGGTCACGAATACGTCCCGTATTTAAGCTCAATGGGTAAGAATCACTTAGTGGGTTAGCAGGTGCACGCGGGGTAATGCTAATAAATTGTGCTTTCGCAGAGGGAGTAAAAAAAACACCGTCTGCAAATAAACGCATTGTTCCTTGTGGGTTTTCGGCATTAACTGGCCATTGTATGGGCTGTAGCTGGTCATAATTCAACTGATTAATATCAGCAAAAGCTGAAATATCAAAGTCGCGCAATCCATGTTCGGCATCATTTTCAAAGCCTGATAAGGCAGCATGCTCACGAAAAATATCGGCACTGCTACTATAATGAAAAGCATGCTCAAAGCCCATACGCCGAGCAACTTGGGTTAGTATCCACCAATCAGGCTTGGCATCACCTGCAGGCTCAAATAATGGTCGCTGGCGAGAAATACGCCGTTCCGAATTGGTTACTGTCCCATCTTTCTCGCTCCACCCTAAAGCGGGTAACTTAACATGCGCTAAATCGAGTGTATCAGTATGCGCTACGCAGTCAGAAACCACCACAAATTCACATTGTTGTAATGCCTGTTTTACCTTATTCGCATTAGGCATACTCACCACTGGGTTAGTTGCCATTACCCAGACGGCTTTAATCTTGCCATCATAAATAGCATCAAATAAGTCAACCGCAGTATAACCTGCCTCTGTGGCGATATTATCACTTTCCCAAAAAGTAGCTACGCGTTCGATAGCCTGTTTATCGGACAATTCCATATGCGCGGCTAATTGATTAGCTAAACCACCGACTTCACGCCCCCCCATCGCATTAGGTTGCCCAGTGATTGAAAAAGGCCCCATACCTGGTTGTCCAAGGCTTCCGGTCGCTAAGTGACAATTGATAATACTATTCACTTTATCTGAACCCGATGTTGATTGATTCACACCTTGACTGTACAAGCTCATGACTTTTTTATGCTTGGCGAACCATTGATAAAATGTCTCTATATCTGCGATAGCTAAATTGCAATATTGAGCAATATCAGATAATTCAGTATGATTGGCAGCCGCTTTTAACGCACTCTCAAAACCTTCGGTATAGCTTTTTATATAGTTTTCATCAATAGCATTATGCTGCTGTAAATAATGTAATAAGCCATTAAATAAAGTAGTGTCAGTTCCTATCGCAATGGGTAGATGTAAATCAGCAATATCACAGCTAGCCGTGCGGCGCGGATCAATAACCACAACTTTTAAATTTGGATTAGCTTCTTTAGCCGCGCGAATACGCTGAAAGCTAACCGGATGACACCATGCGGTATTAGAACCAATCAGCACAATCATATCGGCTAATTCATAGTCCTCATAACAACCCGGAACGGTATCCGAGCCAAAAGCACGCTTATAGCCCGCAACCGAGGAAGACATACATAAACGACTATTAGTATCAATATTGGCTGTGCCTATAAAACCTTTTATCAGTTTATTGGCGACATAATAATCTTCAGTCAAGAGCTGCCCAGAAACATAAAAAGCGACTGAGTCTGGCCCATGTTCTTTAATGGTGCGGCTAAACGTATCGGCAACGAGGTCTAAGGTTTCTGACCAATTACTTGTTTGACCATATACCTGGGGTTCTGATAAACGACTACTAAGTTCAATAGTTTCTCCAAGAGCCGAACCTTTGGAGCACAATTTACCAAAATTGGATGGGTGATTCTTATCCCCCTTTATACTTGCCTGATGGCTCTTTAAGTTTACTTCTGCATGAACACCACAGCCAACACCACAGTAAGGACACGTTGTTAGAATAGATTGATCAGTCATGATAGTTCCTCATCAGTATTGGCATAGTGCTCTCCAAAAATTAGAATATCTCTTATATCAGAAATATCTTGTGCGCTTTCCAATAATTGTTGATACCAACCACCATCCGCAGTTTCACCGTACAAATCAGCCCCTATTAGACGATTATTTTTTAAAACTAGTTTCTTGTAAATACCCAAGGCAAGATCGCTAAATTGAATAATTTCACACTCATCATCGCCTAAATAATTACCTACAGAAAACAAATTAATGCCCGTAACTTTTAATTTAGTTGCCGTAGGTAAGGTCGTATATTCCGCCATACCATGACCACTTAGGTGATTAGCGCAGACTTTAGCTTGTTCAAATAATGGAGCGACTAAACCAAAAGTATCACCGCGATGCTGAACGCATTCACCGACAGCATAAACACAAGGGTCGTAGCTTTGTAAGGTATCATCAACAATAATACCTCGCTCACAATACAAGCCAGCCTCTTGCGCTAAGGCCATATTAGGGCGTACACCAATCGCCATAACAAACAAATCACAGTCTAATTCACTGCCATCTTCAAACTGCACGGATTTAACATGACCTGAGCCGTTATCAATTAAAGCTTGCGTCTTTGCCGGCATTTTAAATTTAAGCCCGCGCTGCTCTAGTTCTTTTTGTAGCAAGGTCGCAGCTTGGTAATCCATTTGCCGGTTAAGTAATATTTTATTACTGTGTACCACGGTCACATCCATTCCTCTAAGCGCAAGACCATTAGCGGCTTCTAAGCCTAATAACCCGCCACCGAGTACCACCGCCTTTTTATAGGAGCGGGCATAATCCAGCATTTTATTAACATCAAGGATTTGCCGAAAACTAATCACGCCCTCTAAATCATGTCCCAGAATAGGTAAAATAACAGGGTTAGAGCCAGTAGCGATTAATAAGCGATCATATTTAGCAATAGTTCCATCTTCGCTATAAACCGTGTTAGTTCCACGCTCAATTCTGATAACATTTTTACCCTCGCCAGCATGCAGAGTAATGTGATTATCTGCATACCATTCCCGTTTATTAATGACTATATCTTCAATGTTTTTTTCACCACATAAAACCGAAGACAGCATAATACGATTGTAATTACCATAAGGCTCAGCGCCAAAGACAGTAATGTCATACTTTTCTGGTGCCGCAGACAATAGCTCCTCAATGGTTCTCATGCCAGCCATACCATTACCAATAACAACTAAACGTGGTTTCATTATGTTTGTATTTCCTATATCTATGATATAAAAAAATTTATATCAAAATTGGTGTAAGTTTCTTAAATTACACCTGAATTTGTGTGTCAGTATTCCATGCAGAATAATAATGCAGTGGTTCACATAATTGATTAATCGCGGCACTTTTCCAGTTACCTAATAATAATCCATGTAAACGTAGATTTTGTTGTTGTTTTAATTTTTCCACCTTATTAAATAAGGAAGTTTGCACAGGAAAGCGACCATCTGAAATTAATAAAATATCCGCGCCTTGCCAACCTTCAGTTTTTTGCTTTTCTAAGGCCATTAATAAGGGATGCGCTACATCATTGCCGCCATTAAAAGACTGTTGCAAAAATTTTAATAATTTAGTTAATCCACCTTGCGTTAAATCCAGCTCATGTTCAAGCACTTGATCTAAGCCGCCGAAAGCATAAACAAAACAAGGTCTCTGTTCATTAAAAGCAATACGTAAGCCTTCTAATACTAAGGCTTTAGCTATCGTCTCGGGCATCCCTTGCATGGAAGCAGAAGTATCCAAGCAAATGATAATGGGGCCATAGGCCTTACTGCTTTGGTCCTCTGTAGGCGGCCCATTAATATCCAGCTCTTGATCAACCAGCATGGGGTCAGGCATTAAGCCGCAATGACAATAAGTTAGTAATTTTCTTTCTGCGCGTTTTGCATACCAGAGCATTTTAAATTTAGGGTGTCCCAGCATCGCTAGTTCGCTAGGCAATAAACGGCTCAGTTCATCGCTTAACACAATACCACCTGTCTCCATAGCGGCTCTATCTGTCCAGGTCTCTTGTTCGACCGTCACTTGCCTGATAATAGGGCTAAAAACCTGTTCACTAAGAGAACTTATCGCATCTTCGCCAGCAACATCACGTAAACGCCCTAAAGTCGCCATCAACTGCTGTAATTCGGGGAGTTCTTGCAACAGCTTTCGGTAACGAATAATATCGCGCCAGCCTTGCGCAGATAATATCCCCTGACTTAAATCCCAACCTTTTCCTAATAAACCTGCAAACTCAGTATAGACAGAAGAAAGCTCGTGCCAGCTATCGGCTAGTTCCTGCCAGTTTTTATCCAATTGTTCAGTAATCATGATACTTGCTTGAGTATCACTTATATCATCTTCTGTTGTGGGCTCTGCGCTATGAATAGAAGTAGGACTTTGTTGATCAGAAAAAGATGAGGCTAATTCTTGTTGGCTATGATTGGAGGCTGTTTGCTCTGTAAAGTTTGTCTCTTGTGTAGGGCTCTGGTTTACTTGAGCTGATGAGCTTTGACTATTTTGTTGTTGATTAGATTGGCTTTGCGCTTCAGAAGAAGGCTCGGGTGGTTCATTATTATTTGTTGGCGGCACATGATCTGCTAAGCCGTCTTCATCTTTAAAGGAAGAGTCTTTATTGTTGATTTTTTGCCGTTGCGCTAACTTATCCACAAAGCCCCCTGGCTTTAACGCAAAGTAATCTTCGGCACTGCTAATACCTTCCAAAGCATCCTTTAACACACTATCTGTTAAGGTTTCTTGTTCACGACAAAATGGAGCAATATCTAATGTTTCTAAACGCATTAAAATAGTACGTTTGATAAAAGCCTCGGGCCAACCCAGATCACTTTCTTCAGGTAAAATCCCGCTCAACAAACATTGTCGCCAGTGTAATACTGCTTTGACTCTTGGCATAAGCTCGCCATGAGTATGGGTAACGAGATCCGCATAAAGCGTTTCAGGAATATCATCAAGAAGCGCAAATTTAGCCTCGATTTCCTGAAAAAACATTATAGTCTGGGCAATTGTTGATAGCTGTTCATAACCGTTTGTAAACGAGAAAATAGCTTTTCAGTCTGTTCTATCGCTTTATTTAAGCTCGATGAGGCTAGCTTAGAGAAATCATCTAATAGCCATAAATGTTGTCCGATAACTTGCTCAAGCGTCGCGTGTTGCTGATGTAAGTTTTGCTGTAATTCCACTATATCTTTGGCCAAGTTACTAGTTTCTTTTATACGGCTTTCAATAAAAGCAATGCTATGTTTTTTGGCTTCCATACAAGGCTCGTTAGTATATTCCTCTCTATAACAATTTTCTGGGTCTGCAATATACTGGTTAAAATGTACTCACCGGCCATTAATATGCGTTTGTTGATAGCGATCATCAAAGAACAGCTGTTTTAATTCATCCTGTTTATAACCTAAACTGTTATTGCTTCGGTCTTCTTGATCTGGGGGCGCTAAGTAGAGTGAACTCCCTTCGCGTGTACGCATAACCTGGGTTACTTTATCCGCACTAACTTCGCCTTGCCGATTAACAAAAAGTAACTGATTATTGCTATCGACTTGTTGAATTTTACTGTCTTGATCTTGCTGTAAAACATGCTCCCAAGTCAGAGCCAGTTTATCCAGCGTCTTCAAGTTAATAGCACCACTCATACCAACTTGTGTGTGATACCAGTTAATAATCAACTGGCGTTGTTCGGGAGTTTGCCACAAACAATGCTGTAATAAATAACAATCCCAAATAGAGACAGCGGACTGAGCATTGGTGAAAGCCGCTACTTTTAATAATTTTATCACTTTACGCCAGCGACGGTCAGACACATAAATCTTCTGCTGTTGCATAAAATCACGCAAGTCAGCCAAAAACGCCAGCACCTCATCAGGAAGTTTTATTTTATCCGCCTGCGTTTGAATATGCTCTAGTTCTTGTTCAGTAAATAACAGATGATCATTGAGTGTTACGGGCTCGTCTTGTAATTGTAATAGACGAGAGAAATGTTGTGCCGAAACAGGCTCTACGTGATAACGGCATAGAAATCGATCATATAACGCGGCTAAACCTTCATCATCAGGTAACTCGTTACTAGCAGCAATAACAGAAACCAGAGGTACTTTGACACGGGCATCCCCATTATCAAATTCACGCTCATTAAGGATTGTTAATAAGGCATTAAGAATAGCGCTATTCGCTTTAAAAATTTCATCGATAAAAGCAATACTAGCAGCAGGGAGATAACGATCCGTTAAGCGTAAATAACTATCATTCTCCAGAGCTTTAATGGATAACGGCCCAAATAATTCTTCAGGTACTGAGAATTTAGTTAGCAATCGCTCAAAATATTCACCCTCTTTGAAGGCTAAATGGAGCTTTCTGGCAAGCACGCTTTTAGCCGTACATGGCTGACCAATCAACAATAAATGCTCACCCGATAAAGCTGATAACAAAGCTAAACGAATAGGCTCTTCTCTTTCGATTAAACCTGTATTAAGTTGCTCAAGAATGGTTTGGATACGTTGTTTCATAAATTCTATCTAGGGTAAGCTTTGTTCCCATTTTCACGGAGACTGTCACTGCCATTAAGTTAAATATTAAATTATTTATAATAAACAATGAGTTATATCGTAGGTTGGATGAGCTTATCTAGCGTAGCGCAGATAACGTAATCCGACATTTTTGGGTCCCCCCCTAAGTCGGATTACGTTTTTTAATGCTGCGCAATAAAAAACCTCATCCAAACTACATGTAATATATTGATTATAAAGTAAAAAACCTTAGCTTAATGGCGGTGATAAAGGCCGTGGGAACTAGAGAGTTATGTGATTTATTTCTTACCAAAAATCCACTTAACATGCTCAAGCATATCGCTCAGCGAATTTTCTTTAATGGTTTGTATTAGCTCATCGACTTTAAAGGCATGATGACGTTCATAAACCACACCAACTTGTGGAGACTCGGCTAAACCAGTTTCACGTGCATGATCCACAAAACCATCATTTTTCCAGAAAAAAGCACCCGGCATGGTGGTTGGAATCACCAGTACGAAAAATAATGAACGGCCAAAAGCAGACATAATCATCATACTGATCGCTAATACACCCGCAGCGACCAAACCTAACAGTCCGGATAAACCCGTTACCATAATGAAACTAGCAAGCACGATGCTAAAAGCTAATAAAGCATTACGTAATAAATAAGATTTTCCATATTGAGTCGTCTGGCGATAATAGGATGCAGCCCCTTCATTTTCGATCGCTTTCATATCACGAGCATGTACGATATGCCCAATAGCTTCAAGCGCAAGACCTGTAGTGATTAGCATTGCCAATGATGGAATCAATTCCACTAAGGCTGATAAAGGTAATAAAACTAGACTCACGGCAGCAATAATTAATGCCCCTAAACTCAGCATAGATCCAACAAAAGCAGTTCCTGTTTGTAAATGATTCCAAAAAGGACGTGCTGGAATACGGTAAAGCTTATACATAAAGTATAAGCCGATCGGACCACTGATAACTGCTAAATAAGCAAAGATATCAGCGAAAAATCCCATAAAGGCATTATCAAAAAAGGCAAAAAAGACATAACCAAGCAGCCCCGTGTAAAACATTGAAACTCCTGCTATTTCACGACTAACAGGTGATAACCTCAAGTTATTAAAACCACGGTAAAAACGGTGAGGTTTACCTAAGTGCATATTCAATTTGTAGAGGCCGATAGTACTTAAGACAAAAATAGTGGCAACTAGGCTCATATGTAATGAGTATTCTTGTAACAAGCCAAAACCTGCTAAGCCAAATACAGGGCCTAATATCAGCATTAAAAAAGCGCCGACAGTTGCCTGAGTAAATAAGGTAAAAATAACATGGGCACTTTCATGGCTGGTTAACAGTTGACGAAAATTCCAGTGCTTTTCCTGCCCCATTTTTTCATCAACAACAGGCTTATATTTACCTTCAGTATCATCCTTATGGTACTTAATAGGCATTGAATCTGGACGTGTCATTTCACGATGATTCTGCTTTTTTTGCTGAAAACGAATGTTAGGATTGGTAATGTCGGTGGTAGGAAAGCCAGGGATTTCTGTAATGGCTTGATCACGTTTTTCTGGAATATTTTCAATCACACCAAAATCTAAGGCATTACCTAAACAGGCACTGACACAAGAGGGCTTTAAACCCACTTCTAAACGGTCTACGCACATATTACATTTGCTGACTTCACCTTTAACAGGGTCTAGTTGTGGTGCGTTATACGGGCAAACCCATGTGCAATACCCACAACCAAAACAAATATCAGGATCTTGTAAAACCGCGCCGTATTCGGTGAACTTAGTATAGGCACGTGTCGGGCAACCTTTTAAACAAACGGGGTCATCACAGTGGTTACAGGCCATAGAGATATTCAGGCGCTGGTAATCAGGATATGTCCCCCCTTCGACATAACCGACCGAACGGAAGGCGATATGTGCTGGATTATCATTTTTTTCACTACAGGCGGCTTCACAGGCATGACAGCCTATACAGTTATCCGCATTAAGAAAAAAACCATGCTGTTTATTGCGGTTAGGGTTGTCGCCTATGCCGTCATCGCCATTAATATTAAGGCTTTTATCTCTGCGTTCATCACCTTCCTCGGTTAATTCAATATCTTTTCCGTAACGGTTTTTCTCTTTGGTTTCTTTATCCCAAAGGTAGGCATATTCTGGTTCGTCACTTCTTACTTTTATCATAGTTTGTCTCGTTCTCACGCTATACGCGGGAAGGCATGTTTAGGCGTTGGGTTTCGGTGCGTAGCATTGTTTCTATATGAGTTTCCACACAGAGTATCACTGCTATTAAGTTAAGATATAAAGCTATAATAAACAACATGTTATATTGTAGGTTGGGCTAGATTATCTAGCGAAGCGTAGATAACGTAACCCAACATATGCGCTAAACGAAGCTTGTTGGGTTACGTTTTTATTGCTTCGCAAAAAAAATCTAACCCAACCTACATTCTAATGTATTGATTATGAAATAATAAATTCCTAATTTGATGTCAGTAACACAGAGCATGGTAACTGGAAAGAGAGCCACAGATAAAACTAAAAGCTGCGTGATTCTTTGTTAATCCTAGCTGCTTCTTCCTGATTGATATGTTCAATACGTACAGCAGACTGTTTAAAAGCGGGTTGCCGCGAATGTGGATCTAATAGCCCTAGTGTTAAACGATTAACACAATCAAAAAAGTGGAACGGGATAAACACCATATTATTGGGTACTCGATGCGTTAACATCACCATAACCACTGCATCACTGCGCCGTGAAACAACGCGAACATAAGTTTGATGTAAAATGCCCATCTCAGCCGCTGCATCAGGGTTCATTTCCATAAACGGGGTAGGGCTGTACTTATTGTTATTTCCTATTTTTCCTGTTCTCGTGCGCGTATGAAAATGTTCGACTAAACGGCCTGAATTTAACCAGAAAGGGTATTGTTCGTCTGGGACTTCGTTATTATCAATAAACGGTAGAGGGATTAACTTAGCCATGCCATCTGCATAACGAAATGTACCTGATTCTGTATATAAACGTTTGCCACCTTGGGGGGGCTCTTCACCATTTTTTGCTTGTTCTTCGGTGTAAGGCCATTGAATACCACGATTTTTTTCAATTAAATCATGTGTCATACCTGATATATCGACTAAGCGGCCTTTATATAAGTGACGCATTTCGTCGAAGACTTCAGCCGGCTTATAAGGGAATTTCATTTTTTCTGATTGCTCAAATTGCTTGGCAATTTCATTAAAAATATGCAGATCAGTTTTGGTGTTTTCGTAAGGTTCTTTAACCTTACGAACAATATTGACTCGCCTTTCTGTATTGGTAAAACAGCCTTCTTTTTCCGCCCAGATAGCAGCAGGTAAGAAAATATGTGCATACTCTGTGGTTTCTACATCTAAATACGAATCCTGAACGACTAGGCATTCCAATTTTTCCAGCGTTTTACGAATACGCGCCGTATTAGGCATAGAAGTCATCGGGTTCGTACCTACCAACCACAAGCCTTTAATTGCTCCTGTTTCAATGGCAGGAAAAATATCCGTTTGCGCCATACCGCGTTGTTTAGGGAAAAACTCGGGATCAACATTCCAAAATTTACCGATTTCTTCACGGTCATCTTTATTTTCAAGCGCACGATAAGCAGGTAAACCCGAACAGGAAGACCATTCTCGTGTTCCCATAGCATTACACTGACCGGTAATAGATAAGCTAGTGCCGCCTTTTTTACCAATATTTCCAGTGAGCAGGCTTAAGTTGTTTAAACCAACAACGCCATCAGAACCATGAGTACTTTGATTGATACCCATGGTCCAGATATTCATCGCCGCACCCGCTTTGGCATAAAGTCGTGCGACATGACGAATGGTATCCTCATCAATACCACAAATTTTTGATGCGCTAGCAGGGTCGTATTTCTGGACTTCTTTTTCTAGTTGCTCGAAGCCATTAGTGTTGGCCTCTATATATTCTCGATCTTCTAAGCCTTCAGCCAAAATGACATGCATTAAGGCATTTTGTAAAACTACATCAGTGCCTGGGGTAATCGCTAAATGCATATCGGCATTTTGCGCTAGCATGGTCACTCGCGGGTCTACAACAATCAATGGAAAAGGGCGTTTTTCTTGCGCTTCCTTCATACGCCAGTAAATAATCGGATGTTGTTCAGGCAGGTTTGATCCCCAAGCAATTAAACATTCCGTATGTCCAAAATCTTCATAACACCCTGGTGGGCCATCAGAGCCAAAGGAGCGCTTATAACCCGATACGGCAGATGCCATACATAAGGTCGTATTACCATCATAATTATTCGTACCAATAACACCACGCGCTAACTTACCTAAAGTATAAAAACCTTCGGTAAGAATCTGTCCTGTTGAAACAATAGCAAAAGCATCACGTCCATAAGTGGACTGGATACGTTTAATTTCAGAGGCCATTTTAGCGGTTGCACCATCCCAATCAGAATTCTGCCAAGGTTCATGAAAATCACTTCGGATAAGTGGTGTTTTACCTCGTCCAGCAGATTCAAATAACTCATGTTCAAAAATACCTTTTAAACACATTTTACCTTGATTCACATCTGCACCACCGACACCGCGAGAAGAAACTGGAATGCCTTCTTTATTGGTACCAATCTCAATAGAGCACCCTGTAGAACAGTAGCCACAAGTTGAGTAAGTCCATTTTTCAACTTTTTTATCGGCAATAGTAATGGGATTTTTTTTGTTACGACCAAATAGCATAATATTTCAAAGATTTTTTATATTAAGTTAACCTAAATAAAAATTAGATTTTAGGAATAAACATCGTTCCCTCGGCAGCCATTACTGCTTCGCCACCAACACGTAAATTCAATGTGTTTTCCCCTTTGTGGTCCATTTCTAGGTTTAAAATACTACGACGCATTTTGTCATCACCTCGTTGTACTGCAAACGTATAAGTCCCCTTTTGCATATGATCGAAAGAACATAAATAAGCGGCTAAAGCAGGTATTGCAGAACCTACTGGTGGATCTTCATGAGCACCAATATTTGGCCCAACTAAACGCGCAGCAAAATCTGAATCTTGATATGGCGTTTTGGGTGAGACAAGTAAAATTTCTTGGGCGGCTGTTTGTGGTGCACTGGATTGGCTCCATGCAGAAAAATTAAAGACGGCATCGCGTACAGCCTCATAATAATAAACAGGGACAACTAAATAAGGGACGTCACAGGAAACAAGACGTGTAGCGTATTTTTTGGTATCAATATGAGCTTGATTTATACCCAAGAATCTTGCAAGTTCATTGTCAGTAGGGACGTAGTAATCCACAACAGGTGAAACGGTTCGTGCAAACTGAATAAAGCTAGCCTTACCCTCAGAGTGACTAATGCTAGCTTGTATTTTTCCGGTGTTTTGTTCAAAAATAACCGTTGTGTGTGCCTCGTCGACAGGAAGCTTGTTGCCGCAGGCTGCTAAAACATATCCAGCCGCAATAATTGTTTGCCCCGCAAAATCTATTTCACCTCGTGGAGTGAATATTTTCATGATGTAGTGATTCTCTACACCTTTTTTTTGCGCCAAAAAAACGGATTCTGATAAATTTAATTCACGAGCGACCAATCCCATTTGCTCGAGGCTTAATTCTTCAGCACTAGGAAAAACTGCAATTTGTGCGCCGCTAAAAATCTGATTGGTAAAAACGTCGGCTATATAATAAGTGTAATTCATTCTGTTATTCCCATAGGCTGACTGCTACGCGATTATTTTCTATACGTACCGCATAGACTGGTATGCTGATGCTTTCATCTTCAAAACATTGTCCAGTCAGTAAGCTGAAATGCTGTTTATAGAGAGGTGAAGCGATCATCGGTTCGCCTTTAATGTCACCTAATAAGCCGCGTGATAACACGTGAACTTTGCCAAAAGGGTCGTAATTATTCACTGCAAACACGGCATTGTCTTTTGGCATATAAAAATAGCCACTTGCTTATCTTCAACTAAAGCGCACACTCCTGAATCAGGTTGTAAATCATCTAGTGGGCAAATATCAATCCAATTACTCATTATGCTTCCTCCGTTACTGCCATGTGCTGACGCTCTTCTTCATTTGCTGGTCGGATTTGGCCGCGCTCTTCGACAAAAAGAATATTCTCATCCGTTTTATCGCTGTTAATAAAATGACGGAAACGCTTTAACTTACTTTCGTCTTCAATTGTTGTTTTCCACTCACATTGATAGGTATCTACGACATGTTGCATTTGTTCTTCTAAATCATTACAAACGCCCAACTTGTCATCAATCACAACTGATTTCAGATAATCTAACCCACCCTCCATATTTTCCATCCATACCGTAGTACGCTGTAAACGATCAGCAGTACGCGAATAAAAGGTTAATACGCGATCAATATATTTAATTAATGTTTCTTTATCTAAATCAGTGGCAAATAAATCACCATGACGCGGTTTCATTCCGCCATTACCACAGACATAAAGATTCCAACCACCTTCGGTAGCAATAATACCTATATCTTTACTCTGTGCTTCAGCGCATTCTCGCGTACAGCCAGATACCGCAAATTTAATTTTATGTGGTGAACGTAGACCTTTATAACGATTTTCCAGTTCAACCGCCAAGCCAACACTGTCATCAACCCCAAAACGACACCAAGTACTACCAACACAAGACTTAACGGTTCTTAAAGATTTCCCATAAGCATGACCTGATTCAAAACCTGCATCAATCAACTCCTTCCAGATAGGCGGCAACTGATCGACCCGAGCACCAAATAAATCAACTCGTTGTCCACCCGTTACTTTGGTATACAACTTATATTTCTTCGCTATTTGGCCGATAGCGATTAAACCATCAGGTGTCACTTCTCCGCCAGTCATACGCGGTACAACTGAATAAGTACCATCCTTTTGCATATTCGCTAAAAAGGTATCATTGGTATCTTGCTGGCTAAGATGTTCAGCCTCCAAAATATAATCATTCCAGTATGAAGCCAATATAGAGCCAACGGCTTGGCGACAAACTTCACAACCTCGGCCTTTACCGTACTTTTCTAATAACTCATTAAATGATTTAATTTTATTAACCATAATCAGGTTATATAAATCCTGACGCGTGTAAGCGAAATGCTCACAGATATCAGTATTCACTTCAAAACCTGATTTTTCTAATTCACAATCGAGCACAGACTTTAATAATGCAGCACAACCTCCGCAACCTGTGGCCGCTTTAGTGCTGTCTTTTAATGCGCCCATCGTATGACAGCCACTTTCGACGGCTGAACAAATTTGACCTTTAGTGACATCAAAGCATGAACAAATTTGAGCAGACTCAGGTAAAGCATCAGGCCCTAAGCCAACAGATTCATCTGAGCGTGCCGGTAAAATTAAGCTGTCTGGGTTTTCAGGTAAATCGATACTATTAAGATAGTATTGCGATAAAGTGCCATAACCAGACGCATCGCCCACGAGCACTGCACCCAGTAGTTTTTTCTTATCTGCACTAACCACTAGGCTCTTATAAATTTCATCCGCACCATTTTGGTACTGATAAACGATGGCATTTTCTGTTTTCGCATGAGCATCACCAATACTGGCAACATCAACACCATTCAGCTTTAACTTGGTACTCATATCA
>Ga0105352_1000837_pt1 | contig 17356 bp, 18 predicted proteins | sample EN8Hudsemesocosm_FD_83507 | JGI IMG/M metagenome (GOLD analysis project Ga0105352, IMG submission 83507) | Methane-oxidizing microbial communities from mesocosms in the Hudson Canyon - EN8B Hudson Canyon | ecosystem: Environmental > Aquatic > Marine > Cold seeps | place: Hudson Canyon...
ACAAAAATAAATATACAATTAGTGTGCATTTAGGGTTGATTCCGAGTTTATGCCCATCCTATTATTAGCACTCACCCTAAACGCACAGGAAAGTACAAATGAGAATTGGATACGCTCGCGTCAGCACGCATGGACAGAATCTAAAGGCACAAGAAACCGCTCTATACGATGCAAACTGCGAGCAAATCTATGCGGAGCACGAAAGCGGCAAGAACACCGAAAGAGAGAAGCTCAACGAAATGATCTCTTTTATACGTGATGGTGATATCGTCGTTGTCACGAAACTAGATCGACTTGCACGCTCAACTAAAGATCTTCTTCAAATCGCTGAAACAATCAGTATAAAAGGTGCCAGCTTAGAAGTACTCAACATAAAGCTCGACACATCGACACCTACTGGAAAGCTGATGTTGACCATGCTGGGAGCAATAGCTGAATTTGAAAGAGAGATCATGCTTGAACGACAGAAAGAAGGTATTGCTATTGCCAAAGAAAACGGCGCTTACACTGGTCGTAAGCCTGTTGCCAAAGAAAAGCTACAGCAAGCACAAGATTCCATAGAAAGTGGCAGTAGCGTCTCTCAAGCAACGCTCGATGCAGGTATATCAAGACGCACCTATTACAAAGCGAGAGAAGAAGGTCGAATCTGACATGGCAAAACTATATTACAGAAGAAGCATACAAGGTCTTGCTAAAGCCAAAGCCCAAGGAAAAAACTAGCCGAGAAAACAACCAGATTGGTTCAGAGAGAAAATCAGAAGGGCTTAGCCAGTCTAAAGTAGACACATTACTAAGCATCAGCCTCCCCACAGTTAAAAGGCATTGGAACTAATAATTGTAAATATTATTTGAGACATAAATGTTTCTGCATTTAGCTCACTACCTAATACTTCCAGCTATGATGACTGTAAAGATACTCTCCACCACTCTCTCTGTCGGTTAGTTTCGCTTGAAGCATGAACTTGGTGCTAACCGGAAAACGCTTTGGGTCACTTAACGATTTGGAACATGCGACTTGGAGGTCTGAAGGATACTTATAACCCCCTACAGGACGCATATGCACTTTCCCATGCTTCCCTGATGTGTCATCAGCTCTATAGCTTTCCACTAAAACCATTTCATAATCGTTCAATTGAGCCATTTCAATTTCCTTATGACATTTAAAGCTACAATTTGCGGGCGGTTGAAACGAAGCGTAAACCGCTCCGCAAGATTGTTTTGTTAGGAATTTACAGCCGACAACAAGTCCGAAATTTTATTTTCACCAAAAGGTATGCAGGTAGATCCAGTTCTAGGGTTGCCTGGAAGCCTGCACTTTTTGCTTTTCAGTACTTCTGCCGAACCAAACATCTCATTACCAACAATAACCCAAAACCCCTCTGGCTTTAGTGCCTTGTTAAGATAGATTAAATGCAATATATCCCAACCGAGATGGATAGGCGATATCGTTCTAGTTTTTGAGTAGGCTGATACTGTTTTGACTTGAACTTTATCCCCAGACTCAACTACTTTTATGTCCCAACCTTTCTCGCTATGTGAACCGTACTCGATATCTGAATCTGCGTGAAGACAAGACAAATATCTATATGAATAATACTCACCAATACACCCCGTCTTTTGATCTCCCTCTGGAATCGAGGGCTCATTTTCCTGGAGTATCTGCAATTTCTCATATGCTTTCGCATACTCATATATTGCTTGCTTGATATGATCGTCACTCATGAGTTTATTTGCCTTCTCCTTGCTAAACGGCGAGCGATAGCGAGTCCAGTGGAGGCCCGTTTCTTTGGGCCTGAAGATGTTTTAGCAACTTATAGTTGAACCGTTCTATAGCCTATTGGTTGCGCACAGTTTCAATTTTTTAACATCGTTACAATTTTTAAGAATGTGCATGCGCCGATGACAATTCGGGCAAAGCGCCACAGTATTATCAATGGAATCATCGCCATCGTGCGCCAACCAAACTATGTGATGACATTCTAGATAAGGTTGGTCATGTGAGTCAGAAAAGGGTGCATCAGTTTTGCAGAGATCACATCGCCCACCAGCCCTTCGCTTGACGTATTCAGCTACGTGTGGATTGCGAGAGTAAGTTGTTTTTGTAGTTATTTTTACTTTAGGTCTTCGTTTCGCTGACTTCGCTTTATTTTCTAAATCCTTGTCTGATAGCCCAGCGCGTTCTGAGTACTCAGAACCTGCCTTAAACTGAGCAACAGACTCAACAAAGCCTCCAATGTTCTCGGCCACTTGCCAAGAGTCAATCGATGAAACCAATATTGCTGAATCAGTTGCATTTGAATCGTTTGATTGGGTGAAATTTACTGTCTCGCCTTTATACCAAGCCAAAAATTCCGACTTACCTACACCGACTCTCCCGCCACCTATTTTCCCAGTATGCAGTAGGGCAATGCGTCCGCTCTCATCCTCAGCAAAAAAAGCGGCTACACTCTTAGCTCTTGGGTGGTTTCCATCTAAAGCAACATTAGCCTCGGTGATAATTGTATTAGAACCATGGGAGACTAGCTGGCTTGCGAGCCCAAAACCGTTCCAGTATCGCGGCACAGCAGCATCATCGAGCTTAAAGTTACCAAACCATATGATTCCATTGGAACGGAGGTTATCTAAAAGGAAATTGTCGCCTTGATGCCCTATTGTAAAAGTGCCATCAATAAACGGTAGAGCTTTCTCAGTCGCAATCAAAAAATGCTTCTGGGCTGCTGCGATTTTTTTTGGATTCCGTATAACTTTATACATTTTTGTGATTACCAATAGGTTACGATATGCCACATAACGCTCCCATCAAGCACCGCCGAATGCGGACACTTGGATGGGCTCGTTATATTTTTTCTTTGTCGATGAATGACTGCATTGTTTTAGATATTGGAGGCCAAACAATAAAGTCCCCGAAATGTTCCTGAAAGTATTTCCAATGCTTAGACAGTACTCCTTTGTTTCTAAAGAAAGGGTGTAGCCAGACCCAATAAAGTACCCACTTGTAACCATCTTCCCATTTTTCTTTGCGAAAGCAGCAGCCACCAGAACATCTCGTTGGCATTTGTTCATGCTCATAGGTCACTATGTCTAATGCTGACTCAGTAAAAAGAAAACCAATGCAGTCATTATTATGCTCATCTGCAAAATATTGAACATTGTCATAGTGAAATTCAGCTTTAAAGTATCTAGCGAATCTCTCTAATGCATTTCTTGTGTCAATCGGTGAAGATGTTCTCACCTCATACCGTCCGTTCGCACTTAGACACTCATCAAATGTCGGAAGACTAATCGTGTACTTATCATTCAAGATGAAACTCCTGAGAAATATAACTGCGCATACAGCCGAGCCGCATGCGTTGTCTAGAATGCGTTGTTAAGCCTCAAGTGGTCTTACCCGCGAAAAGTAGACACTTTGCTAACCAAACATGTTCTAGAACTCAACTGGACTTGCATGCCCAATCACAGACTTTACCGAACTTGGTGGAAAGACACCACGAACGAAAGGACTGAAATCTGAACTACCAGTATGTGGGCTCCCTAACTTCTACTGACTCAACAACTCAAATACCACCTTCGCAAACCCCTTCACCTTTTCTGGATCTGACAACAACTGCATCATCTGGTTCTGATGCGCTTCACTACTGCCCATAATGGCATCATCAACCGCTTTGGAAAAATCCCCCAGCATGGCTTGCTCAGGTGAGTTACTGGTGATTTGATTCATCACAAGAATATTCTCTCACCTTGTCTCTAATGGTGTGCGCGTAGTTCACCATATCTTTGTCAGTTAGCTCATCGGTGATAAACAATTCATTCAAGCGGTTTATAAGCAGCGAGAGCAGCTCTTCTTTCTTATCTTTCGGCGATGCCTTACCGACGCCTTCGCCGGGTTCTAATTTGCTATCTGGGGCGTCGATTTGAAGTTTTAGGTGCTGCTGTCTTATTTTTGATAAGCGATAGTGGCTGAGCTCTACATTGCTTAGATCAATCTCAATTGCTTCACTTTTCATAAATTCGATGAGCTGCATTCTCAGTTTCTAATTCTGGTCTGCGGGGGTACACCCATACATCCAAGGCCAAATCATTGATTACAGCGGTTCATCCCCATAGGTACGGGGAACACGATATTGAAGCTAGTACCGCAATCGCATCATCCGGTTCATCCCCGTAAGTACGGGGAACACCTGGAGATACATGATCAGACAATAGGGTTAGGCGGTTCATCCCCGTAAGTACGGGGAACACCCATCAGGTAAACGATACGGTGTTATTGATTGCGGTTCATCCCCGTAAGTACGGGGAACACTACAGCATCTAACCTGATAAAGTGTCATATCGCGGTTCATCCCCGTAAGTACGGGGAACACTACAGATTATAAGCTTCAAGCCACTACTACAACGGTTCATCCCCGTAAGTACGGGGAACACTCCAAAAACTGAATGGCATAGAGTTGTATTTGCGGTTCATCCCCGTAAGTACGGGGAACACTTCAATTTCAAAATTCATTAGTCATTCCCTGCGGTTCATCCCCGTAAGTACGGGGAACACAAGCTTACGCAGCGGATAATGTAGCTCCAACACGGTTCATCCCCGTAAGTACGGGGAACACTCATCAATCATCCACTCTGTCTCTACTGCATACGGTTCATCCCCGTAAGTACGGGGAACACTTAAATATGGCGATACGATCAAGATAAATAATCGGTTCATCCCCGTAAGTACGGGGAACACTCAATTAGTGTCTTCCCGTATTCTACCCATTCCGGTTCATCCCCGTAAGTACGGGGAACACTCGCGCAACTTTGCAGCAATATCAGCATCATGCGGTTCATCCCCGTAAGTACGGGGAACACGTATTCAGCCTGAGACATTTTTCCGATACTTTCGGTTCATCCCCGTAAGTACGGGGAACACAATGGCTAGGTACTGACGATAATGGCGTTAGGCGGTTCATCCCCGTAAGTACGGGGAACACGTATTGAGGGTGAGATCTATGGCATTTTAGCCGGGTTCATCCCCGTAAGTACGGGGAACACTCTATATCAAACAAATCGCATTACAGCTAGATCGGTTCATCCCCGTAAGTACGGGGAACACAATATTTGACAGTGCTAAATTACAGATTTCAACGGTTCATCCCCGTAAGTACGGGGAACACATATCTTTAAGCTGGTCAATTGTTTCAGCAATCGGTTCATCCCCGTAAGTACGGGGAACACGCCTGATGCTATCCAACCATACCGGGCGCTATCGGTTCATCCCCGTAAGTACGGGGAACACGGGCGATCCTGACCATAAAATGGAATGGATAGCGGTTCATCCCCGTAAGTACGGGGAACACCTGAATATTACTCGCTGGCATTCCTGAACCCCCGGTTCATCCCCGTAAGTACGGGGAACACGGTGCTAAACAAGAGTTGCTGCTATTAAATAACGGTTCATCCCCGTAAGTACGGGGAACACCCACGAACGTCGATGGCGAAGAGTATAAAAATCGGTTCATCCCCGTAAGTACGGGGAACACTCTGTAAAACCTGCTGTATTGAATAGAACTTGCGGTTCATCCCCGTAAGTACGGGGAACACAACGAATAACGATCACTCATTTTATAAACGCGCGGTTCATCCCCGTAAGTACGGGGAACACATAGACAAAAAAAAGCCCATCACAGGGACGGGCGGTTCATCCCCGTAAGTACGGGGAACACTCTAACTATACATTATTGTTTTTAAAGAAGAATTATTCACATCAAAATTCTACCGATTACTTCTCCATTTTTTTAAAGAGCAATTTGTATATATTTAACTATTTTCGTGCTTATCATCAGACAAAAATGTAACCAGTCTTAAACCATCAAAATCTACAGGCATTCTTCTATTTTTACCAAAAGTAATAAAGTCAAAACCTGATTCTGTATTTGTAGACCAGACCATAACAACATTTCCGCCTTCTGCCATTTGATTTACTTGCTGCCAAATCATTTCTCTAATACGACGAGAGACATCCCCCACATATACACCCGCTCTTATTTCCAATAGCCACACAGCCAATCGCCCTCTCAATCTAGGCGGCACTGTTTCTGTCACTACCACAACCATACTGATAGGCTAACTCCTATGCCCTTCATCACCAATCGATTCAGGTTCAGGAATCGCGGGTGGTTGAGCGTCTTCTGGAGGGACTGGTGGTTTTATTTCTCCGGCACTTAAGACTTCTTCAATTAATGGGATAATTCTCTTTAACATTTTGCTAGTACGAAACACTTCACGACATGCTGAACGAACATCACGGTCAGGGTGAAAAGAGTTTTTCGACGCCACTTTAAAAGCAATGGGAACGACCGTTTCAAATTTGATGAGATCAGCAATGTCATAAACAAAACTCAATGGTTTTCCTGAATGAAGAAAACCAATAGCGGGTGCATACCCTGCAGCTAAGATCGCAGCTTCACTTACGCCATATAAACAAGCTGTGGCAGCACTCAGGCATTGATTGACCTTATCGCCTTTTTCCCAATCTTTGGGGTCATAACGTCGACCATGCCATTCAACGCCATATTGTTTTGCCAATAATTGGTAGGTCTTACGGACTCGTGCCCCTTCAATTCCTCGTAGTTGATCTACGCTTCGGCGTTCGGGCGCAGGTTCACCAAAACGTATTTCAAACATTTTACGCACGACTTTTAAGCGTAAACTTTCGTCTAATGCTAACTTTGCCTGGTAAAGCAATTTATCGGAGCGCGCACCACCGGGCTGGCCCACAGAATATAGGCGTACACCCGCCTCCCCGACCCAAATCAATAAAGTGCCTGTGATAGACGCTAATTTAACCGCCGCATGACTGATGCGTGTCCCCGGCTCTAACATCACACATGCAAGAGACCCCACAGGAATATGCATACGCTCGCCATTTTTATCAATCACCACAAAGGCACCGTCTTTCACGTCAATTTGCCCCATGCCAACAAAGATCATAGAATTTCTATCTTTAATAGGAATGGGTTTGAGGGGAATAAAGCTCATAAATTTAGCTCTCTATGCCTATTGAGGTGTGACATTATTTATAACCAATAACTGCATTTGACGAATAGCTAGTGCACTGAGTTTCACCAGTCGTTCAGGCTGAGGCAGCCCCTCCACAATGTAATACGTTAAAATAAAACGATTAAAACCGCCCTTTTTTAAACCCGTCGAATTCGACGCGTTTAAAAGTCGGGTTATTCAATTACTCTCAAATACCAAAAAATCAAGGGTATTGCTGCTACGAAGCCAGTTTCTGATTAGGTCATCACTACGGCCTGAGTTTTTATACTTGGTAAGATCCATGATATTGGTATATTTCATATCATCTTTCGTGTGGGTAGCAATGTTTTGATCTGAAACTTGTAGCTTTGGTTTCATTGTTCGTCCTTGGGTAGTATCAGTCTATAGGTTAAATTCGACGAATTAACATTAAGCCGCAACCAAAGGCCTTTGATCGCCCAAACCCTTGGTTTAGTTGATTTATAAACTGATCACTATCTTGCACAGTCAGCACACCTTGATAATCAACAGAGGAAAACTGTAATTGGTTAGCCGATTTTTTGAGGTTTCGATGCTGGGTATAACGCTCTATTTCAGGAAGCGCATCTAGCTGCATTCCCCACCGTTGCAGACGATGGTCATCAGAAACCCATGCCAGCGCAGCTTGGTCCATAATACTCTGCATTTCTTGCGCACCCTGACTGCCATTTTTCCTAGCCTGATATTTGGCATGCATTAATACATCATGGCGTTTACTTTTACCGGAATCATCCTTGATGCAAATGGTTGGGTTTACTCTAAGTTTGTATGCCAGACGCTGCCCGGCAGCAAGCTGAGGATGAAAGGCCTTACATTGAACATTGAATAACGTTTGATTAATTGCAGGTTGAGTCTTGGACAAAACAAAAAACAATGGCAATCCACCTTGATCCATTTCTTCACGAAATAAGAAATTACGCTGATCTTCATCTGTAAATAACTTCCACAATAACTGATGCGAAGCATAGCTCCCGTTAGAACTAAACTTTGCCAGCTCTCTAGCTGTTTGGCTGGATTGTTGAAGCGATATTTTAGATAGGAACATGAACGCCCTCCTCTACCGATAATTGATACATTTCATTTTGTTTAAACTGCCAACGCGCTCTGTTCACAGGTTCATCCCAAGGGTGAGTTATCAACACGCTGGGGTGTTCTATTGCTGTCTTATCACCCTCCCAAAAGTAGGTAACTCGGCCATTCGCCCCTAACCAGAGTGCATCTTCTTTTAAAGAACGTGTTAAAGGGGGAAATTGCGTATCTAATGTATTCTTTAGAGTCTTGCCTTGCACAATTTGTGGCCGCAGCGGTAAAGCCAAAGGACAAGATTTACGCCCTAAACTTAAAACAAAAACGGGCTTAAGTAACGCGCTTTTTAATTGCTCTAATTTCATAGTCGACTGATCGGTTAATGAGACCGCTATGACCCAAATCCCATCACAGCGATAATCACGGCTAGATAAAATAGTATTGAGTTTATTTTCACTTAATTCACTTTTACGACTTCGATGCATTATTTTATTATTGTGCGATGGAACTTGCGTTGTATGGTAGTCGCGCATCAATGAACTTGGTACGCATTGTTTTACCGCAACCAGCACGCTTTTTTGTAAGGCCTGTAAAGTTCCTTCGTTATCCCGCTTAATACCGAGTGCCGCACCTAACAAACCTAAAACAGCTGAACGTGTGGGTTGCATGCCTGTAGGCCTATCCCCACCGACTGCCGCTTGACCCCAACTTGCCATTGGGCCGTATAATCGAAAGACTAAATATTCTTTCATGCTATTCGCCTTAGTTCGTCGATTGTAGAAAATTATTGAGCAACAAAATCTGATAATTCAGCAAAGCTACCTTTACCGCTAATCGCGTTAATTGAATAACGTGCGTCAGCGCAAGCACCATATACTTTATCGAAATTTTCGACCTGATTAGTCAGTGCCTGGATTGCCGCACTAGCCTGGTCGGCATCGGTCACTGGGTTCAAGAATGCCACAGATAATGAACGAGGTTGCTGCTCACCTTTTTCAGCCAACACAAAACTGGCATACGCTCGCGATGCAAAGCTATTTTGCTTACCTTTAGGCGATACTTTTACGGAGGCTTCGGTTAACGCTTGAATAGCTTTATTAGCCAGTTCTTCATTACCATCAAGGTTTTCGATCAGTAGTGTTTTATTAATGCAAATATTGCTATAAAACAAAGCGGCAGCAAAACCTGATTCACCAATATGAGCGGAACCGGTGTCTTCTTTACCATTGTTTAAGTCATCTACCGCAGTAAAATAATCATCTTCAACAATCACGCTATGAACACTAAGTGCATGTGCAACCTGGCATGCGGCTTCAACATTAAACGCAGGGCTAGAAGCGAGCATTCGACCGAATAAAGCAATGTCAACGGCGGTTTGATCTGTTTTTAATAGATTTAAATCTTCTTTAGTTGGCCCACGATTTTCTGAAGCTAACACAGCGACCAATGTCATTGTGGCATCTTGCTCCGCAGGGCTGATATGGGCCAGCTGTTCTATATCCAAAGCATCTTTTTTACCTTTACCGTAAACACCTGCAATTAACGTTGCCCATTCTTTAGCTGATTTTTCTTTCACTCCAGCGTCAATCAATGCATCGAATACGGTTACCCCAAAACGTTTTGTACGAATACCAATGTGCCCCGCCATTGCCTCCACAAATAGCTCAGACACACGCCAGTTACGCTTTAGACTTTGCGAACTAATACGGAGACGGTCAAAACCTCCCATCCTGGCAGTTTTAGGTCGACCTAAATCATCTCGATTTAGGTTTGAAGGTGCGTATGAAGTGAGTATATGAAGTTGTATAAATTGGCTCATGACAAATCCCTTAAATGTTGAAAGTTATGTTATTTTGTTTTGCTTGATGCGGCACGATAGTAGTCCATAGCCCATTGAACACTTATGCGTTTGTCAGCTTTACGGGGCAATAGTTGGTTATATTCAGAAAACCATTGGTCAATATTTTCCGCTAAACTCACGGCAGACACATCACCCTTTACCTGCTGAATAATTCGGCGTAAACGACGTAAAAATTCATCAGGCGTTTTAGCGCTCTGTAATTGAGAAAACCTCAATTCACTGACCACTGATTTATCACCCTCACCCTTATTACCTGCTGCAACCGCTAGCTTTTTCTTACTTTCACTTTTTACATAAACCAATGCAGCTGCGATAGTGGCCCAACATTCAATATTTTTGGAATTATCAGCATCAACTATTTCGTCACTTAAATTCAACCAAAGTTCTCTAAAACCTTCGGTTAACATGACTGCATCTGCTGACTCACAACGTTTAAGTTGTGCCTTATGAGAAGATGGAACGGGTTGAATATGTAAGTTGCTAAGCTGTGATGCTGGCAACATCATGCTTTGCCACCAGCGTAATACTGTTTTCCTAGAATGATCATCCATTACACAACCTCCTTTTGTTGTTCTATTTTGTGTTCAGAAATAAATCGCTTGATGTCTTTACAGCCATACAACCAAGCTGTTAACAGCTGACGTGCTTTGATGCGTTTGGCCATTGAACGCTCTGAGCCTAATTCAGATAAAGCATATTCATCGAATAAGTCTGTGGCTGTATTCCGCAACGCCTTAAGCCAAATTTTGGCCTGCTGTGCGGTGAGGTAAGAATCATATTCAGCTGAATTTGTTATTAGATTCTGAACCGCATTATAAAAAGCAGACTCAGTACGCTGCCAAAAGGCAAGTTCAATAAAAGACATATCTCCTTTGGCATCACCAGGCTTATCGAACCAAGCTGTTTTTATCTGAGTTCGACATTGCCATAGAGAATCAGCGGCGAGTTTTTGCAACTCTTTAACTTTCAAAAGTACATCTTCTTGCTGTTCGGGTGACACTGAAAACAACGGTAGCGATACGGAATACCAACCGCGAGCTTTCATATTATCCATGTCGTAACCAAAAACCCATAAGCGTGGTACTTCGCTGTGAAAATCAGAGAAACCCTCACACAACGAATAAAAGTGACTAACTGTTTGGGCGCATTGCTGCCCATTTTCCTTACTGGTTAGCGATAAGACATCCCATATTTTGTAAGTCACACCACCCGGCTGCCCTTTTGCGGATAAATGCTCCTCTTCGGTTTTTTTAGGGTTCCATTTGTAGGGCGTCAATGGATGCGACCATGTACCTGAGTAATTGCCACCATAGTTTTGCGTGCGGTACATCGAGACGGTTTGGGCGACTCTCTGACCTGTAATTTGACAAACCGCTTCACTATTATTTATTTCTAAACGGATTCGTCGGGGCATCGCCCAATACATGTGTAGTGGATGAACATTGGACGCATAAATGTCAGAGCCTTTTTTTTCACTGGTTTTGGTTGCTGCCAACCAAGGAAAAACTAATTCACTGTGTAAATCAGGTTCCTCGTAACGCCATTCGTCTTTATTAATGACATTCAACCAAAGCTTTTGCCACAATGTTGCGCCTGCTCGCTGAGGCAAAACTAACGAAGTTAATGGGCCGCCCCCCCGCAAACCGGTTCTATGCCCAGAACCACCAGCAGGCGCATTGGTTTGCAAGGTAAATAATGCAATGATTGCCATCTCAAGCGACAATACCTCACCAATACCACGTTTAATAAAATGATCGGTGTTTAATTTTAGACCGTTTGCTCCTGGCGCCTCAATCAACAAACCTGCTACGGTTGTTGGTTTAACAGAATCCAGAGAATCAAAGTCCTGCATGAACAAGCCCCCCTCACCAGTTACATTGAATGCATGAGCGGCTGTGTTAAAAGCTTTTTGTAGCACAGCGTCATCCGGCGCTTGCTCATAAAACTCATGCCAATCATATTTGTCTTGCGGTGAAAATACGGTCTGTAATAAACCTATTGCGAATTGATACGCGGCCCCCTGAAAGTCAGCGCGTGGTAAAGAAAAATCCACAACGTTTGGGTCACATATAGCCGTCATTGGCAGAACCTGCTCCGTTCCATCTTGTAAACGGAACGGCAACCAAGGACTTTGAACTAAGTTCATAACACCTCCTGCTTTTGTTGCTCACAAAAACCTGTTGTTGAATGATAAGTAAAATTTGAATCCTGCTCTGGCAACCAACATTGCATGTATTTGATTTGTGGGTATTGCCTTTCCATTACTAATTTTTCTTGCTGTAAATGTGTGGGTAGTGGTACTAACTTATCGGCATATTTATTTTTAGAAAGTTTTACTGTACTAAGCTGAACGCCGAACTTCTGGGCATCCACCCAAGGTGTTAGCTGGCCTGATTTGGTTTGCCTCAATAACAATATTTCCACCGTTTCTATGTCACTATAGCGTGTACTAATATCGCTTGTGTCGTCATACCATGCAGTTGCACTCCGATCGCAATAGCCATACTCATCCCACTTCAATAATTGTGATTTGGCTTTTGCAGCTTTACTTCGCTCTTCGCCTATTAACTCATTTTCCTGATGCTTTAACGCTTCTGGAATCTGTTCATAAGCATCATCGCTATACACAGCCTCGATTAATTGCCGCGCTTCATTCGGCATACGAATCGCTCCCAATTTTAGTAACTCTCGCATCCCCAACCATAATCGCCCCGGTGAACGGTACACATACTGTGTATTTCGAAAACCGACACTCAGCCAATCCGATTTAGGGCGATCAGCCCACTCTGGCCCATGCACCCATAGTTGCGGTGCTGCGCGCGTATCAACGATGTCCTGCTGATAAGCACCATTCATATCTCGTGTATGACGATGCAAACGACCAGCCCTTTGAATAAGGTCATCTATGGGACAAATATCGGAGATCATTACATCAGCATCAGCGTCTAAACTTTCTTGAAATACTTGTGTTGCAATCAACACCTTGCCTGCGCGAATCGCCGCACAACTAGTTTTACCAAAAATAGCCAACACGCGATTCTCTATATCTTTTCTATCTTGCAGCACAAAACGGCTATGAAAGAGCAGGCAGTCTTCGGAATTTTTCAGCTGACGTTGAATTAACTGGTAAGCCTTTAATGCATCGTCAACAGAATTCCTAATCCACACCACGCATAACCCTTGGTCAGCAGCTGTCAACACCTTATCGATACAAGCCTCTTCATTGTTCAGAACACTAACAATCACATCCCGACTGACATCTACCCGACTATCTAACTGAGTCTCTAAAAGGGGATTTTCAGGATTGAGTGATACCTTGGTTGCTAATGGAAAGCCTGTTTTTTGTAAAGAGTGCTGCGGCAGACCACCCGCACCATGCCAAATGGAAATTAAGCGCTGCCGCTGTTTTTGCGACAAAGTAGCGGTAAGTAAAATGACACAACCACCCTGATGTAGATGCAACGCCAATAAACTTTCGAGTAATTCAAACATAAATTCGTCGGCAGCATGTACCTCATCAAATATCAATACTTTTCGATTTAAACCAAGCAATCGAAGTGATTGATGACGACGAGGCAGTACAGCCAATAGTGCCTGATCGATGGTTCCCACCCCTACAGGAGCCAATAATGCTTTTTTACGGGAGTCGGCCAACCATTGATTGCATTGAGCCGTAGCTGTTGCATCCGACGCGTCATAATTAGTGTCTGTTGAATTGGATGCCAGAACAGCTTCCCGGAATAAGTCATTCATTTCACGAGCCCCGTGCGCCAATACAATACTTGGTAATTTATTGCCACGAGATAACATCTGCTGGTATTGCTTGGCTACACGTCTAAACATCGCATTCGAGGTTGCCATTGTTGGTAAGCCAAAATAAAACCCATCGGCTGTACCAGCTTCCATTAGCCGATGAGTTAATGCCAGTGCCGCCTCTGTTTTTCCCGCACCAGTAACATCCTCCAAGATAAATAGCTGGGGAGAATCATCCACAACCACAGTTTCTGCCCATTGCTGCAAGGGTGTTGGCTCAAACCCATAATGCTCCTTAATAGACTTAAACGGCTGCACTATTGGGGCACTATTTAGATCCGTGGCAGCTACTGCAGACACGGCTGTTTTTTTAGTCAATTTCCAATAATCTGTTAATAGCATGGGTTCAGACCGATATATAAAATGACTATTATCTGAGCCTATCCAATCTGCCAGAACGGCTATACCTGCAATCTGCCAACTCACTTGCTCTAAACGACGCCTCCAACTTTTCGACTTAAGTTTTTCAATAGGAAACTCTGGTTTAAATAATTCAAACACATCTACCGAAAACAACTGTGCAGCTTCAATATTATGAGGTTCTGTAAAAGACTTGATTGATCTAGGGGAGTTTGAATCTATTGGTTGTCCGTGATGACCCAACATACATTCCATTAACACCATGACGGTGTCAAATATAGCCCCCTGCTCACGTGTCGATAGGTCATCTACATCCAATAGTTTTGCCAAACAATTTTCTTTTATATCATTCCAGAAAAACAAGCCCATGCGATCATGACGAAACGATCGCCCATCATATTCTTTACGACATGTTGGCATTAATAATTCAGTTGAACTGTGCGGGTAAAGCTTCTGAAAAGCAGATGCAAACTTGCCTAAATCATGTAATGACAGCGCAAATGACACTATATTGTGTAACTGTAATGGTGTCACCTCTAAGAATTTTGCTAAATCTTTAGTTAGCGGTTTTTCAGGCGCTAGAAGCTCAGCTCCCACCGCCGCCACATCTAAACAATGAAAAGGCAGCAGGTGATAATCAGCGCCATCTTTTTCTGGTCCATTCTTGGCTTTACCCCAATATTTAAAATAACTCTTTTCCATAAAGTATTATTCTCTTTATTATCCCTGCTTCGTTATAGTCAAACCAATCTACCCCACCCTTCAAACTCTCTCAACACTGTACATTTGCACATGTACAGAAACTGGTCAGATCATTCGGTAGGGGCTAAGTGCTTCCCAGCAGTCGCTATCGACAATAATTTGCTGGCCTTCAGGTTTATGGTGATAGCTGTCTACCCTTAAGCGCTGTAATAGGTATTTTACTTGTGCCGCTCGACAAGGAATGTTTAGTTTGCCATTGCTCATCATGTAATCGAGTTCAATACAGTGCTTTTTGATCGCACTTAACCTTGAGTCGGGAATGAGCGTAACAGTTACCCAGTTATTCCACTCTGCATCTTGCGCTTGGGTGAATTGTGCTTGGCCTTCAAATTCAGGGTTGGCGCTAAACCTTGATAGTACAAAGTCTCTATGTTGTTGATTTTTCTCGCAATAGGCTCTGACATGCCAACGTATTCCGTCATTTACGAGTGTATGAGGACTGATAATTCGCCCTTCCTTATCGCCACTTGAGAGAGATAGATATTCAATATCTAAACGGAGTTTTTGCCGACAGGCCTGAATGATTTGCCGTACTAGTTGCGGGTTAATATTACGTATGGGTGGGTTAAGTAATTCTAAATATTGATGGCTTGCGCTTTCACCAAAGAAGCTGAGGTATTCTTCTAATGTGCCTTGCGTAAATTTTGGTTTGAAATGTATTGATGGTTGATGCTGTTTTGCTTTGGGGTCATAGTCACATAGATTGTTAGGGTAAATTTCCCGGTATTGATTGATCCATTTTTGGGCAGTAGTGCGTGAGCCGATTGAAAAATAGTCTTTCAATTTGCTGCTTGTTAGCTCACCCTCCCATTGCAATACAATTTCAATAAATTGATATTTTCTTTTTTCATCTGTAGTGATCAAGTTATTTACTCATCCCTTGTAGGTCTTGAGGTCAGCCCCTACATTTGACACATTTATTAAAACTTAAAAAGTATTCGTTCTTTTTATTAGACTTAATAATTTTAATATCTACTAACCCAGAGCCACTCTACTTAAAGAAACTATAACAGAGCCTCAAACATATACATCCAAAACAAGGTAAGAAATGCGAACTATCGGATGGGCTAATTAAGTTAACATCACCGATATACAGAACATATCCTTTAAACCACTAAGCAGCTAAACTTGGAATCGACCCAATAGTCTAAAGGCGGCTAACACTCTGTTTACCCATACCGCGATGTAAGGTTTGTTTTGAAAGCGAGGAAGATTTTGCCTCGACCCGGATACAGGTGACGTCATCTGGTCTAAGACAATGACAAACGTATTGATTTCACTCAGTCACCAAACTCTAACTTCATGATTCAAATACGCACTCAAAGTCTTTGTAGATCGATACAAGCGACTTACCGCAATCATATTCATACTAGCTCAAGTTTTTTTAAAACATTTTCACAAGTTATTGAGAGCGAGTGTGCACAACCCTAACAATATTTTTAACGAAGATGTTGTTAATCACAAAAGGTGATAGCAACTCACATCTACGCGGTTTACGATCTCATGCTCGGCCATTTTCGGGCAGCTGAAAATACCTTATCAGAGCGATCCAGTAGGGATCATCAAGAAGCATTCAACCGGCAAAGGCAATGCTGATAAGCAAATGATAATTCAGGCAGCTAGGAACAAATGAAGACTCTTTCACCCTCTTCACACCAAGTAAAATCTACCCTTTTACATTCTCTTGGCAGAATTTAAAGGCTCATCAAATACTTCATCTAAAATTTTCACTAAATCTGGAGGCATTTTAGTCATTCCGAACCTCTCTTCTCGGTACCAATCGTTGAAGTCTAGGTTCATGATCTCTACCGGATTCTCAAAATAATACCCCTTAACGGGTTTATCAGATTCGATAGCATTTTTGAATTCAAATCCGCCAGACCATTTCGCTGACCCAGGCTGTTTATGTACGACGCTCGACCGAAATTTATACCCCAAACGATAAATCGTTTTACTTTTTTCCTTCGTGACTTCGATTACGTATATAAAATTGTCTTGAGCCGCGGCATTAGCTTCCGCTTTTTTATTTGTTAAAGAGTATGGATTTTTTATGATAATGCTAAGGTGCGAGACCAAAGGCCCCATTTCTCCTGCTACATGCTTTACCGCGAACGATTTCAATTTATTACCTACTTTTATTTTTAGTATTTATATTCCCTGTGCAATATAATATCACTTGGACGAAATACACCAATAAATTTCAGCATAAAAGAAAAATACGTCCTTTCACACCGCACAAACAGACTGTGACAGTTATGTGTCATTTGTATATGATCAACTGTGATTCAATGTGATAATTAGAGCATAGCCATCACAATTAATTACTTTAAAATCAATAGGTTAATAAATTACTTTCATCACTCATAATGATGGGGTCCCTAGTTCGAATCTAGGTGTAGCCACCATAATTCTTAATAAATACGGTCAGTTAGACTTCACGTCAGCTGGCTGTTTTTATTTGCACCTCTACTTAAGCCC
>Ga0105352_1000844_pt1 | contig 17282 bp, 14 predicted proteins | sample EN8Hudsemesocosm_FD_83507 | JGI IMG/M metagenome (GOLD analysis project Ga0105352, IMG submission 83507) | Methane-oxidizing microbial communities from mesocosms in the Hudson Canyon - EN8B Hudson Canyon | ecosystem: Environmental > Aquatic > Marine > Cold seeps | place: Hudson Canyon...
AAGTGATGCGTAACAAGGTAATCAGCCGGCCTTTCAACCCATAGAGTCAGGGCCATTAAAAGAGAAAGGGTGTTAAATTTAGGGGCGTGCGGAAAAAATTAATCACTCCGTCCCCTTAAATTCCTAACAATCAGAGCTTTCAATATTTTGTCTGCCTCCATATGCGTGATTACAACTGGTAGGCAGTGCTCGATAGGATTCTGCGCGCGAATACGCTATATACTCACCTTTAGGTCAGTTCATTTTTTCATGTGTTTCTCAATAATTTGGATGTGTAATTGTAGTAGGGTCAGGTTAAACTTTAGTTTTAAATTATTCATAGGTCGTACAGTTATTGACAGAACTCCAAGGGCGGCGCATTCGCACCGCCTGAAGAAAAACATAATTCGCTGACGCTCAAAGACGCCACCGGAGGCGTTGGGCCAATTGTCCAAGTTCTAACACGAGTTACAATCTTCTTGGCTCCTGCATAGATGAGACCCAATATCTTTTGGGTGGCTTCACCATATTTGTTTGGCCTGTCGCGCTCGACCTGAAACGCTCGGAGAGGTTGTTTGCTGAGTTTTGTAGCAGGCCCGCCACTAAGCTCTATATATGCCGCCCAATCGCCGCTGTCGGCTGCCTGAACCAGTTCGTCTAACCTACAGTCGTCAATCTTAGATATAGTCTTTTGGACGACCTCGTCAGTCGCTGCTCGTCGCAGCTCTCGCCATACTGTGACACTAGGGCTTCCGATAAACTGAAACTGGCGTATATTCCAATTTGACGCCCAGGCACGGATTCTTACAGCGCTTTCAATCGCATCGCGACCGTATAGATCCTCGCCGACGTCTTTGCCGTCAATATTTTTGGCGATGTATTTTGCAATGTAACCAACAGCCGAACCCTTTTTAGGGTCGATGTTTTCAATTTTAAGGCGGCGCAGGCGCGCACCTTTCTCGTTCGGGTCTTCTTGGAGAGCGTAGTAACGGAATATCTTTTCCACTGCGGCACGTTGGTCAGGACGGATGAATAGCAATAAGTGCCAGTGGGGTGTTCCGTCATGATGAGGCTCCACTACTCGGAGCCCATAAATCTCTATACCGTCTCGCTTTAATTTCGCTCGAATTCGCTTCCAGACCGTATTCAAATAGAGCTGCGTATCCAGAGGGCTGAAGTCCTCATATTTAGGGTTTGGCTTGCACGGTTTTGCCATATGCCGGTGATACTTGGATGGTGCAGTGATTGTGTAAAAAACACTCTGGTCCCCGCGACCTTTAGCTACTGCCTCTGCGCCAGAGATGCGCGTCATCATCTCGTTGCGGCGATTCGTGAGGTTCGATACGCTTCTATTTACAACGTCGAATAAGTTAAAAACTTCCCCCAGGTCGTTTGTCGCCTCAAGGCTTTTCAGTAAGTCCTCGTTGCGTTGCCATTGTTGGCATTTTCGTCTCACACCGTCTTGGCTGATATATATTCCGGCTTTAAGGTGTACATTACCTATGGTGATTTGAACCTGCTCAAGAATAAAGTCCTGGCGTTTACGTATTTGCCTCCGCCACCAGTCAGAATCAAGTGCGCGGGCAATAGCACCGGCAAGTTCTTCGGGTTTGGCGGTATATGGGTCGTTGACGGGGAGGGCGAGGTCACACTCGGCTAGCTTCCCTATAAGATGCTCGAGGGCGCTTTTTGGACCATATTTTTTGTTGTACCCATAATAGGATTTTATTAATTCGGTTGTGCGCTGTTCAGCGAAACTTCGAACGTCTTCCGGTGGGGAGTCGATGTAAAGCCCCAGGAATGTACGTCCGAGAGTGAGCTGTTTATGGAGTTTTTTTAAGACTCTATTGGCTTCAACGTGGGAAGATTTTTCCGCGATTTCACAATAGTAGCGAGCAAGTGCGGGCGCCAGATATTCATGAGAAGCGAATATCTGGCGCCGATACCTATTGCACTCCGGTGTGCCGTAGTTTTTTGTAAGTTGAACTGCTCTTTCTACAGGGAGCATCAGATTCCCCGAAGAGATCCTTTAAGGGTGCGACCCCGTAAGCTGAACCCTATAGCGTCGGACGGTCTCGTTTTGTTCTTATTGAGGTGCACCCTATAGCGATCCTCCCCAATAGAACTCTTGGGGTTTTCCTCGGTGGTCGGTCTATAGGCTAGCTGCGTACCTATAGGGTGCGAACTCCCCTTATAAGGGAATTGCTCCTTATAAGGGGGAGAATCGATTGTCGCCTTGGCGTGCTGGCTAAGCTGAAATAGGGCTGTGAGCTTTAGGTTATTACCTGCCGTTGGCCGGCCATTATTATCGCCCCTTAATTTATTGACAGTTTTCATACCGCCTCCCCCAAGTGCTGGAGCCTGAGGAAGCTATCGAGCCATTGGTCAAGATCTTCTTTCAGGTAGCGGACTGAGCGCCCGATTTTGATAAACGGTGGAGCAGGGGTGCGATTGTCTCTGTTGCCGTCCATTCTGGCTTGGCGCAAGAAAGAACGACTCATACTAATGTACTGAGAGGTTTCGATTTCTGTCAGTGCTCTCGAGTTGGTTTGGTTTGTCTGTGGGGTCATGATGGCTTGCTCCTGTAGTTGAAAAGACAGGGGCATATGAACATATGTAAGTAGGGCTATAAGTGCAGCTGCAAAAAATAGACTTGATTGCAAGAGCTGCTGCAAAAATTTGCAGCTCGAGTGATGAATTTGGGCTTTTTAATTGGAATTTGGAGTGGACTAATTCTTCGGAGAAAAGGGGCAGTTGGCCGGCACGGAGCATAAAGGCCGAATAAGGGGGGATGGTTAACCTGAAAAATCCTGGGTTAATTAAAGACAGTCGTACCAAGCAGAAATTGATAGATCTCTCACACTAATAGTGTCTCACTGGGCGCCCCACCTGTTGATCATTTCAAAGCAAAGGCTATTCCTTGCCAAACCCGAGATTCGCACCAAGACTTTTACCATTGCAAGACGTATAACAAGTAAATTCCACAGGTAGAACACACGATCTCGTTTCGCGGAATGCACCGTCACAAACATCTGCACCAAAAAAGCTTTGATCGCGCAACTTCATCCCTCTAGACTCACATGATTCATTCGCTTGCGATCGAGCCTGATTAGAGAAATCATTAGTGAACATAGCATTCTGCCGATAGTATTCCTCGGGCTTACCAATCATTCCCGACTTTTGATGAAAGACTGAATACTGCACGCTCTCCCGAAATGCTTTCGCGGACCCAACTAACTCTCCCATAGAGCACGATGAGGTAGACGTACTGACGTTAGAAGGGTTGACCGTGTTTCCCACTGAATAGTTAGGTGAGGTGCTCACGCTTGATGTCTCCATCTGGGCATCACCTGATTTACTTGAAAGCTGTTTCGCCTGAGTGGATTTAGCCTGGTTAGAAATTCGAGCAATTTTTTCGTTGAACTCAGCCATCATATCTGAGATTGAACGGTCCGTTTTAAGGTCATTTTGCAGCTTATCCATATTCGCTGTTGTACCCCCAATAACATCTTTAGCGTAGGAAGACATGAATTGAATGGAGTCTGTACTCGACAAGTCAGCCTTGCCAGCAAGTGCAGCTCCTGCTGCCAGTGCGAAAATCTGACCCAGCGGAATTTTCTCTTTGGTTTTGTTAACTATTCTTTCCTTCTCGCGAATTTCTCTATCTACAAGCGTCACCAAATTATCGGCTAGTCGGTAATAAGCATCCTTCATCACAATGTTTTCTTTTCGCTCTGCCAAATACAAACTTTTAAAACGATATACATCATCGGCATGCAACTTCTCAACAAGAACATCTACTGACGTTTTAGATGACTCACACCAATTGGCGATGTCGTCATCAAGTGCTTTCTTAACCTGCCCAAACATTGTAGAACATTGTAACGAAAGTTCGGCCTTTTCTCCGGTCTTAAAAAAGCAACTCTCATACCACTTGTAACTCTCAAGCCCCCTAAGAGTATTGCAAACAGATATATTGTAGTTTACTTCTTCAGCCAAACTTTTAAGATCCGAATATTTGACGAATAAATCAACTTGATCACCCGAGCTTTTTGCAATCTCGCTATTAACTTTAAGCGCCAGGTCGTCTTCCGCTAGCGGTTCGCGGCCCTCAAGGATCCCCAATGCCAATTCTGCTCGAATGTAGTCGTCGAGCATATTAACCTCTAACACATGTCTCCTCGCCATGAGAAAGTCTGCCGCAGAAAACCCTGCTATCCCCAGCGCATTCGTAAAGAAAGAACCTGGCGCGACCAGCCTATGATCGTACCCCGCCTCCAGCATAGGAATAACTGCTTTGGGGTAAATTGCAGCGGCTTTATGTAATAAGCTAATACCCTCCTGATCTACAAGATCTGAACCAACTGGTAAGCCCAGTCCAATGAAATAATCTATAACCTGAATCTTCTTTGAATTAAGATAGGAATTGTTACCTTGTAAAATAGGCATACCAAACTGATAATAAAACCCATCCTTACCATCTACATCTTTTGCGCGAGGATCTGCTCCGGCTCTAATGAGTTCCATCACCGAGTCAAAACTAAAAATTTCCTCCGCCATGAAAAGTGCTTCTATAATAACAGGCCCGCCGCCACCAACGTTCTCTGTAGGATAGCCCTTAGGTGCTCGCTTTCTCTCCATACACTGATTGAGATATTGAGACACACTGAATTCTCGCCCCTTTGGGCACTCATAATAGATTTTGAAGTTTGGCCGATAGTGATAGTTTTTGTAGCCTTTTTTAAGCACCGCCCTTAGTTTCTTAGGGTCATTATTTTTTACAGAGTTCGACAGCCCGTCAAAGAACTTGGACAATGATATCCTCATTTTTTCTTCGGCTACTCGGCTTTCCCTTTTCTCCTTTTCAAAAGCCGACTTTGCGGGATATGCCGGATTGGAAATCGAAGATATGAAAACGACGACCGCTATAATCAGATAGATTTTGACATTCATAATTTCAAATGACCACTTTTCTTATATTTGCTTTAAGGTGATTCCATTGGGAAAAACCCAACCTTTATTGTGTTCGATTTTTTTTCACTCCGTTTCCAGAGCTACTTGCACTCCAAGCCCAGGCGCTCGAGTCAACGTTGACACTAGACGGGAATATCGAGATGGATAGGGCCCTTATCATGTCGAAGCATCCCCAATATTTCAACTAACCAATCACGGCACAATCATTACATGCATACTCAAATAGTCTACTTAGCCCAAGTTATCCATCCGCGTTAGGCAAACCTTACATATTCTGTTGACTACTTTTAACTTACTAGACTCCCTGTAGCGTTTAAATGTAACTATCTACCGCTGTTCCCCATATGCCGCCTATTTTCACGATAAACAGGTGCCAGATTTGAGATAAACCCATTCTTACGAAATTCTTTTCCAACCTGAGTTACGGAGCCTTATTCAGCGCGCCCCTGATTCGTGATACTTGGGCTTGAAAAGTGCTCCACTTCATTGATTGACCTTTGCCATGCCGACTAGTCCATTCGATACAATCCGCGTCCACGCACCCCAATATATTGTCTTGATCAAATATTGGATCCTCATTTTTGGAATCGGTTTCAATAATTTTCCATATATCAAGTGTCTTTATAGTAGGGTATTCCCTCAAAATCTTAGTGATAAGGCCCTTCAGTTGATGGCTGCTCTCTGGTTCAAATGACGCTAGTGGAGGGCTTGGTTTGAGGCCCGTAGGGGAAAGGGAGGGGGTTCGGAAGCGCTCAATTTCTGTGCGAGAAACTCGGATGTCTGTAACTATTAGCTTGCTCTGATCTTTGAAATCAAAACTCAAGGGCTGAGACTTTGCCTTGCTGTAATATTCGTGGGTTTCGGCTGGGAGTTTTGTGCCGTGGGCGTCCATCATTTTTTCTACGGCTTCTGCAAGTCCTTTAGTAAGGGGGATGAACTCCTTTGGCATTGGAATCGAGTGCTTAGGGGTAGACAGGAATTCTTCATGGCTCATTGGTTGCCAATCCAAAAGTGCTCCGTTTGGCAATTCTGATTTATAGGGATAGCCGGTGTTCCATAGGTCTACATTTTCTTTTTCAGACAAGTTAAAAAAAAATGATTTTTTTAACTGTTCTTCTTCGATGAGCTTAACCACGTGATTACTGTGTGTAGTGAGGTGGCCATTATAAGAAAAAGTAGCGTGACCGATAAGTTTCCCGCTTTCTGTGCGCGTCACCGCCATCATCTTCCGAGGAGCAGTCTTTAGGTGAGCTAGGAGCGTTTTTTCTTGGATGGCGTATGTGATCTCGCTATCTTTCAATTCCAATATTTCTTGAGCTTCTGGAAGGGTGTACCAGGGGCTTCTTAAATCAGACATTCTAAATAAATCCTTGGTGTATATTGTTAGTCCAGCCGAATACTGCGCAACGGGTGCTTAAAGGTTGGTTTTCGGCTCGTCCTTGTTGCGTTAATCGATGAGAGCTACAGCGTCAGCTTTGTGATCCGGCGCCAAATGAGCGTAGCGCAAAGTGGTATTCAAATCTGCGTGCCCGCAAAGCTCTCTAACAGTATTTAATGGTACTCCGTGCATTACCAGCTTAGATGCAAAGTCATGGCGCATATCATGCCAGCGAAAGCCTATAATTTCTGCCTTCTCCAACACATTTCTCCAAGCTTTATTGACATTGTCCAGTCGGCCTCCATTGTCTGAAGGGAACACTCGCCCAGAAAGCGACTCGGATTGATCGCGCCAGCTAAGCAACACTTTAATTGCCGTGTCATTCAGGGGGATGTGCCTAGTTTTGCCTGATTTGGCGTTCTCTGCCTTCACCGTGACGATTTTGTGACCAAAGTCGACATCTAGCCACTCTATATCGAACAGCTCGCCTCGGCGCATTCCAGTTTTAAGGGAGAGAATAACCAAAGGGCTTAAGCGATCACCATATGCGCAGGCGCTTAGAGAAGGTAGGAGGGGTTTGTGCCGTGCCCCTCTGTGTAAGTTTGCATTATCACGGCCTGCCTTGATGTCTTCGTCACGGGCCGCTAAGACAGTATTAAGGCGGCTTTGCTCTTCTTTGGATAGATAGCGCGCCGTTTTGTTGTCATCGATTGAGAGCTGTTTCAAGCGTTGAAGGGGATGCTTGTCGAGCAGCTCCCACTCCACGGCTTTGGATAGTATTGCCCTTAGCGAAATAACTCGGCGATTGATTGTGGCCGGTTTCAATTTGCCTTCATCAAGTTTCTCCGTCCGCCAGCGTTCTATCAAAGCGACATTGATATCTTCCAAAGCGTAGGGCTTCAGGTGTTTAAAACTGTATTCAATGTTGTTGAGCGATTCTTGGCCGCTTTTTAAGTTGGCCAATACCCAAGGCTTGTATCGGTTCTCAATGAATTTGCCGAGGGTGGCATTGCGGGCTTCTTTCGCGACCTTGCGTTCCGTCTGCTTTTCTTTTTGAACGTCTTGCCCATCACGCACTTGTCCAGCCAGGATAATGGCTTTATCACGCGCTTGTTGTTCGGTAAGGGCAGCGTCTAGCACGCCAATTTTAATACGCTTTTTGTTGCCGCCTTTGGGTCGATAGGAATAGTAGAAGGTTTTACGGCCCGTCGGTTGGACTCGCAGTAAAAATCCCTTAATCTCGGTGTCCAACACCTCAAAGGCTTTGTCTTGTGGTGCGAGGGCCTTAACGGTGCTTTTTTGGATTTTGGCTTTCATGAACGCTCCCTGTGATCGGGCAGGATTTTAAGACTCTTTCAAGTTTAAGTCCATATTAAGTCCAGTGGTAGTGTAAAGCAGGGGATCTCCATGAACACCTCTGAACAGATGGTGATATTTTAAGTGTTTGAAAAATATAGAAAAATCTATCTGTGGTGTGCTTTCTCGTTCATTGCGGTTTTTTGAAATATACCCTTTTTTCACTCTGGGGGTGTGGTGGTCGTCGGTTCAAATCCGGCCGCTCCGACCATTTAACTTCTCGATTTTACTGCCTTTTTTCGAATATTCTAGTTTTTAATTATCGTATAAAAATGACTGTTATTTCTGTGTGCGACGCCCGTGCAACGCTTGTGTGTAATACCAGATAACAGCTCCGTTTATCAGCAGCGCCTATTTACTATAGATCTTCAGAATTCAGCTTTCTTATTGGCAGTACACAAATCCACAGCTTTCGAGTTTCTTCGATCGGCTGGCTTTGTTGTGACCTGGTGTTGTATACGAATACTTCTAATGCTTGCCCAACGCTAAGCTCCCGAACGATTTCATCCTGGTTCATGTATTAGCAAGCACAAGTAAACAAATGGGAGCTTAGGTAGGAGTAGGGCTTCTTTTCAGTGAGCCGAATAGTATATATAATCGGCTCTAATTGTGAGCCGAATGGAATGTCTAATCAGCTCATTTAAATTGACGACAGAATAGAATTTAATGGTGTGTAGGGGCTGAATGTCGATGTCGCATGAAAATACCGATCTGAAATGGATATGGCAACAAGAGGGCTGGCCGAGTTTTACTTGGGATGCTGATGCGTTATCAGCTCCGCTTCGAGAGGTTATACAGCTGCAGGGTGCCCTGATGGGAAAAGCCGGGGCAATCGCGACTAAGAGCAGTGCGGAGTCGAATCTGGACGCACTTTTGCAGAATATCGTCCAGTCCTCAGCGATTGAGGATGAAGTGGTTAACGTTGAGTCTGTTCGATCTTCTTTAGCCAAACGTTTAGGTGTTGAAGCTGGAGGCTTGAGCCCCGAAACGGCAAAAACGGCAGGATTGGCTGAGCTTTTGTTGGATGCTACCCAAAATTATGGACAGCCGTTGACGTTGGGCCGACTTTTTCAGTGGCATCGGTACTTGTTTCCAGAGAGGGAGGGGGAATTTTCCCTGAATGAGGTCCGAGTTGGTGAGTTACGCGGTGATGACCCCATGCAAGTGGTGTCAGGTCCTTATCAGCGGCGGGTGGTTCACTTCGAAGCGCCTCCCAAATGCCAGGAGGACGGTTTGGGTCTGGAGCAGCAGCTCGACGTCTTTTTAGCGTGGTTTCAAGACAGTGGCTCTGCTGTGGCTTTAGACCCGATACTAAGAGCGGCACAGGCTCATCTATGGTTTGTAACGCTTCACCCCTTTGATGACGGTAACGGTCGCCTAGCCAGGGCGATTACGGATTATGCACTGGCACAAGCGGAGCACCAGTCGATACGGTTTTATGCCATGGCCGCGAGCATTATGGAAAAACGACAATCGTACTACGACATCCTGGAATCTACACAGAAAGGTGGTTTGGATATCACCGCTTGGATGCTGTGGTTCCTGGAAACGCTAAAACATGCTCTGGTTGGTGCTCAGAAGCGCATTGATGTGGTGTTGGATAAGGCGCGGTATTGGCAAATTCACACCGGGGACGGGCTCAATCAGCAGCAAATGAAAGTGCTCAATCGATTACTTGATGTGGGGCCAGGTGGTTTTGCCGGTGGGTTAAATGCTAGAAAGTATATGGGAATAGCGGGCGTGGCAAAGGCAACCGCAACCCGGCATTTAATTGACCTGTTGGAAAAAGACTGCATTACACGGCAGTCTGGAGGGGGGCGAAGTACGAGCTATGAGGTGAAATGGCCTTAGTTGTTGCGGCAGACCCAGAGCAGGCTTTGAGTGCTTCAGTCTTTCCGAGAGGCCCTAGGTTCTTATCGATGGCTCCGAAGTTTTTATTCCCTGACCTTAATAATGTCGCTCGATATTACTGTTTAGTTTCAGCTTGGTTGATTTGCCAAAATAGGATGTTTTAAATGATTACGTTAATGGAAATCACCTTGCAATGAAGGTCAATTCGATGAGCCAAGCTCAAACCCTGGAGTACTACAAGGGTAATAACTCGGCGCGTTGGGTAGCACTGATTGTGGTGTGCATTGGTTCGTTTTTAACACCGCTGTCACTGTCATCAGTACATATCGCGACACCTGCAATAGCAGAAGCCTTACACGCAAACGCGATATGGGTGGGTTGGATTCCAGCGGCGTTTATCCTAAGTAATGTTGTTAGCATATTGCCGGCTGGCCGCTGTGCCGACATATTGGGGCGAAAACTCGTCTATGCGACGGGTATTTGCTGCTTAGGCCTTGCATCAATATCGGCCTCCCTCGCACCGAGTATTGAGTGGCTGATTTTTAGTCGCGTGCTGCAAGGGTTGGCATCGTCAATGGTCTTTGCTTGTTCGTTGGCAATTGTTTCGTCAGTGTTTAACCGTGGGCAACGCGGCATGGCCTTGGGCTGTACCGCGGCTTGTATCTATCTAGGCCTGACGGGCGGGCCCTTAATAGGGGGGTGGTTAACGGAAGCTTATGGTTGGCGGAGCGTATTTTTGTTTCCCGTACCTTTAGTGCTTGCCTGTCTTGTAATGATAGCCACGAAGTTGAAAGGTGAATGGTTCGGTGTGCCTGGCCAAAAGCTCGATTGGGTGGGTTCATCACTGTTTGCGATGGGCGCTATCACACTGTTCCTCGGCATCTCAAACTTGCCTTCGGTGGGCGCATTTATATTATTGCTGCTATCTATTTTTTCATTTTGGATGTTCATTAAACAGCAAGAGCATACAGCTTACCCACTGGTGCGTTTGAAGCGAATGTGGCGGAACCGCATGTTTTCGCGCTCATTGCTCACGAGCATTATGATGTATGGCGCCAATTACTCACTTATATTTCTTCTAAGCCTGTACTTGCAATATATACAGGGCATGTCAGCTACGGATACGGGGCAATTAATGATGCTGCAGGCCTTAACTATGGCGATAGTGGCGCCGATCGCCGGACGTCTGTCTGATCGTTATGAGCCAAGACTTGTTGCGTCTCTTGGGTGTGCAGTTGTCGCTGCTGGGCTTGGCATATTGCAGTGGATTGATTTCGTAATTCCAGGCTTTTTAGTGCCAACAGCACTCGTGACCATCGGTTTGGGGTTTGGGCTGTTTTCTACGCCCAACACCAGTGCGGCCATGGGCGCTGTTCCAGAAGATCGTTTGGGGGTTGCGTCCGCATTGCTAGGTCTTGCTCGAGTGCTTGGCAATATGCTTGGCACAGCGCTGCTATTGCTCATGATGCATCTCTATATCGGCGATGCGAAGATAGACGTATCACAATACCCCGCTCTCCTGACCGTCACTAAAATTTCCTTGGCTTTTTCGTTGATGCTAGCGGTCTGTGGCAGCTATATATCATTGAGTCGAGGCAAGGTAGCGGCAGAATATGATTAGAAGGTTTAGGGTCGGAGTGGAAGGTTTGAAGGTTTGGGGTCGGAGGAAGGTTTGGGGTCGGAGTGAAAACTCTTAGCGACTACAGTGCTGCTCAGCAGCTAATAACTTCCCTTGCTGATAGATTTTTATCAATCTAACGCAAGCGCCCGTTTAAATTCGGCTAGCAATTGTTCCCGACCACTCTGGCGATGCGTCAGCAGTTGAATACTTCTGTGGTATTTCGCGTCATTAATGGGGCTGATGTTTAGATTGCTGGCGAGCTCTTTCAGCCCCCGCCAATGCGGCACTAACGATACTCCCATCCCCAGCTTGACCATTAAGGCAATAGATTCCAAGGAGTCAATTTCACACAGCGGAGTGACATTGATCTTCTGGTCAGCCAGATAACTATTGGCAATGGCGCCGCCCCAGGAGTTTTTATCGTATTGAATAAAAGGCTGCTTATTAATGCTTGTCTTGATCTTAGAACTTGGCTGCAAGCTAATCAGCGCCAGCGCTTCGGTAAATAATAATTCTGCTTTCAACACTTTTGCTGGCACAAAAGGGGGCTGAACTAAAATCGCCAAGTCTATTTGTTGGTCTTGCAGTTGCTGATATAAAGCCTTAGAAGTGCCTGGGACTATTTGCAATTTTAGATTTGGCGCACTGATCGCTAAAGACTGAATGCAGCGTGGCAGTAAGCCATTGAGTTGTGTTGAGATGCAGCCAATTTTTAACTCACCGCTCAGTTGTTTACTGTCTAAATCACTGGCTATGCAGGATATTTCGGTATCGATGCGTTTCAACCTAGGCAGTATTCGCAAGCAGGCCTCAGTGGCCTTGGCACTGTGACCGGTGCGCGAAAGCAAGCTACAGCCTAAGCTGAGTTCTAAGGACTTTACTCTCTGACTAACGGCGGCGGCCGTTAGGTTTTGTTTGCGGGCAGCGGCCGCTATTGAGCCTGTCTCAATAACCGCTATTAAGCTTTGTAAAAATCTAGCATCCATAAATATTTCTTATGCTTGAGATAAGTAAAAGATAGTATCTGTTGTTGATTAAAATTGCTACTTTAGCGCCATCACATAGTCACGACGTGCCTGGAGAAATTATGCAGTCGATATTCCACTTTGCGTTCAATGTTAGCGATTTAGACAAAGCGTGCGATTTTTATACTAAGGTGCTCGGCTGCCAGCAGGGCCGCAGAAGCGATAATTGGGTGGATTTCAATTTCTTTGGCCATCAATTATCGCTGCATTTGGGGGAGACCTTTCCGGTACAGAATACCGGTTTAGTGGACGGAGTTGCCGTTCCTATGCCGCACTTCGGAGTTATACTGCCAATTGAATCGTGGCTTGTACTAGCTGCAGAGTTAGAACGTCAGCAATTCAGCTTTGTCATTGCGCCCACAGTGCGTTTTGCGGGTGAAGAAGGGGAGCAGCACACGATGTTTTTCTTAGATCCCTTTGGTAATCCAATAGAACTCAAAGGTTTTGCAGATATGACCAAGGTATTTATCTAATGGGCGCTATAGTATTTATCAGCAGCATAGACTGTGCGGAACAACAGTTGTGGTTAACAAGACTAAAATCACTATTGCCTACTGAAACGATTTTGCTACCGGATATGTTTTCTGTCACTCAGGCCGCCGAGGTGGACATCGCGATAGTGGCCAACCCAGACCCGAACGTATTGCGAAAATTTCCAAATTTAGTTTGGGTGCAAAGCTTATGGGCCGGAGTCGAAACACTGGTCCCCATCATTAAGCAGCATAACCAACAGTGTGAAGCGGCAAAACAACTGCAGTTGGTAAAGTTGCTAGACCCACAGTTGGCCGACACTATGGCTGAAGCGGTGCTAGCCTGGACCTTGTACTTACATCGCAATATGCCGCAATACGCAATTCAGCAAGGGCAAAAACTCTGGCGACCGCTGCCTTGTGCAAGGGCGCAAGAAACTCGAGTGACCGTACTGGGCGTGGGAGCGTTAGGTTTGGCTTCTATAAAAGTATTATTGCAACAAGGTTATGACGTCAGTTGCTGGAGCCGCAGTAAAAAAAGCAATACATCAGTGAATAATTTTTTCTCTTTGAAGCAGTTACCCTTGGCTCTAGAGCAAACAAATATATTGATTAACTTACTGCCTCTTACTCCCGAGACTAAGGGGCTGCTGAATAAACCGGTACTTTCGAATCTGCCCGAGGGGGCAAAGTTGATCAATTTTTCCCGGGGACCCGTCGTAGATTCCACCGCATTACTCGAATTACTAGACGGCGGAAACATTAGTCACGCGGTATTGGATGTCTTCGATCAAGAGCCATTGGCATCGTCTAGCCCTTTATGGTCCCACCCGCAGATAAGCATACTGCCACACATATCAGCGCCAACGAATATGGTCACCGCAAGCCAAATTGTGGCGGATAATATACTTCAATATAGGGCTAATAAAGTGCTGCCAACAACGATTGATCTAGGTCGAGCTTACTAAAAAATATTGAATGAGCGCATAAAGCCTGCGGCTTAGTAGTCTCTTGCGGTTTTCCTTAGGGCGATTAATAGGGTAGATTGATAGTTCAGTGGCGTTAACTCTTCTTGGTCTCAGTTGGCGCCTGAATGTCACAACAATGCCTTGCCTGGTTGTGGCTGCTGATGAGGACTACACGCCGGTTTCCACCAAGCAAGCTTATGTTGATCTAATGCCTAATGCTGAACTGGTGGTCATTGAAGATTCCCGCCATGCAACACCAATAGACCAGCCAGAGAAACTTAATGCAGTGATAGAGTTGTTTCTTACTAAAGGCGGAGCATGACGGAAACAATCAGCAAGCGCTGAAGGTATTCCAGAGATGTCATTTCGTTCGTGGCATTCTGTGGCTCAATAGACAAACGCCTTGTGATGCGAAGTAGGCATTTGTCTCAATCTTGAAGTGGTCTAAATCCTGTGGCCACTAATTACAGAAGTTCCTGAGCATGAGTCGTTGCCGCTCTCCCAGGACCAAGTCGAAGTTCCCGTGGTGCTGGATTGTCTAATCTGAAATTGTCCATTCTCTGTAGTGGTGCCACCATCATCGGGGAATACGACAGAATATTCGTAATTCAATTGGCTGGCTGAAACTGATGCAAGGTTGGTGGCCGTTAAGCCATTAGAAACGCTTAAGGAATACCGATTCTCTGTCGCTGAATCACCCGTAAATGTTCTAACAACAGTGGCTGTAAGGGTGTTTGTTTCATTTCCACAACCCTCCTCTTGCACTGTCAGCAACCAATCACCCGCAAAATTATCGATCTTCATTAATAATCCAACCTGAAAGAGTACCGTTGAATTTTCTCCAAGTATGCTCAATTCAGTGACATGTTCCGGTGAGCTCTCTAGGGGGCCAAATGTCAATTCAAGCGTCTTGCTACCGCCCGCTTCAATTGTCAGGGGAAAATTTCCGGCTATCTCGTCTGGGTGGTCCTGAGCTGAAACCCCTGAAATTACAATCGCCGCGTCACTTGGGTTGGTGATGGTAAAGGCAAAAGTATTGATGCTATTGATATCGCTCCACAGTTGCAGAAAAGCGCCGTTGTTGAGATCCATATTGTTTAGTGAGAATTCTAGCTCGACAAAAGCGACCCATGTGGTAATGGCCAGTAACGTTGAGGCTACAGAGTCGGCAGCATCGCTTACTGCAATCAGTAATTGCTGTACGGTTGCGATATCGCCCGAACCATAGGAAAGGCTCTCTAGTTCAACTCTGTCGGTAAAACTATTCGCCACTTCAATTTTGTTGTTCAACGCGACTAAGTCGCTGTCTACAGAGCCATCGGCAATTTGCTTGGCGATAGATGCCAAGGTTGCCACACCGCTTTCCAAGCGACCCACATAAAAAGCGAGACCGCCTGAATCTGAGTCACGATTAAACATTTGTTGAAAGAGCCCATTAACCAACTCCTCATTGCTCAGCGATCCAAAGTTATCGCTGTATTCCTGAGAGTTACCAAAATTGGAGAGGACGCTGTTTAAATCACTTGATGCATCAAACTTTTCAGCCCAAAAATTAACGCCACCAGGGTCACCAGGGCGGCCGTAATAAGCGACATACATCTGCTGAGCTACGTTAATAGAATCTTGAGTCGCCGCTATTGCCGTTGTAGGTAGTGATACGAAACATACTGCTGCGAGCAGTAATTTAAGCCGAAGGTAGCCGCGGCCAAGAAAGTGAATTCGGGAATGTGAGGTCATAGGGTCTTCCATGTTGAGTAATCTATTGAGTCCAATTCGATAGGTGCACCCACAATAGTACAGGAGTTGACTGCATTCACAACCGTGCTTCATCTACCCTGTTAGAGAGAGGGAAGAAAGAATTTATTTGAGTTGTGAACGCTGATTCTTGCGCCGGAAAGCTTAAGCAAACCGACTAAAGGCAGAATACCTCTTTGGCATTACCAGATAGAAACCGCTCTTTCGCTGTATCGCTAAGGCTCAGTGTTTCTAGCGATTCCAAACATTGTGCGTGGGTCAGCATGGGGTAGTTGGTGCCAAACATAACTTTGTGCTTGTCTGATTGTGTCATGTAGCGAATAAGCTCTTGAGGGTAGCGGTTCACAGTGTAAGCCGATGTATCGATGTACACATTTGTATGCTTGCGGGCCACGGCGATCATTTCCTCAGTCCAGGGGTAACCGATATGACCGCAGACAATTTTCAGGTCGGGAAAGTCCAGTGCGATTTGATCAATGTAGGGAATTGGGCGGCCGGTTTCAGATGGGCGCAGGGGGCCTGTGTGTCCAACCTGCAGGCACACAGGAATATCCAGCTCCACGCAGGCGGTGAACAAAGGGTAGTAGTAGGGATGTGTGGGCGGTAGCTCCCACAGCCATTGCACAATCCGCAGGGCTTTGAAATTCCAGTCCTTAACACAGCGGCGCAGTTCTTGTACTGCTTTGACGGGTTGTCTTAAATCGACGCCGGCAACACCAACAAAACGATCGGGGTGGGCATCCACCAGCGTTTTGACTTCTGCGTTGCTGATCATATCGCCGTGAGGGGCGTACCAGGCGCTAATAAGGCCGCGACCTACGTTCCCAGCATCCATTAAATCCAAAGTCATGCTGGCGGGTGGGGCATCTTCAACGGTTTTACCGCCTGTCCAGCGGCGCAGAGATTCAAAAATAGGGTGATTAATAAAGCGGGCCGTGGGGTGTTGCATCCAGACATCAATAATATCAGTCACAGTGGTACCTCTTAATGATAAGTGAATAATTAGATTAGATATCTAACTAAATGAAAAAATAAAATCACCAATTTTGAATCAGTTTAGTCAGTAGTTGCGTTAATTTCTGTTTTTCAGTAGCAGACAAAATACTATCGATTTTACTGTGCATGCGGTCTGAAATTTCAGACAATTGCTTAATCAGTCGCTTGCCCTTGGCGGTCAGCGATACCTGGAATATGCGACCATCATCGGGTGAGCGGCGTTTGCGTACGTATTCAAATGCCACCAATTTATCGATCAATACTGTGACTGTGGGTTTAGTTCGCCCCACAGAGTGCGCTACTTGTTGCATGCTCATGGCTTCATTCAAATGCAAAGCTAGCAGCACCTCGCCGTGGCTGGGCGCCAACTCACCAAGACCCTGTGCAGACAGGGCTTCGCTTAGAAAGCTGTGGGTATAGTCGCGGGCCCTTGATAGTTGGCTGACGACCTTTTTGTCTGCATGGTTTTGTGGCACGTTTTGCTCGCTTGTATTAGGAGTGCCTTATTAAAGTTAGATGTCAAACTAATGTCAAGGCTTTGAGTCTTGCATCGTGTGGTTTTCTAGAGGAAAAGGGGTGTCTGCCGAACATTAGCGAAGCTTAAGGCTAGGTGCATTGGCTGAATGCATAGGGGCATTTGATTGAATCTACAGCGGCGTCAGTAGCTGAGGAAGTTTAGAAAGTTTCTCGGTAATACCTGCTCCGCTTTGCACGAAGCATCTGCTCTTTCTTTAATGTTTATAATCCGTATTCATACTTATTCATGCTCGGGCAAATCCAGACGTTAAAGTAAACGATAATGCCTATCATAATCATTACAAGACCTTGAAAAATAACAATATATTAGCGAGGAGGTATATGCGAAAATAATCCCGCTTGCCCTGCACTATGGTCTACGCTTCTATTAAA
>Ga0105352_1000845_pt1 | contig 17270 bp, 12 predicted proteins | sample EN8Hudsemesocosm_FD_83507 | JGI IMG/M metagenome (GOLD analysis project Ga0105352, IMG submission 83507) | Methane-oxidizing microbial communities from mesocosms in the Hudson Canyon - EN8B Hudson Canyon | ecosystem: Environmental > Aquatic > Marine > Cold seeps | place: Hudson Canyon...
AACTAAACTACAAAGATGCTGAAGTTCAATTTATCTATGCAGATATTATGGCAAAACAAGCCGAAGCTGCCAGTATTTTTAACTTGATGGGCTATATCAAAAAAGTTAAAAAAGCATTCACTGCCGCTGTTGACCTAGCCCCGGAAAATATTGAATACCGTCGTGCACTAATCCAATTTCATATACATGCTCCCAGCATGCTTGGTGGTGATATCGATGAAGCATTGAGATACGCTCAAGATTTAAAGAGAATGGATGTTTTATCTGGTACAAGTGCCTTGATACAAGTTTATGGACAAATGGAAAATAAAGAAAAGTTTGATGAAGTATTGAAAATCGCAATGCTAGATTTTGCCGATGAACCAGAATTATATTACCAACTTGGTCTTTACTACCAGGAACAAGAAAGCTACAGCGAAGCCTTAACTTATCTCCGTAAAGCGGCAAATATGCCAACCTCAACGGATGAACAGCGTAATGCAAAATATAGCGCTATTTTTCAAGTTGGCCGAACAAGCATCTTAAGTGGCAGTAATTTTGATGAAGGTGAAAAGGCCATTATGCAATATATTAATGAAGCCGTTATTTATTCTTCAATGCCTTCAAAGGATTGGGCGAAATTTCGACTTGCTAATATAGCTGAAGCTCAAGGGGAAAAATCAAAAGCAATGCAATTATATAAAGACCTAGTTCAGGAATCTGCTGACAAAGACCTGCAAAAACAGGTTAAAAATCGGATAAAAGAACTCAGCTAATCCAACCTGTAATGGCTGCTATCAAGTCACTGCGGAAGTTGAACTTTAGTATTATTCACTTCTACAATGCGCACCGAAAAACCATTAGCTTTGATAGTTTCAATTAAAATACTATCAAAGCTTTAAATGGGCAGTAGCTACCACAATATGACATTAGCTATTTATATGAAATAGTACATTTGGATTAGATTTTGTATCGATAACGCCCTAAGAATGGGCAATGAAATTGTTGTTTTAAAATAAGCGACGCAGGATCAAAAACCAACTGTGATTTGTCCTGTTAATTAGCTTTTTATGACGAAACTGGCACCGTTACTCCAGGTTCAATTATTGCTTCATGCTTGGGTAAATTGATAGCCATCCATTGTTCAAATTTATCCAATTTTAAATCATTAGGTATACCACTATTACTTTTATGAATGTATATCCAAACATATTCCCTCATATAGCCCGCATCATATACTGACACCAATGCATCTAGATCTGTATCCGGAGTTACACTGTTTTTCTGTCTTAGTTCTTGCCAAATAAGTGCTACTTTTGAACGAGCAAAAACTTCTCGTTTATATAAGTCAGTATCTCCATGTACATCAAGTTCAACAGGCCACATTTTTAATGCCATTCCGTAAAAGAGCCAACCTTTAAATGAATTTTCATTATTCATTACATTTCGATCTAGAGTTATCGAATTTTGACTAACATCTTTTTTTGTACTTGAACAACCGACAATAAATAATGTGATGATAATTATGATTAGATGACGCATATGATACCTTTCGTTATAAAGCCATTCTAAGAGGCATTAATAGCTTGCTAAATGTGAAACGAAGTGGAACCGAGCAAGCTGTTACGAATCCGACTTTAAAACCTTATAGTTTAATGTTTACACAATGATCCATGGCATTTCATTGTATTGAAGTCGTATAAGTTGCTGTGTCCTAAATCTCCCTCAGGGAAAGGGACACCACTTTCTAAAAAGAAATTTGTTCTATGAGCACCAAACAAACCAGCAGGAATTCTCATGGCTTTAAGGATTACATACCCTGTAGCAGAAAATTTACGCTTGTATCTTGACTCCAACTCCCCCTCTGAATCAGGTGGCAAACCTTCTTTAAGTTGATTTAATTTGAGTTTCGCCCACTTATTACTGTCTTGTTTTGTTGCTTTGCGTAAAGAACCTTTTGAAACTAACTTGTCTAAGCCTTTCTCACCTGCAAGAGGTAATGAAGGATCAATATAGCGCTCGATGGTATTTTCTGAATTAGTGAAAAATTTAGTTTTGGTAGTAAAGGTTTCACCAAAGCGAAGTTTACCTTTTGAGCCCGAAGTAACTAAATATACTTTCTTATCAAATAGACGTTTAGAAAGTGAATTTAATCTTTTAAGCTTTTTATTAGGGACTGAGATATTACCGAGACATTTAGGTATTTGTCTAGAACTGCTAGTTATAACAGGAACATTGTTTGGTAAACCAGTGACTACTTGCCTATGATGACCTGTGGCATAAACTGCTGATATTTTTGTTTTCTCTGTCCATTTAATATCCCAAACCGATGGCTCATAAGCACCTAATATTAAAGCTACAGGTGCATTGGGAGAGTTTACTGCAACATTAAATTTTGTTGTTTGATGGCCACTTTGATCAATTTGTATATTTATTTTATTGCCACTGTATGCGCCGCCAGCATAAACAATTAAGTTGAGAGAAAACTCAACATTTGAAAAATCACATTTTTTTTCAATATTAAAACTTTCAAGCTTAGGTTCATGTGAAAACTTTACGTTTGTTTTTACTATTTTTTCAGGGGGGAAACTAAGCTCTTCAATTCTTGATGCGTAAGTAGTCTCTATGCAATTAATATTACTTTTGCATCTTTTATTTCTATCCCTTAACCAGGCACGTTGATTACTAGTTTCAATTGATTTATCAGCTTTGTTTAGCTCTTTCAATTGTAAGGAATATAATTTAGATAATTGTTCATCTAATAAATTAAGAGCTGTATTTGAACAAATGGCTTTTTCCGTGATGTTTAAATTTGCAGAACAATCAAAACTTGCAGCTTTAGTATTTGTAGAAAAAGTTAATAGTAACAATACATTAAAAATAAGACATTTCATTTCTAACAAATTCCTTGATGTAATAAATTTAGTGCACATAACATTTGCCAAACCGAAAAATATTACAGGCTAAATGTGCAAGGCTTGAGCGGAGCTATTGTTATTTTCAATTTGAGTGTCTTGTTATGTGTATTGAGCCTTCTAACTCTAATGTTCATCAATTTTTATCTCTCCATTCGCTATAATTGCACTTATTGATTTTTCACAGATAGACTTTTTATAAATACAAAGCCTAGTGTCGTAAATAATCTTAGAGCTGTTTGGGTTCTCAGGGTACGATAAAATTCCGTATTGGTACTTACGAGGCTCATTATCAAACTGCTTTATAAGAAACTCCTCTTTAAGTTCTTTACAAATTAGCTTCATATAGCGCTCTAAGCGAGGTTGAGAATATGTAAGCATTCCATACTTTCCACTTTTAGCATGTTTGGAGAAAAGGTTAAAAAACTTATCTGGGTTTTTAGTCTTACAAGCTTCTTCTGCTCTATCGAAGAGTTCGATAACTAATTTTTTATTAATATTAATTACTTTTGATGTAGGAAGGTTGCTAGATTTTACATCGTTACGCTCACACATTGTGCCGTGGCATTTCATTGTATTGAAGTCATATAAGTTGCTGTGGCCCAGACCTCCTTCTGGAAAAGACACACCACGCTCTAAAAAGAAAGTTGTGCTATGAGCGCCGAATAAACCTGCGGGGATTGTTATATTTTTAAGTATTACATATCCACTGGTAAAAAATTTAGGTTTGTACCTTGATTCCAAGGTTTTTCCTGACTTTGTTTGCAAATTCTCTTTAAGGTATTTAGCGGTTAACTCTGCCCATTTATTACTGTCTTGCTTATTTGCTTTTCTTAAATATCCTTCCGAAAGTAGCTTTTCTAGTCCGGGTTTACCAGCCAGTGGCAATGATGGGTCAATGAAATCCTCGATTGTACTTTCTGAATTAGTAAAGAATTGAGTTTTGGTGCTAAAGGCTTGGCCAAAGCCAATTTTACCATTTTTTGCAAAAGTCACTAAGGAGGCTTTTTTCTCAAATAGACTTTTAGAAAGCGGATTTATATGACCAAGCGTTTTGCGTGATATATATTGATTACCGCGACACTTAGGAGTATCCCTAGAGCTGCTTGTTATTACAGGAACATTCCTTGGTAGGCCTGTGACAACTTGCCTATGATATCCTGATGCATAGACTGCTGAAATTTTAGTTTTTTCTGTCCATTTTATATTCCAAATTGAGGGTTCGTAAGCCCCTAAAAGTAGAGCTACTGGCGCATTAGGGGAGTTTACAGCTACGTCAAATCTTGTTGTTTGATGACCACTTTGATCTATTTGTAAATTTGTTTTGTAGCCACTGGATGCTCCGCCAGCATAAACAATTAAGTTGGGTGAAAACTCGTTAATTGAAAAATCACATTTTTTTTCGATCTTAAAACTTTCAAGCTTAGGCTTGTGTGAAAATTTTATGCTTACTTTCTCAATTTTTTCAGGGTCTAAGCTAAGCTCTTCAATTCTTGATGCGTAAGTAGTAACTAAGCAATTAATATTACTCACACATCTCCTATTTCTATCCCTTAGCCAAGCCCGTTGCTTACTAATATAGTTAGCTCTACTTGCCTTTGTTAATGCTTTTAATTGTATTGAATATAAATTAGATAATTGTTCGTCTAGTAAATTAAGTGCGGTGTTAGAACAGATGGCTTTTTCCGTTATATTTAAATTTGCAGCACAATCAAAACTTACAGCTTTAACATTTATGGAAAAGCATAATAATATTAATAGTTTAAAAATAATATATTTCATTTGTAAGCCACGTCCTTGATGTAATGAATTGTAATACGCATAACGGTTATCATGGAGACTTCTCAGTAATATAAGTCCCATGATTTTAATTTACTTCGTATTAATATCCCATATTTTCAGTACCTTATAAACTAAAAATATTTTATTTTTGTTAGGTCTTGGATATTACTGAGGCTTCTCAGTAATATCCAAGATATAATTAAAGGCTATTTCAAACAATATCAATTGGTTAGGGTTTATAAAGATTGATTTCGGTTTATAACTAAGACTTCTCAGTAATATGACACTAACAATTCATTAGAAAATATATAGCAAAAAATTTGAAGCTAACTTCCGCTAAGCGCACGATTAAGACATGACAGCAAATACCACACAGCAGAAGTTAGTATTTTAGAATTTATACTAAAAATGTTTGTATGTTTTGATCTACAGCGGACATAATTAATCAACCACCGTATACTAACATTTGCCTGATTGATCGCCTTTCCAATCGATGAAAAGGTGCGACTCATGATGATTTCATTTGCCAATATTCCGATAAGTCTGATTGCGGGCAATACCAAAGGTGTATTTCACAAAATTATGACAGCATGAACTTATTTATGACTTTATTAACAGTAATATTGCCAAATGATATTGTTTATTCAACCCGCCATTAACTACGTAAATCACATGGAAAAATGATAGTGAATTTGATCCCTTTGCCCAGTTCGCTATTGCATTTAATAGTACCTTTTAAGGACTGAGTTACTAAGTTGTAAACAACATTCATGCCTAACCCACTGCCACCTTGGCCTCTTCTGGTTGTAAAAAAAGGATCATATATTTTTTGCAGATGTTCAGGAGCAATGCCTTTACCAGAATCGATATAAACAAATTCAACAGTTTCACCCATTTTACTGACGCTAATATCTATTTTTCCAGTTGTTGCTTCTTCAAAACCATGGATGAGAGAGTTAAGGATTAAATTTGTTAAAATTTGGAAAAAAACACCCGGGTCACCGTATACTTCTATGTTGTCTTCACATGCTATATTTACCTTGTAAGGCAAGTTTTTAAATTTTGGATGTAAACTTAACAAAACCTCATCAAAATAAGCTTTGATATTATACGAGCGTATATTCTCGCTTGTCTGATCTACGGCTACTTCTTTAAAACTATCAATGAGTACAACCGCTCGCGTTAGATTTGAATTGATAAGCTCTGAACTCTGTTCGGCCTCCTTTAGGTAGCGTTCAAAATATTTTCGGGTAATATTATTTTTTTCGAAATTATCTCTGAATGTTATTGTTTCATCGGACAGATGAGAAGCAGCTGTCACACTTATACCTATAGGAGTATTTATTTCATGTGCTACACCCGCAACAAGTCCTCCTAATGAAGCCATTTTTTCCCGAATTATCAACTGTTCCTGAGTTCTTTTTAAATTTAGCAATGATGTCGTTAAAGCTTTATTGACGCGCTCTAAATCGGCATTTTTATCTTTAATTTGCGATTCTACTTTTAAACGTTCAGCTATCTGTTTTGATAACTCTTCATTTGCGGCTTTTAGCATAGATGGACTAGGGATCGCTATAGCTTTTGGCAGCAATGGAAAAATTGCTATTGCAGTTAATACCGAAGCTACCGCAGTCAATAGTTTAGAAAAACCGCTAAGCCAGTACAGTGGTTGCCAAACTGTCACTACCGCAATTAAATGAGTGAATCCACAAGCAATAATAAAGACGCTAAACAAGGTGAATATCCAACTGAAAGGAAGGTCGTCTCTCTTTTTTACAAATATAGCTAAGGCGATGGGAATAGCTGAGTACGATAAGAATATTGCCATATCTGAAATGACATGCATCCAGAGTAATTCAGGCTGCCATAAATAACAGTGTCCATGAGGCATAAATCCTTCATTTGAAAAAAATACGTTTAGCCACTCCAACATTGAGATATCCTTAATGAAAATAGACAGTTTAAGTAAACAGTATAGGAAATATAAATGCTATATTCACTAGGAAGCATAAAGAACCAAGATGGACATACACTCATTGAGTATTGGCAGAAAATAATTAGAGTGGACGTATACATTAACCTCAATCTATAACCGCAATTCATTTTTTTAGATTTTAAACGGAGTTGAAATCGATACCGTTAATTTCAGATATGTCGCAACTGAGTACTTTAGTCATCGACATACTTAGGTCAACTAACTGGTGTAAAGTCGACCTCGATAAACACTCACAATTTAAAACTATTACTTCCCCTTTGCGCTGTGAAGAAGATAAAAAAACGACAAGAAATACCACTTAATTGACTTTAATTAGAAGCTAAGAAATCATCTTGAAAGGACGGCATTGTCGTCGTAAGCGGACAGTTAGTGATAGCTGCACCAAGATATATTAAGTCTGACTACCGTTCAAATTCTACGAAGATAAGTTTTTAAGCTATTATTATTAATATTTCCTGATAATTAGGAAGTATTAATTTATGTATAGGCAGCATGACGATGTTTAAACTTTCAACTCCTCTAAGTATTTTATTACTTCTATTTACTACATTTGAAGTTAGTGCCGTAGAGGAGGTAACACCTAATCAAGTTTTTTCAGAAGCAAGGGCGCTAGAAGATGTCGTCAGCAAGTTCAGTAAAAACGAAAGTAATAGATTAAATTCAATAAAGCTATTTGATGCTAAGCCTTTGCACGTATACGCAATAGCTACTGCGCTTAATGAAAAAGTAGGGATATTAATTGACATAGAAGGCTTGTCTGGTGTCAAACGCCATGATTTTCCAAATGAAAACATCCAGCCTAAAAATGTACTTCAACTCATAAGAGTGATTCAGAATAATATTCAAATACTAAAACCTGAAACGGAGTTTAAACGAATAATTGTTAGAGGCAAAAGCCCAAGGGACGTGTTACACGTTTTGATAAGAATCAATCTTTTGTTAGATAACTTGATTGATAAAGAACTTTCAACTAAATACCTTTACATGATGGTTCAACGCTTAAATAAAAATTTAACCTATGCAATTGCTCAATCAGGCAGAAAGCAGCCTAAAAGTAACTTTGAACTATTCAGTAAAGTCGAGTCGAAAGACTTATTTGTTAATGCAGAAAACATGTTTAAAATTTTAATGAACACAACCCGTCTCAAGTTTGAACTTGATTATCCAGAAAGACCTTATTATAGCCCCTACGATAGGAGTGAAATTCGTCCATATCATGTGTATACAATAACTGTTATGAATATTGTGCTATTCAATGACTTAATACGAAGATATGGGATACCGCAGTATAATAATGTAAATCTACCAGCTCCTTCAGGAATGACTCCTGCACATATCTATGCGGAGTATGAAAAAATACTTTTTCTAACATATTTTTTTATAATGCAAAATTAATAATACGGGTTTTGTATTGAAGTTATAGATGATGAATTATTTAATGGCTACTTATAACCCAGCAGCAGAAACTTGAGATCCAAGACCTATTGCTTCCCCAATGCGCACTTTGAAGAAGATAAGAAAACGACAAGAAATACCACATAACGGTCTTAAATTAAGTGTCAATTTATCACTGAAAATAGTCCGCTCTGCCACCAAAGCGGTCATAGAAACATACATCAAAGCTACAATTTTTCCGACAAAAGTGAACATTTAAAAGACTTAATAAAGTTTCATTATGAAATAGACATATAAACGATAAAGAAACGACAAAGAAATGATGGAATAACAAGGTTACACTAATTTTTTAATTACATTTTGTATGTTTAAATAATCACTCATAAATTTAAGGATGATGTTTGCAAATGAAATTAATAATTAAACTTTTTGTTTTTCTTAGTATCTCTCAATGCGTTTTTATAAACAGTCAGGCTTTTGCTGAAGATGAATTGTTAATAAATAACGAAACTAAATGGAAGTATTTTGCTAAACCAGAACAGATAGCTAAGGGTTGGAATGAAGCTGTTTTTAACGATAACCAATGGAAAGTAGGTAAAGCAGGGTTTGGTTATGGAGATGGAGATGACAATACCCTCTTAGAGGAAATGTATGGGACTTTTGATAAAGTCTATATTAGAGCCTCATTTAGTTTCAAAAAAGATAGCAGGCCATTACATTTGTATATGTATTTTGATGATGCATTTATCGCTTATGTAAATGGTGAAGAGGTCGCTCGCTCTTCTGTTGATAGTGCAGGCAAAGTCACACCTACGAGTGACCCTAAAATAAAACGGTTTTCAATTGAGTTACCCTTCTCTAAAAATAACCAATACACTTTGGCAATTGAAGGTTTTAATCATCATAAAAAAAGTAGCGACTTCTCTCTCATACCTTGGCTTGGCACTAAATATATAGACTCTACGCAAAGAGCATGGATGGCGATTCCAAAGGAGATTACTAAGGAACAAGCTATCAGTGACATTGAACAATTACAATATTATTTAAAAGACAGAGCCAGCTATTTAACAAGAAACAATTTAGATATTATTGAAGAGTTAAATAACCTTATCCCAATATTACCTGAAACCATTAATACACAAGAGTTTGCGGGTTTACTCCATGAACAAGTTTTGCAAATGGGAGATTGCCATTACAGTATGAGTCCTAATCCTATGTTTAGGCGTTCAGGTGGAAACCTACCTTTTAAACTTGCTAGAACAAATAATGGTTGGGTTGCTATAGATACTACAGGATATCAATTGCTTCATGATGACTACCCTTTAGTTAAAGAAATTAACGATATACCTTTAGCACAACTTAAAATTCAGGCAAGTCGATATGTGAAATCTTGTTCAAAGCAAATGATAGACAAATCGAGTTTGGCTGTTATGCAGTACTTCTTCCCGAAAGTTATCTCAGATATAACACCAAAAATAGAAAATGAAGTAAAAATTACCCTAGGCAGAAAGCGTGATGACTCAACATATACATTAACTTTACCTTTTAGAAAGAAACCGATAAGACGAAGTAAAATAAAGTACGAAAAAAGCCATTTATTATCTAAAAATATAGGTTATTTACGTATAAGTAGCATGAACAGAAATGTCGATGAAGTTCATCGAGCAATGCATGAGTTTCAAGATTCTGACGGATTAATTATTGATATACGAAATAATGGTGGTGGTACTTATAAAATATTAGATGCCATGTACGGATACTTTTTGCCCTCAAATGACATCGGGAAAATTATTAATATTGCGGCTGTAAAAAAATCAAAAGCATTTAAGGCTAATCATTTAGATTATCGAAAAACCTTTGCCATTGATAACGACCATTGGAGTGATAAGCAAAAGGAAATGATAAAAGAGTTTAGTCATTCTTTTTCACCACAATGGTCTTTTCAAAGAAACAATTTTGATGAATGGCTTTATAGAATTGTAGAACCTCAGAAAAATCTACAATATCACTATACAAAACCTGTCATTGTTTTAACTAATGCTGGCTCAGCAAGTGCTTCTGACGGCTTTGCCAATGCCTTCAAATTATTACCTCAAGTAAAATTAATGGGAGAGGCTACCGCTGGTATGAGTGGTTCAAATCGATCTGTTGGTTTAGATAACTCAAATTTAACGCTAAACTTATCATCCATGGTTTCTTTTAGACCAAACGGTAAATTATTTGAAGGGAATGGCGTTGAGGTAGACATAGAACAATTACCTATAGCAAGTGACTACATTTCGGAAGAAGATTCGGTATTAAAGAGCGCACATAACATCTTGATTAAATAGTTACTATTATAGTACAGGCCTAATGACTAATAATACCCTAGTCTTCTCAGATGATTAGGGTTGCTCGGTCATATAAAGCTTAAATGATTAACTCGATAAAAGTAATACAGTTTAAGCTTCCTTCTTTATAAAGTTATTATACGAGTTCTTTATTGATAATAAATCTAATCTGAATCAACTTTAGACCACTAGCGGTTAAGGTTTTTTTATAACAAAATTCAGCAACTAGATATTATACACCACAGGCAGCTTAGAGCTTGAAGCAGACCTTAGGAACATTAGGCAGCTTACTTCTCCTTTGCGCACGATTAAGACATGGCAGAAAATACCACAAAGCAGACCTAGTTTAGACGCTTATTTATCAAAATAAATAGTCTGCTTTGCCAAACAAAGCGGTCATAAGAACTTAAAATCAAGATGACAGCTCATTCAACAAAACAGGTATAAAGCTACTTACATAAAATACTAATTCTCTTATTTGAAGAACCTATAATTCAGCTCATTATTAAGCCACAAATTGTAATGAAGGATTATTGTTATCTATTCATCTTGATTATCGCTCCCCTTAAAGGTTTACACAATTCCATAAACATACTTCTGATATTGAGCACTTTGTTGATATTTATTATTGACAAAAGACCACCAGTCTCTTACATTGCACGTAAGAGACTAGCAGACACTTATTTGGTAAGTATGAATTGGCAACGAGCAAGAACAGACGAAAAGAAAAATGAGCGTAAAGAAGCTATTTATCAAGCTGCTTTTACGCTTTTTAAAAACAATGGCTACGATAAAGTGAGTTTTAACGCAATTGCTGTTGAAGCGGGTTTTACCAAATCCAACATGTATCGTTACTTTAGTTCGAAAGATGAAATTTTTTTGAATGTCTTTGCCGACTTATTTGAACAGTGGGCAGGTGATTTTAGTCAGCAGTTACGAACGCTTAAGCAAGAAGTTGCGGCAAAAGCTTTTGCTGACATTTGGGTAAACTCGATGTTGTCACAGCCAAATCTACTAGATTTAATGCCTATTCTTTTTACTTCTTTAGAAAGAAATAGCTCATTTGAACAGTTGCTGGAGTTTAAGCGTTTGGCGATGAAGTTGCTTTATGGCCTCACATTGGATATCACGAGAATTTACCCTGATATTGAAGGTGAAAAGGCTTTTAAGTTATTGAACTTAAGTTATGCAGCCACGACAAATTCTTGGACAGCAACCGCACAAAGTGACGCACTAACAAAACTTTATCAACTTGAAGAATTTCAGGCATTGAAACCAGATTTTGAAAAAGATTTAACCACATCAATCGAAATAATTATCCAAGGTTTAAAAGCAAGCAATCAACCCAACGGGTAAAGAGCAACAGGCACAATCATTCCGCTATCTAATCATTTATTAGCTAGCTTATAGAAATTAATTAAATATAAGGTAAATATCATGGCACATCATTGTGAAAAGACATTAAAGGTAAACGTACCAGCAGAAAAAGTTTGGAAGATTCTTGAGGACTATAACAACATTGAAAAGTTTGCTATGACGATTAAATCATCAGCTAGCGCCAATGAAATTAGCTCAGGTTTAGGCGCAAAAAGAACCTGTACTTTTAATGACGGCTCAAGCCTTGTAGAAGAGATTATTGAATACCAAGAAGGGCAAGGCTATAAGATGGATATTTCTAATCATTCAATGCCACTAAAAAGCATGCAAGCAGAAATGAAAGTGACTGCGATTGATGAAAATAGCAGTGAAATATATATGTCAGCGGATTTTGTTGTCAAAGGTGGCCCATTTGGTTGGGTGATGGGGCAATTGATAATGCAACCTGTAATGAAAAGCATATTTAAAAAAGTGATGACAGGTTTAGCGTACCATAGTTTGACAGGAAAAATTATTAGTGAAAAATTACCGTCTAATGAAGAGTTAGCTCAAATAATTCACGCTTAATATATCTTTCTAGAGCTAAGGGCTAGCTCCACAACAAGTTGATTAAGGCATATAAAATGAATGATTTTGTCTGTATGTCTTTATTAATGCCTAAAAAATTATATTGACCTATATTACGTAGCTAAAATCAGCATTAGAAAACCTGCTGATAAAATTTTTCTGTTTATGAATCCAATGCGAACAAATTTATTTTGGACTCAAATACAGTTAACGATTGCTACAGGCTAAGAGTTAACGTAAAAAATAGAAGATGAATGTCGGCTATGTTGCTTGAAGCAGAGCTTAAGCATAACGATTCTGTTACTTCTGCTTAGCGCAAAGTGTTCATAAAAGGTCGATAACTTCGATCTTTTTATCAATTTCAGTATGATCTTTATTAGTATGTATGTAACTTTAATACTTGGTATGAGACTTTATTACTCTCCATACCTAGGAAAGTTTTTGGATCTGTTCAGTTAAATAAACAATTCTACTTGCCATTCCTTCAATAATAGCATCTTTACATTTATCTTTAAGTTTGCCAGGTAAACCGCGCAACGCGTCTTGATCAATACATAGTATAATTGAATCTTCCACAGCTTTGGCTGAAGCGCTTTTTCGGTGTTTGTTAATAAAACTACTTTCCCCGATAAATTCACCAACCGAGACATAACCCACAATTTTATCCGTGCATTTTTTAGTAATTGCGATTTTGCCAGATAAGACAATATAAAAGTTACGATTAAGATCCTCTTCTGTCTGCACAAATTTATCTTGATAACATTTGTAACAGGTTGACGAGTTTAATAACAATTCTCGCTCACCTACTGACAAACCTTTAAAGAAATTAACGCGCGCGATAATTTCTAATAGTTTTAAATGTGGAATATTCTTTAACGGTAACATCAGCTAAGTTTCCTGGTGTAATAACGCTTTAACAGCTAACAAATCCACAATTTTCTCATCCACTTTTAAGTAGGCCACCGCATGAGCTTTTCCTTTACCACTCGTTCTCGGTTCATCTTGAACAAGTGTTGCTTCAATAATTCCAGGCATGTTAATCAATAGCTCTGATACTTCTTCTGCTCGTTCATCGGTATGAATATTGGTGATAAAACTAAAGCTTTTAGATTTTTTAAGCTTTTGCATACCAAAGCTTATCGCTAACCAAATCAAACTCATTAGCGCCATCACTAAAAAAATACTTTGTTCACCATAAAGACTAGCGACAAAACCGCCAACAATACCACCAGCAAAAGCACCTAAAAATTGACTGCTAGAGTAAATTCCCATCACACTCCCTTTAACACCAGCAGGAGCAAGCCGAGATAAAATGGAAGGCATGGTCGCTTCTAAATAATTAAAAGCAGTAAAAAATAACACTACTGATAATACTAAGCTCCAAAAGCCTAAGGGTAAGAGCCATAATAAAAACAGCGCTAAACTAAGTAGTGCAACTGCACCACTAAACATCGGTTTTTCTTGCTGCTTTTTCATAGCAATAATCATAAATGGCACCATCAAAAAGAAAGAGCCAAGCAAAGTTGGCAAGTATATCTGCCAATGATTTTCTAACGCCAAACCGCTGGCAACAAACTGTTTAGGTAAGGTAATAAAACAAGCTGTTAGCGCCATATGTAGAATAAATACGCCCCAGTTCAAGCGGGACAACTGAGGATGTCGAATTAATTTAGAAATTTGCTCAGGTAGAGCAACGCTATCACCGCGAGGTGCTTTACTCACTGAGTAAGGCACCATGAATTGGATCATCAACATCGCAAGAATAGTTAAAAAGCCGGTGAACCAAAACAAACCACTTAAGCCAAAGGCATCAGCCACAATAGGCCCTAAAATCATAGCAAAAGTAAAAGACAAACCGATAAACATGCCGATAGTTGCCATCACTTTCGGGCGCTGCTCTTCACGACTTAAATCCGCGGCTAACGCTAAAATAGCACTAGCAATAGCGCCCATGCCTTGAATAGCTCGACCTATTACTACGCCATAAATAGTAGTAGAAAGCGCCGCAACAATACTACCAATAAGAAACACCACTAAACCTGCCAATATCACAGGTTTGCGGCCATATTTATCAGATAAAATTCCCATTGGAATTTGTAATAAAGCTTGTGTTAAACCATAAGCACCGATAGCAAGCCCCAACCATAATGGGCTATAACCTGCTAATTGTTCTCCATAAATAGCAAACACCGGCAGAATCATAAATAGCCCTAACATCCGCACACCAAAAACACTGGCAAGCGAAAATGCAGCTTTTTTCTCAATACGGTTTAAACCTGAAACGCTCATGAAAATTTTTACCTAATAAAAAAAGTAGACAGGAAATTAAAAATCGTCGTAGTTTAGCATGCTATTCTCAGCAACAAAAACACCACAGAATACTAGCCTATATTAATAATGTCGCAATACTAGCAATTACTACAGAAAATATTAGGTTAAGCAACAAACCCGCCCGCATCATCTGCTTTTGTGGGACATAACCCGAAGAAAAAACAATGGCATTTGGCGGAGTTGCCACAGGCAACATGAAAGCACAGGAAGCGCTTAATGCGATCACAACAGCAATAACTACGGGAGGTAAGTTTAAATCAACAGCAACTGACATAAATAATGGCACTAGCAATGCTGCACTTGCAGTATTACTGACTAACTCTGTAAGAAAAACAACAAATAGACAGATAATCAACAATAATAGCCAAGTGTGGTTAACAGGTAAGGTAGCGCTAATTTGATTGGCTAACCACATACTCGCACCTGATGACTTTAGCAGAGCACTTAAAGTCAAACCGCCTCCAAATAAAAGGAGAATTCCCCAATTAGTTTTTTCAACAAACTCATCAAAGGATAAACATTTTGAGCCCGTTAACATAATAATAGCTAACACAGCGAGCATGGCATCAAAACCTTTTGTTATGCCTAATGCATGAGATAGTGGCGAACTAAAGACCCATCCTAAAGCCGTGAAAGAAAAAATAACAATCACTAAATTACGTCGCCAGTGGTAATCAACAGCATTCAATTTAAATGCGATGGAGCGGGTAAACTTTGGTCTAAAGATGAAGTACAAAATAACAATCATCAAGGGAAATAATATAGCAAACATTGGTATGCCCCAACGCAACCAATCAGAAAAGCTTAATCCTGCTGCAGAGGCAGCAATGGCATTTGGTGGACTACCGATAAGTGTCGCCATCCCTCCCAAATTACCTGAATATGCTAAACCTAGTAAAACAAAAATATACAAATTAGGATTTTCTTTTGCACTTTGTCTTGACAATAATCCCAAAGCAATAGGTAACATTAAGGCAATAGTTGCGGTGTTACTAATCCACATAGAGAGCATAGCTGTAGTTAAAAACAGCAGTAAAATAGCAATTAAAGGGCGGCCTCCAGCTAACGATAACATCTTCAAAGCAAACAGTTGATCTAAGCCATATTTTTGTAAGCTTGCTGCCAACGCAAAGCCGCCCATAAAGAGAAAAATAACGGTGCTAGCAAAATTTTGAAAAGCCTGTGACGCTGGGAGTAAGCCACTTATCAGTGCCAACACAGGTATTAACAATGCAGTTGTACCAATAGGCAAAGCTTGAGTAATCCACAACCATGCCACCGCAACAAAAATAGCCATACCCTGCTGAACTTGCGGTTGTGCATCAATAAAAAAGTTGGCTGCCCAGAAAAAAATAGCCGCCAATAATATGTTAATTATGTTTTTTGAGAGCAAGTTAGTGCCTTTAGTGACAATACTAGATAAATTGGTTATTGATTCTATTATAAATACATAAAAATAAAAGTGCTTAGTAACTGAACATCATTTTATCTTTATGTCATAATACGCGGCTGTGGTTTTGCCAATGGATTAATAGACAAAAAAAATGAAAAATATTGAAGTCAGGGGGGCGCGTACCCATAACCTGAAGAACATCAACGTAGTGATCCCTCGTGATAAATTAGTCGTGATCACGGGGCTTTCTGGCTCAGGAAAATCATCACTGGCTTTTGATACTTTATATGCTGAAGGACAGCGTCGCTACGTTGAATCTCTTTCAGCTTACGCTCGTCAATTTTTATCTTTAATGGAAAAACCCGATGTAGATCACATCGAGGGCTTGTCCCCCGCTATTTCTATTGAGCAAAAGTCTACTTCACATAACCCGCGTTCAACCGTTGGAACCATCACTGAAATTTATGATTATTTGCGCTTATTATACGCTCGTGTTGGTGAGCCACGTTGTCCTACGCATAAACAACCATTAGCCGCGCAAACCGTTTCTCAAATGGTTGATAAAGTTTTGGAGCTTGATGAAGGCACTAAAGTCATGTTGCTTGCTCCAGTACTACAAAACCGTAAAGGCGAGCATGTTAAATTACTAGATAACTTAGCCGCACAGGGATTTATTCGCGCCCGTATAGACGGTGAAATATGTGATTTATCTGATCCACCAACGTTAGAGTTACACAAAAAACACACCATTGAAGTAGTGGTTGATCGCTTAAAAGTACGTCCTGATATTCAATTACGCTTATCTGAATCATTTGAAACAACACTAGGGTTAACCGCTGGCACAGCAAACGTTGCCTTTATGGATGAGCCAGACAGAGAAGAATTGCTGTTTTCTGCTAACTTTGCATGTCCACATTGTGGTTACAGTATGCAAGAATTAGAGCCACGATTATTCTCTTTCAACAACCCAGCAGGTGCCTGTCAAACATGTGATGGCTTAGGCATTGAGCAGTTTTTTGATAGTAGCCGGGTAATCGCCAATGAAGAGCTAAGCCTTGCTGGTGGTGCGGTTCGTGGTTGGGATAAACGAAATTTTTATTACTTTCAAATGTTACAAGCTCTAGCGGAGCATTATAAGTTTGCCGTCGACAAACCCTTTAAAGACTTAACCGACGAAGCGCGTAAAGTTGTTCTTTATGGCAGCG
>Ga0105352_1000860_pt1 | contig 17150 bp, 14 predicted proteins | sample EN8Hudsemesocosm_FD_83507 | JGI IMG/M metagenome (GOLD analysis project Ga0105352, IMG submission 83507) | Methane-oxidizing microbial communities from mesocosms in the Hudson Canyon - EN8B Hudson Canyon | ecosystem: Environmental > Aquatic > Marine > Cold seeps | place: Hudson Canyon...
ATTCCCCAGAAAAATCACCAATTTCGATACCAGTAACTTTCACTTTACCGACCGTACCGGAACCATCACCATCCACATACTGAAATTCTTCAATGGTATTGAAGTATTCCTGCTCTATGGTGATGCCCTCTTGGCCGGTGACATCACCGAGAAATTCATCATCTAAAGACTCCAATGCCTGTGCGGCAAAGGGCGCCATTGTTATGGCTGTTGCTAGAGCATATTTTTTAAAGTTTCTCATTTGGCTTCTCCAAATTAGTTATTATTATTTTGTATTTTTATTGTTCCCACATCTCACAGTAATGATTGATGCGCCCATACAAGACCCCTCGTAAAACTCGTCAGCTTATTCGAGACGTCAAGATTCATTTAGCGCCAGCAACATGCTGACTCTATCGTAATTGTGTTTTGATGCTTTTAATGTTTTGGGTTGGGGGAAAGTGCATCGCTCAATACACCCTCCCCCTGTTTGCAAGGGACGCCTGATAAATCCCCTACTAACTCATATACATCTACAAGACATTTCGTTGCTTGTAGTAATTAGGTAAGACTTTCGCTAGATATTGCATTTCTTCATTGCAGTGAGTGTTAAGACCATTTACGAGTATCGACGGCGAATCCGCAGGCAAGTTAAAGACCGAGCGCAGTAAAATCCCATTTTCGGTGGCATGATACTCATGCAAGAATAATTGTGTCGCTTCCTCGCCAATTCCTTTTAGTCGAGCGGACGCTTTAATATAATTAGTTTCTGTCACAGAGTAACCAGGCTTATCATAGGGCTCCCATTTAATGAGCAAGGTGGCAGGTATTCCGGCAATACGCTCACGCACTTCTTGAACCGCACCTGGTGTATATTTACCCGGAGTTGTTTTTTCAGGTTGCACGACCCATTTAAAGTAGATGTGATCATTGGGGTGCCAAGTACGATAACGAGCCGTGGTATTTATGTTGTCCCACCACCAGTTCATCATCTCAACGGTTACGCCCTTTAATTCCTGCTCAACAATCAACTCTTGGGTTTCACTGAAATCCACAAAGTTATTCGCATACCAAAATGAAACATCGGACAATGCCGTCTCTGCCAAGGACTCTGGCCCTGGTTTGTTCGGATCCCCTTCCGACGTATTAACCCCTGCGCAAGCAGCAATTCCGACAACTGCAAATATCAATAAAGCCTTTTCTAGAATTTTCATACACACTCTCTTTGCTATCCAACTGTATAGGCCTATGCTATACGAGTGGATTATATATATCAATCTTTTCTGAGACCGAAAATTTTGGCGCGAAAAATCAATAAGTTAGCTACAAGAGCGTTGGCAATTGCTATCGAATCAGTTACCTTCACGGGGACTTAACGTAATGCTGTATCTGTGACATGACTAAACAAACAAAGCGCGCAGGCAAGCAAAGCGCCGATTCTGCGGAAAAAACCAAACAAGACATCCTGAGCGCTGCGACATCCTTATTCGCCAATAAGGGATATGAAGCGACCTCTTTAAGGGAAGTTGCAAAAGAAGCCGGCCTAACTCACGGCATCATTCGCCATCACTTTGGCTCTAAGTTCGAAATATGGAAGGCTATTTCGCAAGCCGTGCTTGAGCAGTACGCAGAAAAGATGCTGCCCATAATTATTGAAGCATCACAAAGTAATGATCCTCTGGCATCACTTAAGCAGGTGGTAACAACCTTCATTCAAGTAACCACTGAGCACCCTGACCTGGTTCAACTAGCTGCACGAGAAGGAAATCAAAAAACAGAACGGTCAGATTATTTCAGAGACCAATTCGAGTTATTGCACGGACAAATATCCACCTTATTTGAACGAGCCAAGAAGGACTGCCCTAGACTGCAAAGTCACACTAATGATTCTTTTTTTCTTTTCTTGCTTAGCCTAACGGCTTTTCCATTAATGCTACCCGTTACATCTGAGCTATTACCCATTGCAGACAGCAATAATCCAAAATTCAACAAGGAAAGAGAGCGCCTTATTCTCGACACACTTTTTTAACCAACAGCCCTTTCTGCCCTACACCTAATCAACTTTGGTTAACCCAAACGTCACAGTTTGTGACACAGTAATATTAGTTTGACAATATTAATCTGCCGTCTTTATCTACCATCAAAGCTCCAGCCTTTAACTGGCACACATAAGGAGCACAATAATAATGAATTTCAAAAATTACCGGCTAATTTCAGCGTTTATCCTTAGCACAAGCTCATTCGCACAAGCTGAGCTAGCACTAATTGACGATCAAGACCTCAGCGATATTTCCGGTCAGGCAAACCTCAACTCAATGATGCTAGACGATTTAGGAGCCAATCAGGATTTGAGTAATATCTCACTGAAAAGCTTACAAGAAAATACCATGTTTCAAGGCTTACCCACTGAAGTTCAAGATTACGTCACCAACAACTTTGATCAGTTACAAAACATGTCGGTAGACGAGCGCATGAATACCATGGCCTCGCAAATGAATTTTGAAAATTTATCAAGCACAGATCGATTTCAAAACATGTCATCCGATCAACAATCTTTTATCGAAGCTAATTTTGATGACCTAAAAGGCATGTCTATGTCTGAGCGAATGGAAACCATGCAAGCTCAAGGGTTTGAACCACCCGCGGGTATGTCGAATATGATGCAAAACCGCCAGTAACTCACCTACCTTTCCTGTAACGAGCCAGGGATTTAATAACAAGGACCATTATATCCCTCATTGATAATGGTTAATCCCTGGCCTGCCTCCTACGTACAACCCTGTTACAACTTGCTACAAACTTCCCTTTTTCTTCCACTTTCCTTTACCCCTTATCCTCTATGGTACTAGTCACCATTTGGACTTTAATTTCAATTTCTCACAGTGGTTCTCATATTGAGTTCCTACATTGAAAGACTAAGAAGATAACAATAATGAAAAAGCGATTTTTATACATGCCCCTACTTCTAGGATTAGCCGCAGGATTTGCCCAGGCAGATATGCAACATCTAACGGATGATGACCTTCAAATTGTCACCGGACAGAATGATCTCAACCAATCTTTACGTCCGCGAGTAAACTTTGAATCACTCACCATTGAACAGATTACCGAAAGTGAACGTTTTCAAAACCTATCTGCCGACCAGCAAACCTACCTGACAGAGAACTTCGAAAGTTTGCAAACCATGACTCATGAGGAAAGAATAGAAACACTATCAGCTCAAGGTTTTCCTGAGCCACAACATCAAAATCGTCCTGATTTCAGTACACTGACATTGGACGATGTTACTTCATCTAATCGTTTTCAAAACCTGAGCGATGAACAACAGGACTATATGACTGATAATTTCGACAGCCTGCAATCAATGTCTCGCGATGAACGACATGAAACACTACAAGCACAGGGCTTTCCTGAGCCACCACGACCTGGTGGTATGGGTGGACACGGACGATAGCGGAACCACCAATCTCAGGACATAAAAAAAGGGCCGGTAAGGTTACCGGCCCTATAAAATGCCCCCGACAAAGGGGCAAGCTCAAAACTTAACTATTTTCAGATTCAGTTAACAAGTACAACGTTTAAATATTTTAGAAAACAAAGTGCTCTGCATCCAGATCCATCAAAGCATCCGCACCGGTATTCATAGTCGCTACATAACCACGTGTTTTTGGCAATAGACGCTTAAAGAAGAAACGAGCTGTTTTAATCTTAGCATTGTAGAAATCGACTTCTGTCGTACCTTCATCCAGTGCTTTCTGTGCAACGGCTGCAGCTTGAGCCCAGAAGTAGGCTAATACTACATAACCTGAATACATCATAAAGTCGACTGACGCGGCACCCAACTCATCAGGGTTTTCCATAGCGGCACCACCAACGATCATTACCAATTCGCCCCACTCTTTATTATGAGTAGTAAGTGCCTCAGTGAACTCTGCCATCACTGCATTTTCTTTATTGGCTTCACAGAATTTGTGGATCTTTTTGGTGAAGTTTCTTAGACGCTCACCTTGCGTCATTAGAATCTTACGGCCCAATAGATCTAGCGCCTGGATACCAGTGGTACCTTCGTAAATACAAGATATACGCGAATCACGTACGTTCTGCTCTACTTCCCACTCTTTGATGTAACCATGGCCACCGAAACACTGAAGACCCATATTGGCAGACTCAAAGCCAACCTCAGTCAAAAATGCTTTAGCAATAGGCGTTAACAAACCTAAGGTATCATCAGCTTCTTTTTTCGCATCCTCATCGTCAGAACGCTCAATTACATCCAACAATTTAGAGATGTAATAGTTCAACATACGTCCACCTTCCGCAAAAGATTTTTGCGTTAATAGCATACGACGAACATCTGGGTGAACAATAATGGGATCAGCTGGTTTCTCTGGGTTTTTAGGTCCTGTTAATGCACGCATTTGTAAACGATCTTTTGCGTAAGCTAAGGACTTTTGGAAACCCACTTCTGCGTGAATCATACCCTGAACAGCTACACCCAAACGCGCATTATTCATAAAGGTGAACATGCAGTTCAAACCACGGTTAGGTGCACCAATAAGGTAACCTTTAGCACCATCAAAATTCATCACACAAGTAGGGCTCGCGTTCAAACCCATCTTATGCTCGATAGAACCACAAGAAACGGTATTTTTATCACCGTTCTCACCACCTGCATTTGGAATAAACTTAGGCACGATAAATAGTGAAATACCTTTTACACCTGCAGGTGCATCTGGAAGGCGAGCAAGTACGATGTGAATGATATTCTCAGACATATCATGCTCACCTTCAGTAATGAAGATTTTTGTGCCTGTCACATTATAAGAACCATCAGCATTTGGTTCAGCTTTGGTACGCAACATACCTAAGTCAGTACCACAATGAGGTTCAGTCAAACACATGGTACCGGTCCACTCACCTGAAACAATCTTGGCCATGTAAGTTTCTTTCTGCTCTGGTGTACCCCAAGCTTCGATAGTTTCCAAGGTACCACCGTTGGCACCATTCACCAGACTCCAAGCTAAGTTTGCAGCAGCCGTCATTTCACCAAACATGGTACCAACCGTTGTTGGCAAACCTTGACCACCGTGTTCAGGTGAGTGAGTAAGACCTGTCCAACCCGCTTCGCGGAACTGGTTATAGGCTTCTTTAAAACCAGTAGGCGTAGTAACTTCACCGTTTTCCCACTTACAACCTTCCTCGTCGCCAATCTTGTTCAATGGCGCAAGAACGTTAGTCGCAAATTTGGCACCCTCTTCTCGAATCGCTGAGATCAAATCTGGGGTTACATCTTCACAACCCGGTAAAGACGCATAGTGAGCCGGTAGTTCCAGTAGCTCATCCATCACAAATTGCATATCACGTTGTGGGGCTTGATAAACAGTCATTACTAACCTCTATGTTTTGCTCACTATATTGCTAGTGAATACAGTAATTACTCGCTATTACAGCATGTGTAACATGAAAGCATAGAGGATCACCAAAATAGAGCGAACTAACAATGACGGATATCGTCATTGAAATAGGCAATTGTCACCAATTCGCTAATAGGCAGTAGGCAGGAATTACATGTAGCTAGAAGAAGAGCATAACCTACTAGATATCAGTAAGTTACAGTAATAATCACTCTGCTTCTGAGTCACCAGAAATAAGCGAAAACAAGAGATCTTTCTCTTCAAAAGTAACGCTAGCATCATCGACTGTTTCAATAACCGCATGACACACCCGGTTTCGGCCTTCTTTCTTAGCCCGGTAGAGATGATGGTCTGCACGCTGTACAAAGCCCTCAACGGTCTCATTCTGGCCCGGATTCAGTACATCCAGCCCAAAACTTGCGGTTACGATCAGCTCCTTACCTTCAAGTACGATTGGCGTAGAGGCGATCTGTTCTCGGATACGCTCCGCCACCTTAACAGCCGTAAGCAGATCGGTGGATGGCAGCACTAACGCAAACTCTTCACCGCCATAACGACAAGGTATATCGAGCTTACGCACTGAATTTTTCATCAAGGTGGCGGTTTGAACCAGCGTTTTATTTCCCACCTCGTGGCCCCAGGTGTCATTAACATTCTTAAAGTGGTCCAGGTCTATCATTAAAAGCGCTGTGGGCTGCCCCGTCCTAACGGTTCGCTCCATTTCTGCTCCGAGCGCCTTTACGAAATAGCGATAATTAAAAACATCGGTAAGGGGGTCGGTATTTAATTGATGTGACATTTCTGAGAGGCGACTTCTAAGGTCGCTCACTTCATCTAAATATTGGCAAACAGGTTGAGCCACTGGACAAATTAGTGGCTCACTATTTACTACTGTATGGGATTCTCCATCAATAGACTCAGGTGGTTTACCGTTCGGCTTTCTCATTGCTACGCTATATGTCGCTCTAAAATCTTGATAGTTCTAGTTTAACTAATCCAGCAAGAGTTTAGTGACGAACCCACGGACGGTAGCATTTTATGGATAAACAGCCACTCCACCAATATAGGTTTTTTCTACCTTGATATTACGAATATCCACAGCTTCTGATAATGGATTTTCGGACAAGATAACAAGATCGGCAAACTTACCAACCTCTATAGAACCACGGTTTCCTTCTTGGAATACTTGCCAAGCCGCATTAATAGTTGTTGCTCGCAGCGCTTGGTTTATCGAAATACGTTCGCCCTTTCCAAGCACATTGCCACTGGAGGTTTCTCTATTTGCAGCATTCCAAATAATCAACATAGGATCCATGGGGACAACGGGTGTATCCATATGAACGGTAAAAGGTATTTCTTTTTCCTGCGCTGTTCTCGTAGGACTAATACGGTTAGCACGCTCAGATCCCAGGAATATATTCTTGTGTCTATCACCCCAGTAATAGGTGTGGGCTGCAAAAAAACTGGGGGTCATACCCAGAGCTTTCACGCGATCCAGTTGCTCATTAGTAATCATTTGAGAATGAATAATAATGGGCCGAGCATCTTGGCGATGATGTTCCGCTTGTGCTTTTTCATAAGCATTAATAATCATTTCAATCGCGGCATCACCATTACCATGAATAGCTAACTGATAACCCGCTTTATGGTACTCGCTAACTTGCCGAACTAATTCTGATTCACTAAGGCTAGGGTACCCTCGATAATCACCGGCACTATCCTTTGGTTGTACAAAGTAAGGATCTTTCAAAAACCCCGTGTAACCTTGTATAGAGCCATCTGCAACCAGTTTAATTGCTCCAATAGTAAAACGGTCACTTTTCTTATTCCCATAGTCCAACTCATGAGCCAGTAATTTCTCCCCTACATACTCATCTGGCCAAAGTACTAAACGCAAAGGCACCATACCGATCTGGGAGGCCTGCCATAAACCCTTTATATGATCCACTGCGGCCAAACCATTCTGCGCTGTGGTCACACCTTTAGATAAATAATCCTTTACTGCAGCATCAGTAATTTTCAGTCGATCAAGTAGTGGAAAATTGAACGCCAACTTTGCCATCGGCTTGTGGGCCGTCTCTAACAACAAGCCAGTAGTCTCGCCCGCCTTATCTTTTATAATTTCCCCACCTTCTGGATTAGGCGACGCAGCAGTAATATTACCTAGCGACAAGGCCAAGCTGTTGCCGACTCCCATGTGCCCCGATATATGTAATATATAGATGGGGTGTTTATTCGAAACAAGATCCAATTCTTGTTTATTAAAGTGACGCTTATCTTCCAAAGCCGTATCATCATAACCAAAACCGACAATCCACTTACCTTCTGGCGCTTGCTCCGCTTTTTCTTTTAGTAGAGCGAGCGCCTGATCAATATTTTTTACTTTATTGATTGGAGGGCTGTTGAGATCTACCGCAACAGCGGACAAACCCGAGCCAGGAAAATGTCCATGGGCATCAATAAAGCCAGGCATTAGCGTCTTACCCTGCAGGTCTACAACTTCTGCACCAGCATCAAGCTGACTACGAATTTCTTCGTTGGTACCAACAGCAACGATTCGTTCACCTTCCACCAAAACTGCTTCAACAATGGAGTCAGTTTCATCGATCGTTAATACCACACCATTAACAAAGGCTTGTTTATCCGGCGGCGATGGGTTTAGGTGCGCATAAAAAACAACACCCGCAATCACCACCAGAGCCACACCAATCACAACAAGCTTAACGAGTAACGACAAGGTCCTTGATAGAAAAGACATGAAGACATCCACCTATTATTATTTATATTTTTTTAAATATTCTTTTCTTATTATCTAGGGCTTATTATTCAATATGAATGATTTTGTGAGGCAGCTTAACCTATATAAATAAGTAATTGAACCAGAGGTCATTCATCTAAAGAATCCCTAGTCACTTTAAGTAGTAGCTTTGAATCGAGCTATAAACCAGAATCGACCTGGGTCATTACTTGACGAGTAATATCAGTTTGACGGTTCTCGGCCTTCATTTGCCGAATCACTTTTGTAAGCTGGGGTACTAACTCCCGATGCCTCTTATGTACATAGTGGTACATATCCAATGTTTCCAGCATTGGTCTAAGGACGTAGATATCTTCAAGTTTCAAAGAACGAATCACTGACATACCGCCGATGTATGATTCTAAAGCTACATCAGATCGCCCCATATCCAACATACGAAAAGCCGTCATGGAATCAACCACCGGCTCCAGCATCATACCCTTGATATTCTCTTCAGCTAGCTTAGTTCCAATTTCATAGCTAATTCTATACGGTGCCAAGCTCGCCCAACCTTTGACTTCGAAACGCACATCCTTAGCAAAGGCAGCCATATGCATTTGATGAACAGCTTCTGGAATCATCATCAGATTTTTGTATTGCTCTTCAACCCCAGCAATACGAAACAGGTCAGCATCCACAGCACCACTATTAGCCATAATGATAGCCCTTTCGCCAGGGAAACTACGGATCTCTACCTTTACCCCGACTCGCGCATATGCCTCTAATACGAGCTGCCGCATAATCGCATTAAAATCATCCTGAATAGGAAAGCTTGCAATCACCATCTGAGGCTCTGCAGCAGATAATCTACACATACATAACCCAATGATTAACAGGGTATTTCTGATATATCGCAGAACCAAACTAAGCAGCATCATGCATTAAGTATAGTTAGGCTATAAACTTGAGCGACCTGTCATCGATAACCACTCATTGGCACGCAAAGCGGTGCTAACATCCAATGCATCGGCCCCAGCCGAATAGTTAGCCACAACCCGTGATTACACCAAGCGGCTTACAAAAATAACAAGTAAATAAAAGCGTGCAATTCCACCTTCCTAGAACACGGCGATAAATTTACTCCACGCACAAAAATATACGGAACTCAGCGGAGACCCTATGGACAACGTACTAAACAAACTAGCCTTATATTTTGAAAACATACCAGATACATTGCGCAAGTACCGCTGGCTAGTGTGGCTATTCTTCATCGCGTCATCAGTCATGATGATGGCAGGCATGTCCCGCTTCTCTCCCGACCTTTCACTGGAAGCATACTTACAAGACGAAGACCCCACTAAACAAGCCTATGACAGATTCCGCACTAAATTTGGCAGCGACGTCATGCTGCGAGTGGTCTATAAGGCAAAAGATGGCGATGTTTTTTCCGATAATTCATTACGGGCAATAGCAGCATTACAAGATGAACTAACGAACTATCGCTTGAAGATGAAACCCGGTGAGTTCTCACAACTCGATAGAATCGTCAGTGTTCGCTCCCTAATCAACATTCCTTATATCGACGCTTATGAAGGCAGCATCAATTCACAACAGTTGGTTGGTTCTCGATTACCCACAAGTGAGACCGAGCGTGAATTATTACGTAAACGAACCCTAAACCACCCTGATTATCCATTACGATATGCGTCTAAAGATTCAAGCTGGGGAGCTATGATGGTTCGCACCGATATTGGTGCGGTATTGGACCAAGATATTGTCGTAGCAGGAGAGCTATCAAGCAACACTGATAGTTTAAATTTTGAGGCAGAAAATGAAGATGGACTGGATCAAGAATTCTCAGAAATAGATTTTGATGACATCAATAATCTACAACAGGACTTCACTGATCAACCACCTAAATATGCGAAAGCATCAAGTAAAGACTATTCTGAATTCTGGCACGCTATTCGACCTATTCTTATACATCCAAAATATACCGATCACCTAAGCTTCCACCCAGTCGGTGGACCACCACTACTTGCCTACATGGAAGATTCAGTACGCACAGAGTTAAAAGTTATTTTCTTACTCTGCTTAACATTGGTTGCAGGTGTACTTTGTTTTCTATTCCGTTCCTTTAGCGCCATTTTTTGGCCCATGAGTGTCGTCTTTCTCTCCTTTTTCTGGGTTGTGGGTGCTATCGGCTGGACTGGCGTACTCATGACACAAGTGGTTAATATTATTCTTATGCTCGTTTTGGCAGTGGGGGTTGCTGACTCCATTCATATTCTGTCTGGTTACTTATTCTTTCGCCAACAGAACATGGAGCATAAAATCGCTCTACGAGCCGTTTATAAAAAATCTGGACTAGCCTGCTTTCTAACCAGCATTACGACAGCAATCGGGCTCTTATCATTAACCCTAATACCCATTATCCCTATTCGAAATTTTGGTATATTTGCAGCAATGGGCGTGATGCTGGCATTTTTCTTCACCATATTCCTATTACCACTCATGCTCGATCTATGGAGCCCCTACTCCGATCGCCGCCAAGAACGCAAGACGGGTAAAAAGCATTTGATTCAACACGGTTTGCAGAAAGTTGAATCTCTGTCTTTTACCTACCCAAAAACCATTATCGCCATCTTTAGCCTCATCACCCTAATTTTCAGCTACGGTGCAAGTCAGATTTTCATCGATAGCAATATGGTTAAGACGCTGGAAGAAGACTCAACTGTTCGTAAGAATTTCCAGTTGGTAGACGACAACATGAGTGGCTCAGGCAATCTGGAAATCATGGTGGAAGCAGGTAAACCAAACGCCATTAAAGACCCCGAAGTTCTGAATAAGATGGATGAACTTCAAACCTATCTAGAAGAAATCCCAGATGACCTTATTAGCCTGACGCAATCTGTCGTTAACCTAACAAAGATCACCTATAAAGCCCTGCATGATGATGATCCAGCCATGTTCAAAATTCCGCAGGATCCTCGAGTATTAGAACAAACCCTATTTGTATTCAACAATGCTAATTCGGAAGAACGACGACGTTTAGTTTCTGACGACTACAGTGCAGCACGCATTACCGTGATGATGAAAGCCGAAGGCACGCATACCTATGCACCCATCAACGAACAAGTTCAAGTAAAAATTGATGAGTTATTTGGCCCACTAAAAGCAAAATACCCTGATTTAAAAGTAACCCTCACTGGGCGCATCACACTGGCTATTGCATTAGGTGATTATATTACTCGCTCTCAAATTGAAAGCTTTGGTGTAGCTCTGCTTATTATTTCCGTCATTGTATGCTTATTATTTAGCTCAAAGCGTGTGGGACTTATAGCCATGTTCCCTAACCTATTCCCCATTATTGTAGGTTTCGGCACCATGGGGTTTTTAGGCATGCCGTTGGATGCTACGACTTTACTGATTGCACCAGTCATCATCGGTATTGTTGTAGACGATACCATTCATTTTCTTACCCATTACCGCGCCGGCATGATTGAACACGGTAATATCCCGGATGCGATTAAAAGTACTATTCGAGAAGCAGGTCAAGCCATCACCTTCACTTCCGTGGTGTTATCACTTGGCTTTTTGATTTACATCACTTCGCCCAACAACAGTATGCAGAGCTTTGGGGTTGTTAGCGCATTGGCAATCTGTGTTGCCTTTATCGCTGACATATTGCTATTGCCAGCTCTATGCGCTCAATTCAAGGTCGACTTCAAAAAGAGTAAAGGTGTGGAGGATTTAGAGCCTCAAACTGCCTAAAAATCATCCTTTGAGCGAAAGATATAAACGAATTGGAAGTTAAAGGGATATTAACTTCCTTATAGTCATTTTTTATACCCTTTCGTTTATATTAAGGTCCTCTATGCTGGCTACCCGTCATAAACTGATCGGTAGCTAGTTAACTGCCTATTCCTATTCCTCCATCAAAATAGTCTACAGCTGGCTATCGTTGTCTATTACTCATTTAGATACTCCACAACATACACGTTTTGATGGAGAAAGTGACGCATCGACTTCACCATTTAATTGACTTAGTGCGTCTGGTGCTATTATTAATCACTTCGTATCTAGTAATAGCTAGCAACTCGATTTAAGAACTAAAGTTGTCTCTAACATCTCGTTTAAACTTTTATCCTGAAAAAGAAAATCATATAAGTATTGTGAAAAAACAGATTTTCGACCATTTTTTACGACCAAGCGAAGCGATGGCTACACAGGATTTGGCACTTTAGTGATCTATAATGCCGTCACTCATGTGCTGAAGGATTCACTGGAATATGATAATTGTCTGACTGAGGGCCTCACTTATAATATTAAAATACCTCTAGATACTTAATCAGTCCCGTTTATAATCTACCGAATGAACCTATCCCTTAAAATTCCATACCACTTTATTCATTGCCTCAATCACGCAGGCATTATCATTTAACGGCAATGGGTTAGATAGTGTAATAGCAGCATCTATAGTTTCGTGATCTTTGCAGGTCAACGGGTTATAGCCCGTTATAATTCCAAACTCACTAATTTGAAATTGAACTTTGCAGTTAAAAGGAGAACCTAAACCTATAACTTGATCGATAGAATTACCTAATTTATTAGTGACGTTCACTATTAACGTAGAAAATACTTTTGCATCACCACAAAAAAACGTATCTTCCGCTGACTCAACGTTTGATTCACCAGGTAAGGCCATCGCTAGATTTGATAACATCATTATAATAAAAACATGCAAAGCTAATATTACTCTTCCAATCTTCATTTTATATACCCTTTATCTATTGCAGCCCCATATTTATAAATAACTTTAGGCCTGATCAGCAACCCCAAGGTGGTTGAGGTGGTGCACATGGTTCAGGTGGCGGTGGTGGCGGCTCAGGTTCATGCATAGTGCCTTCTACGGTGCCACCATTTACTTGCTCTGGTATAACGAGGCCAAACCCTGGTAAATCCGCACCAGCTTGCGCCAAATAGAGATACACGCCTTCCGCATTATTAAATTTCAGCTCGTTAAGTAAGGTTAGCGGTAGTTGAATAGGTGAACTTGAATCAGGAAAACCAATGGTATCCATACGATACCCTTCCACCGTTTGCGTCGACCCATCATTAGCCAAGCTATCTAACAAAGTTAATGAACCTGACAAACTTCGCGCACCCTCTGGCATTGAAACTTGGCCATTCAACAAACCAAAACCAATACGCATCTCTTCTAATACGGGTTTACCCGTTGAAGTATTGATAACAATATGATGGTAAGGATTGCTAATCACTAATGGATTATCACCATCTTCACCTATAACTATTTGATCAACATGCAAATCAGTATCTGTATCCGTTGAAGTAGGCGTATCACCACCGAGAACAATTTCATTAGTGGTAGCGTATATTTCCAGAGCGCTTTCTAAGCCTATGGTGACAAACTGCTGATCACCAATGCTTTCATTTTCCAAGATCAAGCCCTGCGCATGTACGTTTTCTAGCTCTTCATCCTGGATTAGTTCCATTTCTGCATTAACAAAGGTAATGGTCAGAAATCCAGCTACAGCCAGTAATTTACTTGTTTGAATTAACACTTTATTTAAACGTAACGAATACATAAACACCCCTTAACATTAGATATGATTTCTATGGGGCGAGTATGTTTCACGCCCCAAAAAGCGAGGAATAACCTAATGTGCGGAAATCTTTATAGTACTCTCCGAGTGCATACCTAGAATGGCAATACTGCCTATGGAGTCACCGATTTCACCGATGAATATACTTTCTATGATGGTTGAGCTATCCGTCACCATATTGGCAAGAACAAGGGCTCCATTATCAACATCCAATTCAAATTCAGTACGCGTTCCACGGATATAGTTACCCGTACCATGAGCAGCAACACTATCTATATCGTTGGTCTCAGCTTCACGGAATTGGAGATATCCGTAAACACCAATCTTATTGTTTGACGCGGTATCAGTATCTTCGTAATAGGAAGCCTGCATTACTGGATTACTTCCTTCTTGAACAATATGAATTCCGGTGCCACTAGTTTTCGATGAAATTAATGTTTTAGCTTCAATAAACCCACCACCGGCGTGATTAGTGGTTGTAGTCGATGTACCAACACCAAAGTTTTGCCTCATTCTAGCCAGCGTATAAGACCCTAAGTAATTAGTGGCATTCAATGTTGTGAGCGTACCTATGGTATTTTCAGTATTATTTTCATTACCTAATTGCAAACCACCTAGTCTTGTATCGATACCATCACCAAACCCTGTACCCAATGCATTACCACTGACGTCATATTCCATTACCCCACTTTGACCTAACTCTTCCGTGGTAATCAATACACCATCAGAGGCAGCGTCAATAGCTATTTTGCTATATACCTGAGTTAAGGCTCCGTTAGGTGTTAACGAGCCGTAGTCGTCATAGTCAGTGGATGAAGAAAACTCACCCGTTTCATAATCAGTAATTTTGATTACGCCTTTATCACCATTATCCCCATCACCATCAACATCAACATAAAGAACTTCTTCAATGGTGGTGTAATAGCTTTGCTCTATCGTTAACCCTTCCTTTCCTGTTACCCCACTTAAAAAGTCGTCATCCAACGCATCAAGCGCATTAACAGAAAGAGGTAAAACAGAAGAAGCAACCATCAACATTGGTTTCATTATCGTCATCATTAATCGTCACCTGTAATAATTTTTATTTTTATAACTGGGAAGATGTGTCATTTCTCGTATAAGCGGGGCGAGACCTGCCTTATATTTCTTAAACTCTGCTCCAGTGAAAACAACATCTTCCTGCGTAGTACTTTTTTGGCTCAGTACTTTCCGCACGTGATAATCATGCCGCTATCAGGAAAATTTTTTTAGCGAAAATAATGACAATAGCTGTCGTTCGATGACAACTTACGCGTACATATTAATTGGCGGGTACGATTGAGAGATAGAAAATGTTAGCGGATGTCGAAAACATTCGACATCCAATAAAAATTCATCTCTCTAGTGACTTTACGGAATGAAGTTCACCATAAGGCTGATATTTTACAAAATTTAGTAAGGCGCTTTCTTCAATAGAAGGATAGGCCATGACCGGCTGGTTGATAATGCATACTTCTATACTCACCAGGGGTATGACCATACCAGCGTTTGAAATTTTTTAGAAAGGATGTTGGCTCTTTATAGCCCATTTTATCTGCTGCCGTTTCCAAGCTATACCTGTCTTGACATACATATTCAACGGCGAGTGACTTTCTCACATCATCAATCAGGTCACGAAAAATCCAGCCGCTATCGACGAGTCGACGCTGAAAGGTTCGTGAACTCATACCAAACCGCTGAGCAACATCTGCAACTTTTATGCGCTGCGTAGGCAAAAGTAACTTAATAACTGACTTCACCTGATTAGTAAATTCATCATAGCGACCACAAATACCGCTTTCAGATACCAGCTTTTCATTGAGATCAGCTAATAATTTATCTGCCGTCGGAATGGGACGTTCCAACAATTCATGTTCAATAAGAATCCCTGTCATTGATGCATTGAACTCAACAGGGCAACCCAATACGTCAAAGTAATTATCTATATTGCCGTAAGCCTGATGGGTAAAGGTGACCTTTAGAGGGTAATTATCAGAATCTGATACCCAACGAATCATGTGAACAAACCAGGCAACACCCGCATCATAAATGTGATGAAGCACTGGAAAATCACCATGATCAATCTGCAAATCAATCCAGTAACCCTGCTCTTTCTTTATCACTGCAAGTGAAATTGGACCAGCAACGACGTATGAGTGTCTAGATATTGCTTGAAACGCATGTAATAGGTTACTAAAAGGCATTAAAGCGTAGACGAGATTTTGGAAGCCCATTACAGCTTCCCGATTACCAAAAACCAAACCAATATTCGCGTTACCAGAAATAGATTCAGCTGCTCTCCATAAACTAGAGGCTATAGCTTCAGGTATCCTGGCATCAGGCTGCATACAAACACGTAAATCAACACCCGCCCTCTCGCACAGCTCATGTGAATCGATACCTTCGCGCTTAAAGGTCTCAATCATATTAATCGTCCATCTTGACGATATGGTTATTGGCTCAGTCATACAACCTACTCTTAATACACTCTAGCTTGTTACCAGAGACTACAGATGTAGGAATTTACATCGATAACTTAACAGGCCAGAAATATGAACATACTTCATATATGATTATTGATCTATTATAATTATTTTCTCTTTTGATGCCACACATTTTGAGCCCCGAACTTAGCATGACTACCAGCCCCCAACTAAACCATTGAATTCACACCTAAATTTTATTGTTATTTTTGTATAAAAAATGGCACTCAAAACCATATTCAATGAGGCGTATATTTACAACATAGAAACCTAGTGCGCTTTATCACTATCCTCAATCACATCATCCGCCCAAGACAAGGCTGCAACCACTGCGGGAAAACCGACCGTACTGGTTAATAATAAAATGGCTTGGTGTATTTCATCGGGCGTTGCGCCAGCAGCAATTGATCGGCGGACATGGCTATGAACAGATCCTTGAGAGCGCACACTGGCAGCTGCCGCAAGTTGAATTAAGTGCGCATGTTTTTCATCAATGGGCCCTAGATTCCTAACTGCTTTCCCAACTTCATCAAGGGCATTAACTAACGCCGGGTAATTTTTCTTAACTTTTTTATACGTTTCAGGTTGTTTAAAATCCATAATAAGTCCTCAGTTTAAAATCTAGATATAGTTACTATAGATACGATTAATTTATGTAAGGACCCTTCGAATAATATTTTTCCGGTACACCTCTTTCCGCCGCCACTTCCGTATAACCGAATTCACAGCGTTGCTTTTCATCTGGACTGCGTTTTTTGGAAGCAACACATTCACCTCCTTTTGAAAGTTCGTACCTTAATTTTGCAGTTATTACCTTTCCTGAATTCACATAAAATGAAATGTACTCAGGCCCCGCATCATCAATTCTAAACAAAGGTATAACGGCCCAAAA